>Ga0209191_1002010_pt1 | contig 12947 bp, 11 predicted proteins | sample S_130626_EF_Meta_FD_187320 | JGI IMG/M metagenome (GOLD analysis project Ga0209191, IMG submission 187320) | Freshwater microbial communities from Lake Simoncouche, Canada to study carbon cycling - S_130626_EF_MetaG (SPAdes) (version 2) | ecosystem: Environmental > Aquatic > Freshwater > Lake ... | reverse complement strand
ACCAGCGAAAGATTTCTTATTCTCCTCATGATCACGAATTACGTGGCATGTGTTCTGACATAAGAAGCATTCGATACATTTGCGGAATTCTTGACTTCGCTCAACGTCAACTTGTTCCATACGTGCCTCACCTGGAGCAAGTTCTTTAGGTGGTTCGTAAGCGGGAATTTCCATTGCTTTCTTGTAATTGAAAGATACGTCGGTGACCAAGTCTTTAATAACTGGAAACGCACGAAGCGGAGTGACGGTAATTGTTTCGTCATCACCAAATGACGCAACTTGAGTCATGCACGCAAGGCGTGGCTTTCCGTTGATCTCCATAGAACATGAACCGCACTTGCCAGCCTTACAGTTCCAGCGAACAGCAAGGTCGCCCATCTGTGTTGCTTGAACACGGTGAATCACATCGAGGACAACTTCGCCTTCGTTGGCCTCCACTTGAACATCCTTGAGACCACCATCGGTTGCGTCGCCTCGCCAGATGCGAAGATTAATTTTGCGTGCCATTAGTTGGATCCGCCTTTCGCAATTTCTTCCGGTGTCATGTATTTCTCGAGTTCATGTACGTCAAAGAGGTCAAAGAGTTCCTTCGGCAACATTGGTAGTTGCTGCGCTTTGATATTGACTTTGTTGCCATCAAAACTCGCAATGTGATTTACCTGGCGCCATGTGTTGTTCATTCCCGGGAAGTCATCACGTGTATGTCCGCCACGAGATTCCTCACGCAGAAGTGCAGACTTTGCTGTTGATTCAGCAACAAGCAACATATTGTCTAAGTCGAAAGCTAAGTGGAAACCTGGGTTGAACTTACGTCCACCAGCAACCGCTACGTTCTTACTGCGAGCGCGAATATCAGCAATCTTGTCGATGGCTTCAAGAATTTCACTTCGCGTACGAATAATTCCAACTAAGTTGTGAGTAACTTCCTGTAGTTCGGCATGGAGTGAATATGAATTCTCTCCACCTGCGCGACTAAATGGAGCTTCGATGCGCTCTGCAGCTGACTTAATTGCTGCATCAGAGACAGGATTGGCACCACTCTTCTTTACGTATTCTGCAGCGCCAGCACCTGCACGACGTCCGAATACAAGTAAGTCAGTAAGTGAATTACCACCAAGTCGGTTTGATCCGTGCATTCCACCAGCTACTTCACCAGCTGCAAAAAGTCCAGGAACGCCAACTGCTGCTGCAGTATCTGGCTCAACTTCAACGCCACCCATTACGTAGTGACATGTAGGTCCAACTTCCATAGCTTCTTTAGTGATGTCAACGCCAGCAAGTTCATAGAACTGATGCCACATTGATGGAAGACGCTTCTTAATTACTTCTGCAGTAAGACGCTTTGAAACATCAAGGAATACTCCGCCGTGTTCAGTTCCGCGACCTGCTTTTACTTCAGAGTTAATCGCGCGAGCTACCTCATCGCGAGGAAGAAGTTCTGGTGGACGTCGGTTGTTATCTTGATCTTCATACCAACGATCCGCTTCAGCTTCGTTATCCGCATACTTATCTTTAAATACATCTGGAATGTACTTGAACATAAATCGCTCGCCAAGTGAGTTTGTAAGAATTCCACCTTCACCGCGAACTGACTCTGTTACAAGAATTCCGCGAACCGATGGGGGCCAAACCATTCCTGTTGGGTGGAATTGCAAGAACTCCATATCAACAAGGTTTGCGCCCGCCTTGAGTGCGAGAGCGTGTCCGTCTCCAGTGCCTTCCCAAGAGTTAGAAGTAATTTTGAATGTCTTTCCTACGCCGCCGGTTGCAATAACAATTGCTGGTGCTTCAAAGAGAACTTCAGATCCACTTTCGCGCCAATAACCGTACGCACCTGAAATCTTTCCATTCTCTTTAAGAATTTCTGTAATTGTGCATTCTGCGAAGACTTTGATTTTGCTTTCCATATCGCCAAATTCGCGACCGTCTTTTTGCTGCAACGCCACAATCTTCTGCTGCATTGTGCGGATGAGTTCAAGTCCTGTGCGATCGCCAACGTGTGCAAGGCGTGGATATTCGTGTCCACCAAAGTTACGTTGTGAAATCTTTCCTTCTTTTGTGCGATCAAAGAGCGCGCCCCACATTTCAAGCTCCCAGATGCGATCTGGTGCTTCCTTCGCATGAAGTTCGGCCATGCGATAGTGATTCAGGAACTTTCCTCCACGCATTGTGTCGCGAAAGTGAACCATCCAATTGTCATTGTCATTCACATTTCCCATTGATGCAGCAGCGCCACCTTCTGCCATAACAGTGTGTGCTTTACCAAAGAGAGATTTACAAATAATTGCAACGCTTAGGCCTGCTTCACGTGCTTCTACTGCCGCGCGCAAACCTGCTCCACCAGCACCAATAATAAGGACGTCGTACTTATGTCGTTCTAGTGTCATCGTTGGCATCCTTTAGAAGAAGTAGAAATTGGTCCAGGCGCCAGTTGCAACTTGGCGAACGTAGATATCTGCAAAAGCAACTCCGGCAAGTGAGTACCAAGCAAATTGTTGATGCTTATGGTTTAGAGCGGAGACAAGAGTTCCATAGCTGTAACGCACAGGGTGCGCAGAGAAGTGCTTCAATCTTCCACCAATTGTGTGGCGGCATGTGTGGCATGAAAGTGAGTAGAACCAAAGAAGTGTTGAGCTCACGAGAAGAACAAGAGTTCCAACACTCATGTGCCCCCATTCACCATCAACGCTCTTAAAAGAAATAACGGCGTCATAAGTAAGAAAAACGTTAAAAACTAATCCAGCGTAGAAGAACCATCGATGTGCGTTCTGCAAAATTAATGGTGCACGAGTTTCGCCAGTGTATTTAGTGTGAGGTTCAGCAACTGCGCATGCAGGTGGGGATAACCAGAAAGCACGGTAGTACGCCTTGCGGTAGTAATAACAAGTCATGCGGAAGCCAAGTGGAAAAATCAAAATGATGAGAGCTGGAGAGAGCGCGAAATTAAAAACTTCGGCGCTTACTGGCGTCCATCCGAAGATAGTTGCTTCGGGAACACATGCTTCAGATAAGCATGGTGAATAAAAAGGAGAGATTAAATGATCTTTGTAGTAATTCGCACCTTCGAAGGCGCGGAAGGTTGCATAAATAACGAATGAGAAGAGAACTCCAAAAGTAATTGCGGGTTCTAGCCACCATTTATCGGTGCGAAGTGTGCGCTCTTTAATCTTGGCGCGCGTTGGAGAAAAGACTCCGGACATGTGTGCTCCCCTGGGTTTTCAAACTAATGAGAGAAGTGTGCGCTTACCTGCGCAAAGTCGCTAGGCGGTAACCCCCATTCGCCTTATGAAGTCAGCCACAAACTATGGGGAAATGCGAAACCCGCCACAGTTGTTGGGGCGGGTTTCGACGTAAGCGCGGAGGACGTGGGATTTGAACCCACGAAGGTTTCCCTTGCCGGTTTTCAAGACCGGTGCACTCGGCCGCTATGCGAGTCCTCCGTGGGAGAGATTACCCGAAAGTGGCCTTCTTCAAAAATCGCAGATTAATTACGCGGGGAGTTCTGATTACTCTGGAAGCAACAAGAGCTGCTCGATGATGATTGCAACACCATCTTCTTCACATGGACCAGCAATACCTTTTGCATGCTGTGGACCTTCTGGATGTCCATCGGCCATTGCGAACGATCTTCCGCACCATTCAAGCATTGAAAAATCATTTGGGTTATCTCCAAATGAAACACAATCAGCTGCATCAATTCCTAAACGTGCTGCCATCTTTGCAAGCGTCATTCCTTTTGAAACACCGAGGGCTGAAATTTCAAGGAGTGAATCATGTGGATTCGAATGTGTAACAGTAGCTATTCCATCAAGTTCTACCATTGCAATTGCAAGCATTTCATCTGAGGTGAGCTCTTGTTGCGAACAGCGAGCTAATACTTTGAGTGATGGGGAAGTAATTACTTCTTCAATCTTTTCTACACCGATGTTATCTAGGCCTACATCCCATCGAGGAATATAGATTTTTTCACGGTGGAAATAATTATGAGATTCCACGGCAAAGGAGATTTCTGGAATTGCCGCACGTAAACGTTTTACTGCTTCAAGTTGTACATCTGTCGGCATAAGCCACTCTTCAAGAACTTTATCGTTGAGCAAGTCATAGAGCATTGCTCCGTTGCCACAAATTGCATTTCCAATTCCAAACGCATCTTTGATTTCAGGCATCCAACGTGGTGGTCTACCTGTTACAAAGAAAATCTCAATTCCCATGGAATGCGCTTTGAGAAATGCGTCGATAGTTCTTTGGGTGACACTGCCGTAGTGGGCGACAATCGTTCCATCTAGATCTGTCGCGATTAACTTAGGGCGTCGCTCAAAATTCTGGTGAACACTCACGCGAGCTCAAATTTCTTCATGCCGAGAAATGGCTGTAGCGCGGCAGGAACATTGACGGTTCCATCAGCATTTTGGTGGTTTTCTAAGATTGCAACAATCATGCGTGGGATTGCAACCAGGGTTCCGTTGAGTGTGGCCAGCGCTTTAGTTCCTTCTGAATCCTTGTAACGGATATTTAATCTGCGAGCTTGGAACTCTGTGCAGTTAGAAGTGCTAGTTACTTCGCGATATGCATCCTGCGTTGGGATCCATGCTTCAATGTCGAATTTGCGAGTTGCCGAAGAACCTAGATCTCCTGATGCTACGTCAATTACTCTAAATGGAATTTCCATAGCGGTGAGGAAATCTTTCTCCCACTGAAGAAGTCGAGCGTGTTCTGCCTTTGCGTCTTCCGGCTTACAGAAAGTAAACATTTCCACTTTATCGAATTGATGAACGCGAATAATTCCGCGGGTATCTTTTCCGTATGTTCCGGCTTCTCGTCGGAAGCATGATGAATATCCTGCATAACGAATTGGTAATTTTTCAACTGGAAGAGTTTCATCCATGTGCATTGCAGCGAGTGGAACTTCAGAAGTTCCCACAAGGTACACATCATCTTTTTCAATGCGGTACACATTCTCTGCAGCTTGTCCTAAGAAGCCAGTACCTTCCATTGCTGCCGGGTTTACAAGTACCGGAGGAATAACTGGTGTGAAACCATTTTTGACTGCGCTTTGAATCGCATAATTGACGAGAGCAAATTCTAGAAGTGCGCCAACACCTGTGAGGTAGTAAGAGCGTGAACCTGCAACTTTCGCACCGCGTTCGGTGTCAATTGCGCCGAGCAGCTTGCCAAGTTCTACGTGGTCTTTTGGTTCGAATCCATCTTTAGCAAAATCTCGTGGTGTGCCGATATGTTCGATTGTGACGAAATCTTCTTCGCCGCCGATTGGCGCATCGGTGTCTAGCAAATTGGAGAGCTGTAACAACAAAGTTTTGGCAGCATCTTCGACTTCTGCACGCTTTGAATCTGCAGCTTTAACTCTGTCAGCTAATGACTTTGCATTTGCGAGTAAGGCTGTTTTCTCATCACCTTTGGCAGATCCAACACTTTTGGACAACACATTCTGTTCTTGGCGAAGAACTTCAAACTCTGTAACTGCGGCTCGCCTTTTTTCATCGATTGCGAGAATTTGATCTACTAATTCGACGTTCTCTCCGCGACCTTTTTGCGATGCGCGAACTACATCAGGATTTTCACGAAGAAACTTGATATCAATCATGCCCGCACCTCTCTTGGATAAGAACCTAAGAACCTAATGTCGTCACAAATAGTGCGCAGCTCATCAACCGACTTTCCAACTGGAGCATCTTTGATATGGCCTTCGACATCAATAATGAAATGGTAGTGACCAAGTTCGCGACCTGTTGGACGTGACTGAATAAATGTCAGGTTTACATCATTTTTCGCGAAAACCTGGAGGATTTCCAGAAGTGCGCCCGCATGATCGATATCAATAAAAACTGCCATTGATGTTCGATCGTTGCCGGTAGGTTCGGGCATCCACCCTGGTTTTTGCGCCGCAATAAATCGAGTCACGGCGCCAGAGTTATCTCCAATATTTTCAGCGATGACTTTCAGGTGGAAATGTTCAGCCGCTGCGCTAGATGCGATTGCTGCATCGAGTTCACCTTTGCTTACAGCTTCTGCAGCAGCAGAAGTTGAACTAGTGGGAACGATTTCGGCATGCGGATAATTCTTTGCAATAAATGCTCTGCATTGTGATTCTGCATGAGGGTGTGTCCCAATTCGAACAATCTCATTGGTTCCTGGCTTTACCATCAAAGTAAATGTAACTGGCAGCGTCACTTCTTGAGCAATGGTTAACGGATCACCTGTTGCAAGCTCGTCTAGAGTGCGCGCAACTACACCTTCGACAGAATTCTCAATAGGCACTAGCGCGTAATCAGCCTCACCAGAACGAACTGCATCCAGTGCCGCAGTTACATTTGCAAATGGAATGGTGACGTCGCTATCGCATGTTAATTTCTTAAGAGCTGCTTGGGTAAATGTGCCAACGGGCCCTAGATACGCGAATGTGTGGCTCTCTGCATTACTCACTGACTAAGGATACCGGAGTACCTCACGTGCATGCGCCGGCTTATTTGTGATGAGAATATCGACCCCAAGTTGCTCGCATAATTTCATGTCTTCATCCTCATCAACAGTCCACACATTGAGGGAACGCCCCGAATCTTTAATTCGCATGGCTTTCATTGGTTCTGCGCGGAGTTCGTCGATCTCGGGTCCAATAGACGCAGCGGATGAGTATTTGATTTGAAACCATGGTGTGTATTTATGTAGCAGCAACGTCGATGAAATCTCCGGGTTTAGCCGTTTCACTTTCTCTATCGCACTCCAACTAAATGACATCACATTCAAGGGAATTTTCTCTAGGACTTGTTTCTTCTCGAGCATTTCAACAATTAGTTCTTCAACCCTGTTGCCTGAAATAACAGGGTGCTTAGTCTCAATGAGAACACCTTTTTTCTCCTCAATGGCAAAATCTAAAAATGTGTCGAGAGTAATAACTTGGGGATATGCGCGTTGAATTTCTAAAAATGTCATCTCCGCTATCAGGCCGCGATTTCCCGCGCGTTCCAACATTGAAGAGTTGTGCCATAAAACTGGAATTTCATCTTTAGAAATACGAACGTCGCACTCGAACCCGTCGGCGCCCTGCTCCACCGCACCTTCGTAGGCAGACAAAGTCAGCTCCGGGAAATCTGCACTTGCGCCACGATGTGCGTAAATAAGCATGAGAGCGAGACTAGCAAAGAGATTACTCTTAGCCCCATGAGTCAGCTCTTCTTCGCAACTTCGGCGCGGTCTGCTGTCGGTTTGGTACGAAAAGGCAATGAAGATAGCGCACTAATTTCTTCGCGTGTAGTTGCAGTTGCTGATGGAATGGGTGGTCATGCAGCTGGCGAAGTCGCATCACGTATTGCAATTAATAAGCTGGCGGAAATTGCGGAAGTAATCACGAACCCCGATATTGATTCAGAATCTGCCGAAGACCTCTACAGCGATTCACTGAACACAATTGATATTGAAATTAAGAAAGAAACTGCTGAAAATTCTGAATTATCTGGAATGGGGACAACGCTTACATCTCTCTTTATTGTTGGTGAAGATGTAACACTCATGCATATCGGTGATTCACGCGCCTATCGTCTGCGTGGAAATGCATTTAATCAGCTATCACAAGATCACACTGTGATCCAAGAATTATTGAATCAAGGTGCAATTAGTGAGTCTGATGTTGCAACGCATCCTCAACGTTCCGTCCTCACGCAAGTCCTTATGGGAGAAGGAGCCCAAAGCGCTCCATTGCTGGTTGTAGATGGAAAAGTTAACGATAGATATTTATTGTGTAGTGATGGCTTGAGCTCGGTGTTAACTGAGAAAGAAATTAAGAGTCTTATTAAAGGTAAGGATCGGCAACAAGCCGTGGATGCACTTATTGATGCTACGTACATTAATGGAGCTCCAGATAATGTAACTGTAATTATTGCTGATTTGGTTTCAGAGAACGTTGAAAATATCTCGCAGAAGATTGGTGCTGCGCAATGATGAATTCACTTCTTGGTGGGCGCTATTCGTTAGGCCAAATGATTGGTACTGGCGGAATGGCAGATGTTTATATTGCTCAAGACCAAAGATTATCTCGAGAAGTTGCAGTAAAGATTTTGAGAAGTGATCTAGCAAAAGATCCTTCCTTTGTTGCGAGATTTAGAAAAGAAGCTAAAGCTGCCGCTGGCCTAAACCACCCAGGAATTGTTGCTGTATACGACTCTGGCGAAGATCCAGCTCCGTACATTGTTATGGAGCTCGTCAATGGACGAACGCTTCGCGAATACATCCGAGAATTAGGTGCTGACAATTCAAAAATCTCCTTACAGCGTGCTTTAGAAATTGCAGAAGGCGTTCTTGCCGGTTTGGAATACTCGCATGCACGTGGAATTATTCATAGAGATATAAAGCCCGCAAATGTCATGATCACAAATAGTGGCGATGTAAAGGTGATGGATTTTGGAATCGCCCGCGCAATGGATGACTTAGGTGCAACACTAACGAGCACCTGGAATGTCGTTGGAACCGCGCAATATTTATCTCCAGAGCAGGCAGTCGGAGAACTTGCGGATTTACGAAGTGATATTTATTCAACGGGGTGTTTACTTTTTGAACTCCTCGCCGGAACGCCACCATTTACTGGAGAAACTCCAGTTTCAATCGCATTTCAACATGCATCTACAACTGCACCACTTATTCGAAGCGTTAATCCCGATTTACCAGAAGGAATTGAAACGGTTCTCGCAGTTGCCCTAGCTAAGAAACCAGAAGATAGATATCAAAGTGCACAAGCGATGTTGGATGACATCGCACGTGTACGGTCTGGTGAAAAGGTAATTACTAAAATTGCTTCTGCCCCGCTTTTCACTCGCAAAACTGCTCTCGTATACGGTGGCTCATTTGTAGCTGCTATTGCTCTTGCTTTAACCGGATTTCTCATGAGTGGTAACTCGGACAACAATCTCCCGCAAATTCCAAGCGTTGTTGGCTTAACCGAAGACAAAGCTCGTGCACTCTTAACGGATTACGTTGTCACCGTTAAACGCGCACATGATGGAGTTATTCCTCGTGACCGAATTGCTAGTCAGCTGCCGCTTGCCACAACGAGAGCAAAGCCTGGGTCTTCGATTGTTCTTACAATCTCTGATGGGCCTGGTGAAGCAATAGTTCCTGACAACTTAATTGGAATGTCATTGATAGATGCGCGATCTGCACTTACTTCTGTTGGTCTCTTAGTTTCACAAGTTGTTGCATCGCCATCTGACCAACCACAAGGCACAGTCCTGGATGTAACCCCAACAGTGGGCTCTGTTACTGAAGCCGGTAGTTCTGTAATTCTTACAATCGCAAGCGGCGAGGTTATTGTTCCAAACTTAATTGGTGTCGAAGCGATTCAAGCAAAAACTCTTCTGATTCAAGCGGGCTTCCTGATAAAAGAATTTTACGACCTAGACACTGATCAGCCAGCTGGTGTTGTTATACGACAAGCGCCAGAAGCGGGATCAACACAAACAATTGGTAAGTCAGTAACAATTACAATTAATAAACAGCCGTAATTTACTTAGAACTACCTACAACGGGTGAAAGTCCTACCGACTTCTTAACTGCATCAACATCTCCGCAACGAACTAACCAATTCGCGAGCATGTGATGCCCGTGTTCTGTCAGTACGGATTCAGGATGGAATTGCACGCCTTCGATAGGTAATGTCTTGTGGCGCATTGCCATAACAACACCGGACTCGGTTGCGCCGGTAATTTCCAATACTTCTGGGACGGTGTCTCGCTCAACCGCAAGCGAGTGGTATCTAGTTGCGGTAAATGGTGAAGGAAGATCTGCAAGTACTCCAGCTGCGTTATGAATAACTTGTGAAGTTTTTCCATGCAACAACTCTGGTGCGCGCGAAACGGTTGCACCGAACGCTTCACCAATTGCTTGATGGCCAAGACAGACACCGAAAAGTGGAATCGAATGTTCGGCACAATAATTGATCATTTCAATACTTACGCCAGCTTTATCTGGTGTGCCAGGTCCGGGTGAGATTAAAACCCCGTCGTATTTCGATGCTTCGTCTGCGCGAACTTCATCGTTGCGGACAACTGTGCACTCGGCCCCTAATTGCGCCAGGTATTGAACGAGATTAAAGACGAAGGAGTCATAGTTATCGATAACCAGGATTCGAGCCATGCCGATATTGTGCTGTAACCTTGGCTCCATGCCAAAGTCAAAGTTGCGTAAAAAGGTTCAGGAGCAACACGCTCACGAAGAACAGCATCACGTGGAAGAAATTTCACCACTTCTTGAAAGCCCAAGCTGGTTAGCGCCAGTCATGGTCGCAAATTTCCTCATTGGTTTGTTCTGGATTGTGGTCTTCTACGTAAGCCAAACTCGCTACCCAATCCCAGGAATTGGCGCATGGAACATGATTATCGGATTTAGCTTTATTGCGGTTGGTTTTTCACTAGCAACCAAGTGGCGCTAACTAAGTAGCTTCTGAAACACTTCCTTCCATGAGCAAAAATGTAAGGCGCCAATTTCCTAAACCTTCAGAGCTCGCACCACTGCTGCAATTTTCTCTGCCCACACTTCGACGTAAGAAGAGACGCTTAGAGCAGGCTTACACAATTTGGGATTTACGTGAGATCGCAAAAAAGAGAACTCCTAAGGGGCCGTTTGATTACACAGACGGTTCTGCAGAAAGCGAAGTAAGTCTTGAACGTGCGCGTCAAGCATTTCGTGATCTTGAATTTATTCCAAGTATTTTAAAAGATGTTTCAACTGCAGATCTGACTCGCAAAAGCTTAGGTGAAACATTTGCGATGCCAGTTGGAATCGCTCCCACAGGATTTACTCGCATGATGCAAACAGAAGGTGAAATTGCCGGAGCACGTGCAGCTGAAAAATTTGGGATTCCTTTTACACTCTCCACACTTGGCACAACGACAATCGAAGATGTAGTTGCCGCCGCACCTGGTGGTCGTAACTGGTTCCAGTTGTATATGTGGAAAGACCGCGAAGGAAGCATGGCTCTCGTAGAACGTGCAAAGCGCGCAGGTGTAAAGAATTTAATGCTCACTGTTGATGTTCCAGCTGCAGGTCAGCGAATTAGAGATTACAGAAATGGGCTCACTGTTCCACCGCGCCTCACTGCAGGAACGGTTATTAACGCTCTTCCGCGACCAGCATGGTGGATTAACTTCCTTACAACTCCTTCAATTGAGTTTGCTTCCATGAAAAATTGGGAAGGCACTGTTGGAGAGCTTTTGGATTACATGTTTGATCCAACAATGACGTGGGAAGATCTCAAATGGATTCGCAAGCAGTGGGATGGAACTTTGACCGTTAAAGGTATTCAGAATTTAGAAGATGCTAAACAAGCTGCAAAGCTTGGGGCAGATTCAATTTTGCTTTCAAATCACGGTGGTCGCCAATTAGACCGTGCTCCAGTAATGCTGCACTTATTGAGCGATATTAAGAAGGAATTTAAGAAAGATTACGAAATCCACATTGATACAGGAATCATGCATGGTGCGGACGTGCTTGCGGCTATCGCACTCGGTGCGCAATTTACCTATGTGGGAAGAGCGTATTTATACGGTTTGATGGCTGGTGGCCAAGATGGCGTCGAAAGAGCTCTCGAAATTATGCGCACTCAGATGGTCAGAAATATGAAGTTACTTGGTGTTAATTCCCTTGATGAATTGACTCCTAAGCATGTGCGCTTCCTAAATCGCCAGTAACGATTACTCTTGCGCTTATGAAGTTTGCGCTGGCAACAATCTCGTATCTGATCACAGTAATTGCATTGGTGCTTCTATTTATTCGAGTGCGTCAACTTATTGCGATCTATAAGAAGCAGCAACCAGACCCAACTCGAAGTGATAACAAATCGGCACGGTTGAAAAATATGTTTAAAGAAGTCTTGGGTCACACCAAGATGCTGAAATTCACTGGATCCGGAATTGCTCACTGGTTTGTCATGATTGGTTTCGGAGCACTTTTCGGAACTCTTGTAACTGCTTATGGGCAAGTAATTAACCCTGATTTTGCACTTCCAATTATTGGCCACTTTGTTGGCTACGAGTTCTTCGCTGAATTAATTGCTGCACTCACTGGCATTGGAATCGTGACACTGATTGGAATTCGCCAAGTAACGCGATTTAGAATGCTTAATAGATTTAGTGGATCCGGAATGGGTAAAGCTTATTACGTCGAAGCTACGATTCTAGCGATTGTCTTCTGCGTCATCGCGCTACGCGGACTTGAAGGAGCTCTTGCTGGTGAAGAAAGATGGAACCTGCATTACGCAATTTCCTGGCCCGCCGTTCTTGCATTTAACTCAGTGTCAGTTGCGACACTTGAAAATGCGATTGTCATAGTTGCTACTCTAAAAATAGTTGTGTCGATGGCATGGTTTATTGTCATTGCCTCCAACTTAACAATGGGTATTGCATGGCACCGCTTCTTAGCGTTTTTCAATATTTACTATAAGCGAAACATTGATAAGCCAGCTCTCGGAGCTCTCCCTGAAATGCTTTCAAAAGGTAAGCCTGTTAACTTTGAGGATCCTGCAGAAGATGACGTATTCGGCCTAGGAACCCGCGGAGATATTTCGTGGAAAGGCTTATTAGATATGACTTCTTGCACTGAGTGCGGCCGTTGCCAATCTCAGTGCCCCGCATGGCATACCGATAAACCTTTATCTCCAAAGTTATTAATTATGGCGATGCGTGATCACGCGATGGCAAAAGTTGTAGATACTGAGAATTTAGTTGGAGAAAATGCACCTATCGCTCTCGATGTTTTGTGGTCATGTACATCGTGCGGAGCATGTGTAAATGAGTGTCCTGTCGATATCGAACATGTTGATCACATCGTGAATATGCGTCGATTCCAAGTGTTGGTTGAATCTGAATTTCCAACCGAGCTTGGTGGAACCTTTAGAAAGCTGGAAAAAGCTGGAAATCCATGGGGTGCAAATAAGCAAGACCGCG
>Ga0209191_1002008_pt1 | contig 12960 bp, 10 predicted proteins | sample S_130626_EF_Meta_FD_187320 | JGI IMG/M metagenome (GOLD analysis project Ga0209191, IMG submission 187320) | Freshwater microbial communities from Lake Simoncouche, Canada to study carbon cycling - S_130626_EF_MetaG (SPAdes) (version 2) | ecosystem: Environmental > Aquatic > Freshwater > Lake ... | reverse complement strand
GGCAAATTTTGCCCTACCCCAGGGACCGAAACCAAAGAAGAGTTTCACTCTGAAAAAGGGTCGCGGCGTTTCATTCGCCCCAGGCGGCGGAGGTGGGGGCGGAGAAGAGCGTGTAGAAAATCAGGGAGGTGGGGCCAATATAACCGTGACCGTATCTAAGATGAACTAGATTGACTAAGGCCTAAAATTGACTCTATTTCAATTAGAAGTAGAAGCATAGATGGCACAATATATTGAGAAAGTTTTCCGTTCGCGTCAGGTACTCTTAGATATCTTACACGAACGCGGCTATGACACGCTTGGCGTGAGCAAATATGGCCCCGAGGAAATCCGTGAAGCCCTAGCTGCCACACCAAATGGCAAGGCCCTAGAGTTCACCGTAAAAGCCAGAGAGGGAATGGCGCCCCCCACTCCGACGGTACGCGTTTATATATTTCTGCAGCGACTCAAGCAAAAGTTGCCCGGATTCATAGGGTCTTTGGATACCCCCGTGGGTGCAACAGTGGATGCGAGTACTCGGCAAGCAGATAAAATCGGCTCTCCGGTGGATCCGGCGCAGACATCCGTTATTTGCCTGATTAACGAGCCAGTTGTCCAGGTGTTTAATGCAGCTTCTGTAAGTGCTTGGGCAAAGCGGAACCTCCGGCTGAGTTTCTTCTACATTGACAGTTTCCAAATGAATCCGCTCAAGCACTATCTCGTGCCGCCGCACGAAATTGTGCCAAAGGAGCAGCATGAGGGTCTGATGAAGACCCTGTATGTTACGCAGAAAATGCAATTCCCCTTGATTCGGTATCATGAGGACCCAATCACGCGTGTGATTGGAGCTACACCAGGAGATATCTTGAAAATCACGCGCCCGTCTCCGTCCGCAGGTGAGTATGTTGTCTATAGAGTTTGTGTGGCGTAAATTAGAGTCCTAGATAGAATGCCCGACTACAATTATGGTTACAAACAAGAATACTTGGCCATCAAAAATGACTATGATACGCAGTGCTCTATGTCAGATTCTAGTCTGGATAACTTAATTAGACAATTAGACCCCAAAGTAAAACGGTTTACGTCGGCGATTGCTGATACGCGCCCCGCTTTTTGTTTTAACAGTGCTGGTACGATTCTTGGTCGCCAAAGCGGAAATATACAAATATATACGCAGGCTGAGTGCGCATTGATATCAAATAGCCGATGGAATCAAAGTGGGGAGTGTCTTAAAAGCGGAGGCGGATCCTATTCATGGGAATGCAGACCAGGCGCAGGTACAGGTGGCTCTAATATAAATGCTCTGAGAAGGGATTTATCAGGCACATTTCAGCCAATCGGTGACTATTACACGAAACTACTTAATGTAAAGAATAGACTCAACACATTTTTAGAAAAAGCTTCCGACAGGGTTGTGGAATCCAAGGATCCGATATTGAATGAGGAGCGTTATAATAATCGCGCCAATCCTGAAGAGGCTGTAAAACCACGTGAGTTGGTATTTGGCCTTTTTTCAGAATTGAAACCCACATCGGTACCCTATTTACTCGCGGCAGGTGTATTTATGGCCTGCATTTCACTTTTAATGATATTCCAGATGTTTGGATTTACGGGGCAAATAAATATCCCTCCGGCCCTTTCTGAATTACCCGGCAAAGTTTCACAGGCAGCAGCAAGCTCAGCGAGTTCTGGACCAATCTATCAAAATCCGATGATTCTCAGTGGCCTCGTTATTCTTTTGGGGGCGGGTGTAATAGGCTTAGGTATAATGTATTATAAAGCAAAACAAACATCAAAGTAGAATAGATGCCAAGCTTCTGTGAAACTGCAAATGCTAGTGATACAGGCGTAATTACAAAGTCAAACTATTTGAACGCGTATGCATCTACCCCACCATTTACATCTTTACCATCCGATGTAAGCAGTATAATTTCTGCAAATGGAACTGTAAATCGTTCGGCTTTAGAAAGCCATGTTGCCTCTCTTATAGCCAGCAAGGCGAACCCCCCTCAGCCTGCAAGTATAGAATCTTCAGCCAGGGATCCCGATGCAGCAAACCCTACAAAGGAATTTGCGGATAGGGCTGCGACACTGAGAACCAGTATTCAAAAAGAGTATTGCTGGTATTACAAACGCTATGATTGGGCTATGCAGAAAATTTTAATGAATGTGGCATCTAATTCAGGTGATGTAGACGCCAGTTTAAAAAATGGGGCGGTTACTCTTAATACCAAACTAAACGTGATTTTATTAATTATGAAAGGCATAGTAAATAATCGTCTTGGTACCTTAGATACTTATTACAAAGGCTCAAGCGGTACAGGTCAGATAAATGCGATCAACATGGAACTAGATGATACTCGTAACAATCTAGTCAATCACTCTAGAAAACTCCAGAATAATGACCTAAAGTCCGATGTACAGTCGGCGATGATAGAATATAGTCTGGAGAAAAATTCAGCATCCCGGAACCTGCTAGCCATTTATGGGTTCATGAATATTATTGCCGCTGGTCTGCTTTTTTATATATATACAAAGTCAAAGGCGTAAATATTTTACTAAGTAATTAGGCAAGCAAATCTATTAAAAATAAGACTATCTTTTAGTCTTATTTTTAATAATACAAGGTAGATGAGTCTAGCAACCAGGATAAATGATGCACAGGTTGCGAGTGATTACGAATTGAGCCAGTACATTGGAGAATTATCCGACAAGGCCGGCTATGCATCAGAAACCGCAGGTAACGCGGTTGATAAAATAAAGGGTCTTAAACAGGACCGTTTTAATTATTTATCACAGGATTTGACTGGGGCGGATAACAATATCATATCTACGGCATATTACTTAACTCGGACAAAGGATTTGACCCAAATGGCGAGTGATATTGATAAAGTTGCTGTTCGGCAGTTACAGACAAGTGATATTAATGGAAATATTATCAATAGACAAAACGAAATAAATGAATGGGCCAACAGTAATAAACTAGATACTTTATTTTTTCTACAGGTCCTCTTCTTATGCCTTACATTCGTATCGGCGCTCTTTTTTATGAATCACAGTGGAATTATATCAAACTATTTGTTGAACTTATGCATTGTCTTATCTGTGGCGGTTGCTGTATTTGTCTTAATTACTAGGGCAAGATATACGATGGTGCGGCGCGATTCCCGCTATTGGAGCAAGCTGAGGTACCCTAAGTTGCAGGTTCCGAATAATAAGGGCGCGAATGAATGCCCTGGTGATGCCCCGGCTGATGCATTGCCAGCTCTACCGCAAAAAGAGGTGAAAGTTTGTACAACTAAAACAACTACAGCCAGTGATACTGATTATTACTGGGGCTCATTTTTAGGAAGTTCTTCATAAAAACTAAAATTTAGAACATGGCTCAAGGATAGAATATGGCCGACGTACTATTTCAACAGGTCTTACAATTTAATCAAAATCAATTGTTTGCGCCGAACCGGCGAGGTGGTCAAACAAGTAGTTCTGGTAAAACTAAAACGACCACCACGTGCGCAGTTCCTCCAACACCTGGGACGCCTGGGCCATCAGGGCCGGCTTTCACACCGCCGGCAGCATCACCATTGCCGTTTTTGAAGGGGGTTCTCATGAAAGAAAAGGAGGAGATTGAGCGACTGATGAAATTAGCGGCAAAAATAGGCCCGGTGGCCCAGACTGTAGAGGAAGAAGAAACGGCGTATGATGCGGCATTTGAGGCGGAAACTCCGGCGCCGATTCCCGCATATACAGACACGTTACAGGGATTTACATTTGTGATGTTCTTCTTTTCCTATACGGCGCTCGCAATTGTCATGACTGTATTTATAAATGTGACAACTGGAAATGCTATAAGTGCGGCTGGAACTCTGATTGGATTTATAGTATTTGGAGCGATTATATTTGCTCTGATGAAGCGGTTTGCGTAGCACCTGTGGTTTGCGTAGTTTAGCTAGCAGCTCCACCTCCACCACTAGCCTCCAGACGACGCTCCTCATCATAGGCCTCCGTGTCTTCTTCCGTGTTAAACACGAAGACGCCACTGTAGAACTTGCCCTCTTTCGCCTTTCCAAACTCGTCCTCGAGACGCCGAGTGAGCTCGGCCTGCGACAGCTTCTTTCCAGATCCACCCACCGCCTCATACCAGTAACGGTATGCCCGCCAGATGTCATTGATACTCGCCTTCTCATCACTGTCCCGATCCACCCGCATCCGGCCAAAGCGGAAGCGCGCATACGTGTCAAACTCCGTGCGATACTTCAAACTCTCATTCGTCACAATCTCCGGCGGCGGCTCCAGAGTGCCGTTATCCGAAACGGCGTACTGGGTCACATACACATGAACTAGGAGTGCAAAGAAGGACTCGCGCCACTTCTTCAGCCTCACATTCATGTTCATATCCTTCAAGAACACATTTGGCTGACCAAGTTCCTTGTCGCCCGGATTCACAAACTTGCTCTCAAAGGGAATCAGCCGCACACGGCGCCAGGTACCACGATCCATGGAGTTGATGGCCGGCTTGTCATTGCACATCATAAACAGTTTGCCACTGATCTTGAAGCGCTCCTGATCAGCATAGAGACCACGTGCCTCCACCGCGTCCTCACCACTGAACTGCTTCATGCGGCTAGTATTCAGTGGCTCACGGTCATCAGGCTCCTGCATATAGATGAACCGCTTGTTCTTGATGCTCATGATATCCGGATTGGCCGCGCCAGACTCGGGCCGCTTTCGGGTCAAGGCCGTTGATTGGAGAGATGACTGGTAGTCACCGAGGGTCATCACCATCAGATCTACGAGCTTTGACTTTCCATTACCGCCGACACCCTGGAAAGTGTAGTAGCACTGCTCACGGTTCTTACCCTCCAAGCAAGACGCCATGAGTTTCAGCATCCAGGCCCGGAGATCCGGCCGGGGAAAGAGTTGTCTAAAGAATTCGGCAATTTCGGCCTGATTCGGGTCATCTGGGTCATAAGGCCGATAGTGGATGGCGTCATGCTCAGGCATATTACGTCCAGCCTGAAATGTCACATAGTCCTCCGGGGTACCATGCTCAAAGAAGTTGAGCATATCGCCATCATCCTTACTCATCGGCATCATCTTGCCGGGATTTGCGGGGTCGGGTTTGATGGCATCCAGCCGGATAACTCCGTTGGCGCAACCGATTCGGAGGGGATTCGAATTCAGCTTTCCCTCAAATTCCTCCTCATAAAACAGTCCAATACACTCTTTCATTACACTCTCCTTGAATCCACAGTTGTACAACTTGTTCTCAAGTTCGGTCAGTTCGGAGAACTTCTTGTCTTTTACGTCGGCGCGCTGCAGATTTTGCTTGTTTGTCAGGAACTCAATGGCGGACTCGGTGTCCACAATCTGTGCATCAATCAGCTTTGCCTCGTCAATCTTATTCATGTCCTTGAGACTAGTACGCTTCTCGGAAAGCTGCTTTAGTGTCAGGTTCAGAGCATCAAGTGACTTGTTATTGGAGGCGAAGGCCTCCAGTTTGTTATATTCCGGGTCATGCTTGAAGCGCTCCCGGGCCAGCGAAATCACATCAGCCACGTCATTACTGATCTTGTTTCTGAGGGAGATGCCCTGATTGATTTTCTTCCAAAGATGAAGGTCGGCGGCGAATTCAAACCATTCCGTGCTGCGAGTATTGACTGCTGCCCGATATGTGTCCTGGAACATCCGCTTCATCAGCCTGGCCACATGGTTATGTGTGGGGGCCATGGAATGCAAGACGAAACTCACGAGATCCTTTTCCAGAATCAGTTTGAATGCCTCGGGGTTGTCCTCCTTAGCCCAGTGGCGGAGACTGCGGATGGTCAAACGGCGGCCATCACCCTCCTTGCGCATACCGATATCCCACTCCCGCCTCAGCTTTGCTAGGTCATTGCCGGCGAATTTGGGCGACTTGGCGCTGAATTCCATCCAGAGATCAAACATCTCGGGACTGGAAGATATGTTGTGGAGACACCAACCGAGTCGCATCCACGAGTCATATGAGTCAACGCGTTTCGGATCAAGGCAACTCCGAACAAAGTTTTTCACCAATTCCAGATCCTCATAACTAGTATCTATGTCGCCCCCGCAGTTTTGCTCAACGTCTTGAATAAGGGCGGTTGTCATTGCTCCACCGGATAATTCGGGTTGGACTTGCTGGTTTGTAGGAGGCACAGCTTGCGCTGCATGCGCACTCGAAGAAAGCCGCTCATATAATCCTGCGATATCGGGTTTGACCTCATTGTCATCGTTATCTAGGCCATACCGAATGCTCAGCAGCTCCAGAAGCTCACGGCTGTCATAATTGCTTGTGGGCTCTAGGGCCCAGCCGTCTGATGCGGGGCTATAGGCGTAAACAGCCTTGAGATCGTATGCAGGGATATTGGGCTTGCTCTCACCATACAGGAACCATCCCTGCTTCCGAGTACAAGACTCGTCATAGATATCTGATGTCTGATTGATATAACCCGTCTCACCGAATGCATCAGACACAGCATCTTGACTGAGCATCCAGCGCCTTAGAACACTCTGCTTCTCAAAGGACAGCACGATGTCTGGACACTGGATGTGGATACCATCCTTAATTTCACCCTTACTTTGGTAAGCCTGAGGCCTCAGAGATACGAAGTATCTGAGAAGTGGGTAGTGAGAGAGGTCAAAGAATGTATTCAGACCTTCGGTGAGTTTCTCAACGAAGGCTCGGATATGACACATTTCAAAAGGGTGATCAAGTGCCCTGTCAAGACGGTAACGGAAGTCCAGATCAATCACCAGAGGCTTTGGTCCAGCAGGTTTGGGTTGCTCAATAATATTCATCGGCCTGCCCTTATCTCTGAATAAATGGGCATGGACTAGGTCAAGAAACTCGTCATAATTTGAATCTGGAACGAGATATTTTCCAGGATACGGGGGAAGACTAGCAATAGTCGCAGCAGCACCGTCTTGTGTGCGATAGCGCTCAAGAAACTGACGCAGAGCGGCAGTTGACATCGTGTATAATCTAGGTTAGAAAAGTTTCGCCCAATTTTTGCCCTAGCCTAAAATTGAACTCTTTACTAGTTTAGATATATAGTACTATGAAGTTCTGCCCTACCTGTAAATTTTACCTGTATCTGAAGTCTGGCGATGGAGAAAGTTCTGGTGAACTCTCCCGGCAGTGTATCAATTGTGGCTACAGTGAGAAGGAGTTAAAGGGTGGGCTCATTTCTGAGACGATGGTTCAACAGAAATCCTCTGAGGCCTTTAAAATCATGATCAACGAGTTCACCCGCCAAGATAACACGCTGCCGCATATTAAGATGATTCCTTGCCCTAAAGAAATGTGCGCGAGTAACCAAGGAGGTGTTGATAGGGATGTCATTTACATGACGTATGATGCTCCTGGCAAGAAGAATTTATACATTTGTAATGTGTGTGGGGAACAATGGAAATCAAGAAGCTAAAGCTTCTTTCTTAATGAAGTCGCGTAGCTGAAGCTCCGCTCCTTATGAAATCAAGAAGCTGAAGCTTCTCTCTTTAGGAAATCCAGAAGCTAATCTGCACTATATATAGATGAGCGCATTTTTAGGAAAACCACTTGGGGGACTTCCACCAATGCCAAAAGAGCCCGGTGCTATGGGAATATCTCGTAACAAACACCAGCAAGTATTAGACCGCGTCCAACAAGAACTTAATAGTTCTGTAGCTAGGAATCGTGCTAGGAATGCTGCGCGCATGATTAATCGCACAGGAGTACCAGAGGGTGTAAGACCTGGTAGTGCAAAAAATGTAAGAGCAATGGGAACGCTAGGGCCAAGATTACCCTTAACAGCGCCACTAACACCGTTTCCTGAATTGCCAAGTTATACTGGAAAGGTTATTGGTCGTAATGGTGACGGACAACCACGGTGGAGGGTTGGTTACCCAAACATGTTTGGGGAATCTGCACGTCTTCTTCAACCACCCCGAGTACCGCGGGCTGGTAGTGCGGGAAGTATGACAACTGCACCCTGGGGTTGTGCTGCATGTCGGGCAAATCCTTTATTATGCACTCAAGAAGAACATGCAAGGGTTTGTGCAGGCCACCCTCCGAATGGTCCCGTTGATGGTCCCGTTGGCGGTAGTCCCGTTGGCGGTAGTCCCGTTGGTGGCGGCGGTGAGATTGCAGAAGCTGTAGTTGCTGGAGGCAGTGCTGGAAGCATAGCAGGGGCCGCAGAAAATATGAATAATACAGCATGGACTAGAGCAACAATTCAGGAATCACTAGACGAATTTAAAAAAACAATATGTTTAACCTTGGATTCAACAATTATGGTTACAAAGTTGACCCGTGGTAAATTAACCACCGGTAAATTAACCACTGGCCAGGGGCTTTTTTCAGACAAACCAGTTTTTTTGAAGGCTCTAGAATTATCTTCACAACATTGTAAATCAATCAATCGCTTGACTCCAGTATTTATAGTGGACTTACTAAAGCGAGTAACCTTCTTAGTAGGTATATCCAGTCAAATAAATCCAGAAGTTTTAGTATATCTAAAGCAATTAAAGGACATGGCAGAAACGGTAGTGAGTCTTATGCGAAAGCTTAATAGCCTTAAAAAATCAGGTGGCGGAAAACGCACTCGTAAGCATCGCCAGAGAGGCAAGCGTTATTCTCGTCGTAGATGATTATTATCTTCAAACCGCGTATCCAGCGCCGCATCAACTACGCCCCCCAGCATCGGCGGAAAAGACATCCATTCAATTCCCTTTGGCGAGACATCCCCAAATTTCGCCGCATGAAATAGCCGAAACGGCTTTGTCTTTTTTTCCATGAGAATGGCAAAATAGACATCTCGGTCATTTCCACAGAACCATCCCCTCTTTACAAACTCCTGTAGCATTCCCTTGTACGCATCTCCAAATTCCTCCCAGGCCTCAGCATCTCCAACAATACAGCCACCCCCCAAAGCCATGCTAGGCATCGGATACATCATCGGCTTTCCCTCTTTCCAGTCATTAACAAATGACTCGGGAATTGCCTCTATTTCCAAAAAACTCAAACGACCCGCCTCGCACAACTTTTCAACTGTGGCTATGTGAGGAAAACTTCTATAGAATCGTTCAAGGCGTGCATATCGTTGAATCCCTATGTCACACCAGATAAACCACTTACTCTGAAACTTATTGGCGGCTATGGCTGACCGAACAAGTTCCTGCTTCAAAGCCCAGACTGCATAGAGTTCAGATCCATGATTTTCCTTTTCCGGATCTAACTCAGTCTGCTTATCCCACAAAGCCATCATAGATGCACAGGTCATGCCAAAGGCATCAAAGGGTCTTACAATAACCTGAGTCTTGTTCAAGTACTCTCTGCGCCATTGATATATTTCTAAGGCGTACATTTCTGTTGTATATATCACCATTGAGCAAGGAATCTTACAGAAATTCTGTATCCAGGCCCTGTATTTACCGATATTATATTTGGCTTTTTTCAGGGGATAGTAGGCTGTAACAACCGTAATATCAGAGATACTCATTTACTCTATCTATCTAATTTACTGGTTTATAACTACCGTGGAGTACTTAATTTAAGTACTCCCTGAGGGTGCTGCCAAGTGGCGAAATATGACACTTAATAGGTCAGACTCGCAAAGCGAGTCTTGACATTAAGAGTACTTAACTTCGGTACTTGGCGGTACTTAGACGACTAGTTCCTATAAAATCCATATGGCTATTACCAATCCAGCCAAGATCGGTTGGCATTACATGTGGAGTCAGGACTATGCCTTTTTCCATAATTATCTACAGGATTCCATTAAAGAGTCCGAATTTGTCCTGAAGCCGACATTTATAGATCAATCCGTATTTGACAAGGGACTTTACACTATTAAAACAGAAGACCGGGCCAACACAAATGCTTGGCAGGGTTGTCTGATAAAGGTTGATTATCTGATTGACTTGCTAAAGACAACTGCAAGGCAGTCGCCCTTGCAGACCCATATCTTTTTTACCGACGCCGATATAATTGTCAAACCGGGGATTTATAATATATTGAAACCACACATTGACGCTGGGACTAGTATGACCTTTTTGAAGGAGGGGGGTCACTTGAATATCGGGTGTATGTTGCTGAAGGTTTGCCCCGAGGTGGTTGAATTCTGGGAGCTTGTGAAGGCCAAGGTTATAGAGAACCCCAAACACCTGGATCAGGGCTATGTAAATGATATGATTGCTGAGTATTCTGGCACTTGGTCAGCCTTTGACAAAAGCCACATGGTTTGTTCCAATGAATACAAGGGAAATCCAGATTGCCTACTTCTGCAGATACTTTCAAGCAATATTGGTAAAGAATTTCATGTCGCGGAAAAACTCTTTTTTGCCGCGCAGCTGGGTGTAGATATGGAAAAATATATGAAATATGTACCGGAACATATAATACCGTATATTTACAAGTTTCAGGATATGCTGGCTAAGCACAGGAAATCTTTAGGGAGTGCTTAAATTAAGTGTTCTACGGCAACATATTCAAAATTATATAGTATATTAATATAGAATGGCGGAAGCAAGACTACTTGTAGGGGCATTGCCGCCCGCAGACGATTTTACAGATAAATGGATAGGGGCCGTGGGTATAGATGATCATCTAATAACACTACCCTTAGATTTAGCCCCTATCGGAATTAATCATATATTAAATGTAGGTGATAATTTACCACAGATATTTACATTAGCAAATGCACGAGCTGCTCCAATACCATTAGTAGACCAGTTCAGTATTCCGCCTGGAAGAGGAGCTTGGAATAATCCCCCAGGTAATCCTCTTCAAAGCATTATACTTAGAAGAGGTGGCGTTGACACACAATTTAATATTGTGCAACAGTTAGGCGAGGGCGCCAATGGAAAAGTGTATAGGATAAGACATCAAGGAAATAATAGAATTTATATTATGAAAGTACAACAACGGCAAGCTGGTATAGATGGAGATACTTTTGTATATATAACTATGTTAGAAGGTATTATCCAGGCTATTGTATATTGGGCAACAGCAAATAATAACCATACTGATTGTCCATATACTTCTGAGATTTTTAGTGTAGGTATAAGTGTTCATGGCCCTCATTATCATGGCCCATTTTATAGTATTTTTATAATGGATATCATAGAGGGTCCAACTTTATATGATGCATTAACGAATGGTAGTGGTGCAAACTTTATAGGTGGTGTAGCCGATATTCAAGAATTGCTAGATAGACGTCTTAAAAATATTATGAGAAAATTAATTTCACTAAATACGTTTTATAATTTTAATCATGCTGATTTTCATTCACAAAATATCTTGATTGATGGAGGAAATAACCCTCGTATTATTGATTTTGGTTTTAGTACCATACGCTTAAAGGGGTATCTGTGGAAATGTCCTACTTGTACATTAGATAATCCAGATAGTAGGGTCATATGCAGCGCCTGCGGAAGAGCCCGCAATGCCGGCGATATAGCAAATATAACTGATTATTTAACTTTATCAGTCAAAGATCATACATATCATGAAGGTCGTGATATCTCAACGCTATTAATTAGTATACGTCACATGGTCCTTAATCAATATCAATTAAATTGGCGTCAAATGATGGGAAATCAATTAAACGCAGCCGGTGCATCAGTATATAATTGCGTGCGTTATTTTTACTGTAATGGGGATGTTAATGAAACATGGGGACCTCCTGTGGGTGATGTATATAATGGTGGTGGTGCTATTTGGCAGTTTAATCCTCCAAGAAGATCCGCAGATAATTTGGAAAGAATTCTTCAACAATTAGATCTAGACTTCCCATTGCTTGGTCGCCATGAACCCTGGTATTTATACAATTATTTTGATAATCCGTACAGTCCTTGGGGTTATTATTTAAATGGAACGGTACCACTTACGCAAGCGGTGGCGAGAGCGGCGGGGGCAGCGGCGGGGGCAGCAGCGGGGATACCTCCTGGTAATTCTCCAGTTTCACTTATAGATCTATTATTTAGTTTAAGAGGTGCAAATCCAGCCCAGCAATATGCAGATAATCAAGCATTATGCGCAGGTCGTGGTCCCCCGCCTGCAGGACGGTTTGGACGAAAACCCCCACCTGCGCTTCCACCTGCACCGCCTCCAGCTGGAGGTGGAGGTGGTGCAGGTGGAGGTGGTGGAGGTGGTGGAGGTGGAGGTGGTGGAGGTGGAGGTGGTGGAGGTGGTGGTGGTAGGCCACCCCGCGCTCCTGTTCTCGCAGCTCCTGCAGGCGGTGGAGGTGGGGGTGGTAGGCCACCTCGTGCTCCTATTCTCGCGGCTGCTGCAGGTGGTGGGGGTGGTGGCGCTCAAGCACTTGTCGCGCATGAGGGCGGCGGTGAGGTATGCAGACTGCAAGCAGAAAGACGTGGTGGTCCAGTTCCAGGTAATGGTACCCTAGCACCATGTAATACTGACGGCTATTCGATGAGTTATCGAGGGAATAAGTGGTATTGTGGGCGCCAGGGAGGTGGTCAGATATGTGGAGAAGGTGGAGCACAGTGTAGATCGTGTTTGGAATCTTCGCAAATATTTACTAATCTACGGGAAATACCAGCAGGGGGAAGACTCTTACCCCCTTCTAATGATGATGGTTACCCTATGTTTCTCGGAACAACCGTAAATCGCGATGGTACTCGTTATTATTATTGTGGGCGTTATCTAGGTGTTGATGCTATCCCTGGTTCTGATGGATCATGTGGTCCAGATAATGGCCCACCATGCTCATCATGCGTAAGATCCTCACAAGTATTAGGTCTAGGTGGAGGTCTTGGTCTCGCGGATCCACCTCCACCTGGAGGCTGGACGTGTCCTAATTGCACGTTAATTAACCCCGCGGGTGCTCAAGTATGCCAGGCATGTGGTGTACCACGACCCGGTGCTGGCGGTGGCGGTGGCGGTGGTGGCGGTGGTGGCGGTGGTGGCTATGGTGGTGGCGGCGGTGGTGGCTATGGTGGTGGTGGTGGTGGCGGTGGTGG
>Ga0209191_1002006_pt1 | contig 12963 bp, 15 predicted proteins | sample S_130626_EF_Meta_FD_187320 | JGI IMG/M metagenome (GOLD analysis project Ga0209191, IMG submission 187320) | Freshwater microbial communities from Lake Simoncouche, Canada to study carbon cycling - S_130626_EF_MetaG (SPAdes) (version 2) | ecosystem: Environmental > Aquatic > Freshwater > Lake ... | reverse complement strand
ATATCCCCTGTGTAAGATAAAAAGTAAGGGGAGGGCGAGATAACTTATTCATGGCTCGCCCTTTGGCCCGGTTTGGCTCTAAGCAATAGGGGTGTCGACCGAAGACTCCATGCGTATCCATAAATTCCTAGCCCAGGCTGGGGTTTGCTCTCGTCGCGAAGCCGAACGGCTCGTGGCCGAGGGTGGCGTTACGATTAATGGAAAAGTCGCTGCCGTAGGTCAGCCTGTTAATTCCGAAACCGATGTCGTCCGCTATCGCGGCAAAGAAATTAAACCTCTCGCGCGTAATGTGGTTTTAATGATGAATAAGCCGAAAGGTTTTTTATGCACCAACGATGACTCGCACGGTGGTCACACGGTTTTTGAAATGGTACCACCCGAATACAAAACGATTAGACTCTTCTGCGTGGGTCGTCTCGATAAAGATTCCGAAGGCTTACTGCTTTTAACCAACGATGGTAATTTAGCTAATAAAGTGATGCACCCCTCGGGCGGTGTGATTAAGCGATACGAGGTTCACCTGAATCGCGATTACGATCCGAAGCTTACCCCCAAATTAATCAAAGGTGCGATGGAGGAGGGCGAACGTTTGCGATTTAAGAAAGTGATTCGTAATCCCGAAAATCCTAAACAACTGGAAATCCATTTGGACCAGGGACGTAAGCGTGAGATCCGACGCCTCTTAGAAATTTTCGGTTTTCACGTAAAAATTCTTCGCCGCTTCCAAATCGGAAGTCTAGTTCTTCGCAAAATGCCTTCCGGTGATTGCCGCCCGCTTTCACAAAAAGAAATAGGTATGATTTTTGAGAATTAAGCCTAAATAATAGGAATTGCACCTAAGCCCGCTTTAAATAACCCCTTTGTTATGTCCGCTGTTTACGATAAGAATAATCCATTCCACGCCAAGCTCGTGGATCGTCGACGTCTAAGCTCCGCAGCGAGTCTCAAAGACACCCAACACTTTTCCGTTTTACTCGACGGTAGCGGGCTCACCTACAAGTGCGGTGACTCGCTGGGGGTTTTCCCCACTAATAATGCTCAAGCAGTATCAGCCCTACTTAAGGCTGCAGGTTTTACGGGTGCTGAGTCTGTCACGATTCCGAAAGACGTCGCTGCGATTACCATAAAAGACGCCCTAACAAATCGTTTGTCATTAAACGGTCCAACTTATAAATTCGTTCAACTTCTCCATGACCGCGCTACCGACGAAGCTCAGAAAGCTCAACTGGCTTCTCGAATCGCCGAAGCCGATCCCGAAAAAAAGAAATCCTGGATTGAGCAGCGCGAGTACGTAGACCTTTTTGAAGAATTTTCTTCCGCTAAAATTTCCGCTCAAGAATTAATCGAACTGCAAAGAAAGTTAATGCCACGCCTGTATTCGATTTCTTCCGCTCCATCAAAGTATCCTAACGAAATTCATCTCACTGTCGCAGTCGTACGGTATGAAACCAATGGACGTAAGAGAGAAGGGGTGTGTTCTACCTACCTCGCCGACCGTGCTCAATTTAACACCCCTGAGGTGCCTGTCTTTGTTGCTCATTCTCACTTCGGCCTACCTGCCGATGACTCCGCTCCTGTAATCATGGTTGGACCTGGTACTGGCGTCGCCCCTTTCCGTAGCTTCGTCATGGATCGCGCCACACGCGGCGCTAAAGGTCGCAACTGGTTATTCTTCGGCGATCAACGTAAGGACCATGACTTCCTTTATGCGGATGAGTGGGCCGATTATTTAAAATCCGGTGCGTTGACCCGACTCGACCTCGCGTTCTCACGCGACCAAGCCGAAAAAATTTACGTCCAAGATCGCATGCGTGAAAATGCAGCCGAGTTGTGGAAGTGGATTTCTGAAGGTGCTTACTTCTACGTTTGTGGTGACGCAAAACGCATGGCCAAAGATGTCGACGCCGCTCTTCATCAAATCGTTTCCGAACACGGTAAGATGTCGCCCGAGGCCGCTATCGATTGGGTGAAGCAATTTAAGAAAGATGGACGTTACCAGCGCGATGTTTACTGAGCATTTTAGACTTATTTCTTTAAATTCGTCACTTGCCTAAACACGCGTTTCCCTCCACTTAAATACCAATGCATCTCACGCACACTCCTCGCGTAGCCTTAGTCACTGGTGCCGGTCGCGGTATCGGTAAAGCGATTGCTGAGCGTCTCGCCGCTCATGGTCACACTGTACTTTGCGTTTCAAAATCTGAAACCTGTGTTGCTGTGGCGAACGACATCATCGCAAAGGGTCTCAAAGCTAAAGCTTTTCAGGTCGATGTCTCTGACGCCGCCGCCGTTGCGAAAGCTTGCGAACAGATTAATGCCGAATTTGGTGCGGTAGAAATTTTAGTGAACAACGCTGGCATCACTCGCGACAAACTTGTCATGGCGATGTCCGATCAAGATTGGAACGATGTTATCTCCACCAATCTCTCATCCGCTTTTTATTGGGTGAAAGGTCTCGTTCGCCCCATGACCAAAAAGCGCTGGGGTCGTATTATCAGCATTTCATCTGTCACCGGTGTTCAAGGTAACGCAGGCCAGGCCAACTACGCTTCAGCGAAAGCCGGACTCCATGGATTGACCATGACCCTAGCCCGCGAACTCGCCGGTCGTAGTATCACCGCCAACGCTGTAGCTCCTGGCTTTATTACAACGGATATGACCGGTGAGCTTACCGATGAGATCAAACAGAAGATTTTAGGTGTCATTCCTCTGGGTCGCTTCGGCGCCCCCTCCGATATCGCCGCAATGGTGGACTTTTTAGCCTCCGAAGAGGGGGGTTATATCACCGGACAGGTCTTTTCTGTTGACGGTGGAATGGCTATCTGACACCTAAAAACCCACAAAACCGACCTTTACTATGCCTGAAAATATCGAAAAACGTGTCACCGACATCATCGTTAAACAGTTGAGCGTCAACGCCGAGCAGGTCACTGCTTCCGCTGGCTTCCAAACTGATCTTAAGGCCGATTCGCTCGACCTCGTAGAAATCATCATGGCTTTTGAAGACGAGTTTGGCATCGCTTCAATTCCTGAAGAAAAAGCTGCGTCCATGAAGACCGTGGGCGACGCGATCGAGTATATCAAGGCCAACGCCACCAAATAATTTTGACGGGCTAATCCGCCCGTAATCGTGAGCACACCTAGCAATCCTCGCCGAGTAGTCGTAACAGGCATTGGTTGTCTGACGTCTCTTGGTCCCGACACTGCAACCTTCTGGGACTCTTTGTTAAAGGGCCGCTCAGGTATCTCACGCGTCACTCGTTTCGATCCCACTGATTTTCCTTCGAAGGTCGGAGCCGAAATCAGAGATTTTGATCCAGGTAAGTTCATGGATCCTAAAGAAGCGAAACGTAACGATCGCTACACTCAATACGCCGTTGCTGCTTCACGCATGGCTGTTGAAGACGCCAAACTCGACGTCAATAAAATCGATTCTGAACGTTTCGGTGTAATCATCGGCTCTGGTATCGGCGGAATGGAGACCATCGAAAATCAAGCGCGCGTTCTCATTGAACGTGGTCCTTCTCGCGTCTCACCTTTTACGATTCCTTCTTTAATCGCCAACATCGCATCAGGCGTAGTCGCAATTGAGTTTAAAGCTAAGTCGGTAAACTTTGGCGTAGTCTCTGCCTGCGCTTCGGGTTCTCACTCTCTCGGCGAAGCATTGCGACATATTCGCGATGGCCACGCCGATGTCATGCTTTCAGGCGGCTCCGAAGCGACTATTACACGTTTAGCCTACGCTGGATTCTGTAATATGAAGGCGATGTCCACGGACTTTAACGACACGCCCGAAAAGGCTTCACGTCCTTTCGATAAATTACGCGACGGTTTTATTATGGGTGAAGGTTCAGGCGTTTTAGTCATCGAAGAACTCGAACACGCTAAAGCCCGCGGTGCCCGTATTTATTGCGAACTCGCTGGCTACGGCGCAACTTGCGATGCTTACCACATCACTGGACAAGACCAAGAGGGCAAAGGACTCGCTCTCTGTCTCGACCGTGCTCTCGTCGATGCCGGTATCCAAAAATCCGAAGTAAATTATATTAACGCTCACGGTACTTCGACCTCGATCAATGACCGTTGTGAATCTCTCGCCATCAAACGTTCCTTCGGAGATTTAGCTCCGAAAATTGCCATCTCTTCTACGAAGTCGATGACAGGTCACTTACTCGGTGCTGCTGGTGGTATCGAAGCTGCGGTCTGCGTTCTCGCAATCCACAACGGTATCGTTCCGCCCACCATCAATTACGAAAATCCTGATCCCGATTGCGATTTAGATTACGTACCAAACAAGGCTCGCACGATGAAAGTGGATGTAGCGGTCTCCAATAATTTAGGCTTCGGTGGTCACAACGCTTCGCTGGTATTCAAGCGTTTTAAGTAATCGACCCGATCGCTTTCCCCCAAGTTTCCACTTCACCTTTAATACCGTGAAGCTGTAGCGCTTGCCTGATTTCACCATGCGTTGGCTCAGTCACAGCATGATCAGGATCAGCTGCTAAATCGGGTCGTGCTTGCCTTGTAATCGCCCACGCTGCCCACGCCCGCCACTTCTTTTGCGCGGCCCTGTCGCCCTTCACGCGATCAGCCAAATGCTGATAATGAACCCGCGCATTGCCGGTAAATTGTTCAGTGGGCTGACTCACTAACCAACTAATCGCTGCGTAGGGCAGTGGATAATGTTTTAGGCATTCCGCATCGGCTGGCACATCGCAATACAATGCTCGATCCACTGCGAGAAGCGCACGCGCAGGCAAATTTTCCAACCATAACTGCTGTCCGTATTCTAAACAGAGTAGATAAAGTTCCTCGCCTTGGTCATCGCGCAAGGCATTGAGCTCGCGCCAAGATAACTTCTTCTGACCAGCCGGTAAATAGGGGCAGGGTATCACCACGAATTAGGGCCGTGCGTAAGGATTAGTTTTCTTTTCTTTCCTGACCGATGTGTTTCCGCCGTGTCCTGGAAGTAAATTCGTCTCTTCAGGCAGAGTGTAAATCTGTTCGCGAATAGATTTTAATAGCTGATTCCAATCGCCATTCGGTAAATCCGTGCGTCCAACTGAACCATTGAAAATGGCATCACCCGTGAAAGCTAATTTTTCTTCGGCACAGTAAAAGAGAAGGCTACCAGGACAGTGTCCAGGAACGTGACGAACCTCGAATTTTTTGCCGAGCGCTTCAAATGAATCCCCTTGTTTGAGCCACTGACTAACCTTGCAGGAATGAAAATCTTCTTCGGTTAAAAAGGGCATCATGGCTTGGTAGCGATTGCGATAAGCCTCAATGTTTTCAATCATTTGCTGGTCGTCCTCATGAGCTAGCGCTTGTGCTCCCGCAGTCGCAAAAGCATGGGCATCGCACATGTGATCCCAGTGTCCGTGCGTAATTAAAATATGCGTGAGTTTAAGACCGCGTTTTTTGATCTCAGGCAAAAGCGTTTTCGCGGCATCGCGTGGTGCATCGACAACGACGCAGGATTTCCCGTCGTCCGACGTCAATAAATACGCGTTGGTTTCAAAGGGTCCAAGTGACCAAGATTCAATTTTCATAAATTATAGAGCGAAGGCTCGATTAAAAGCTGCTTCGATTTTCTCAGGGGGTCTTACGGGTTTAAATTCACGGTTCACAAACGCATGTACCGTAAATCCTTCGACAATCAGTTCATTACCGCGTTCAACCTTGTAGGTTAAATGCAGTCGGGCCTTAGGTTTCTCTAAAATCGTCACCGTGATTTTTAATCGATCATCAAAATGCGAAGGGCGATGATAGGTAAGGCCGGTTTCTAAAACGGGTAGCAAGAAGCCGTCTTTTTCCAAGTCGCGATACGGACAACCAATCTTGTCCAACAGTGCCACCCGTGCCATTTCGAACCAGGGCAGATAATTACCATGGTAGGTGACACCCATGGCATCGGTCTCCGCAAAGCGAACACGTGTTTCAACTGAGGCTTCTAACATGTCATTAAATTGACGAATTTATTTAATTTTCCAATGACAAAGCCACGGCTGTGAACGGCTTCTCCTTGCCGAATCTCCCACATCTCTGAATATGCGGACATGGGACAGCGCGAACGTTGGCTAATCTTCCTGCTCGGTTCACTCATCGGGGCTGGTTTGCTGTGGACTTTTAAAACTCAGAGTGAGCCCGCCCGAACTGAGAAACGTTTAGTCCGCGAAGCGCTTAATCTCCCCGGCATGATGTACGATTTCGCCGTCACCCAAAAGGGGTTCTACGGACATTATGTTTTGTTCGAGTCGGTTGAGACTCTTTCCGATGGCTCAAAGGTTCGCTCGATTGTCACGGGTGGCCGTCGACACTACAACGCCGATGGGAATGAACTTCCGCAAGAGTATTTGTTTATTACCGAAACCTACGCCCCAGGCACACCACTCGCGGAAGCGGGCCCAGTCACCCACTATACTTTTTCATTCGCAGATCGTTTAACCATCAAGCTTCGCAAAGGATATTCGGCTGCCGACGTGACTAATGAATACGGTGATATCGGAACGCCCGTTCCCGATCGTCATGACCTAGTCACTCTCAAATTAACCATGTGGATTAAAAGCCATCAGGCCAGGGATTGGCGTAAATTGAACGATATCATTAAAGAATTATCCAAAAAATCTGCAGTGCAATCCGTTGAGTTCACCAAAATTGATTGGCAGAGCGAAGCCGAATTAATAAAACAAAATTCCAATAAGTGATGTCGACCGCCAAACAAGAGGGTATTTTTACCGTTATACTAAGCCTCGGCGTTAATATTATTCTCGCTAGCGTCAAATGTAGCGTGGGTGTCATCGCAAATTCTCACGCCCTGATCGCAGACGGTATTCACTCGCTCACTGATATCGCTGGCGACATCGCCGCCATCATCGGAATTCGCTTAGCTCACTTACCTAAAGACGATGATCATCCTTACGGACATCATCGATTCTCAACCCTCGCGACACTCTTCATTTCTACTTTAGTTCTGAGTTTCTGTATCGGACTCGCATGGCACTCACTGAATAATTTAATCCATGGAAAAGCCACAGAGATTCCAGGCGTGGCCGCTGCATGGGTTGCTGGTATCGCACTCATTATTAAAGAAACGTTTTATCAGTTCGCTCGACGTCAGGCCGAGAAATTGGGCTCGCGCCTACTCATGGCCAACGCTGCTGATCACCGTGCCGATGCAATCGCCTCATTACTCGCACTGATTGCCGTCGTCATCGCCAACACGAATCCTGAGTGGGTTGCCGTCGATAAAGTAATTGGACTCGTTCTCGCTGGCTGGCTCGGTGCCGAAGGTATCAAATTATTCAAGTCCGCCTGCGCTGATTTAATCGACACCGCACCCGAAGAAAAAATTCTAAAAGATCTGAGCGAACATATTCTCGCCGTGCCTGGAACCAAGGGTTTTCACGCCTTCCGTGCCCGTCGCGTGGGTGATCGCTTCGAAGTAGATTTCCACCTGCAAGTCGATGAATCCGCCACCGTGGCTCAAGGTCATGCGATTGCCGGACAGGTTAAATCAGATATTTTACGTCTCCACCCCGAAGTGGTTTCTGTTTTGGTCCATGTCGAACCCGATGCCCCTGAATACCGTAAGGATGATGGGCATCATGGACGGATTAATTAAATCGGTGTATGCAATTTTCCCGAGCGATTTTTCTATTTTTATCAGCGCAATTCCTACAGGCCGCTCCCGACGTTCGACCTAATATCATTTTCATTTTTGCCGATGATCAGCGCGCCGATACGATTGCCAGCTTAGGTAATCCAGTCATCAAAACACCTAACTTGGATCGTCTGGTTAAATTGGGTGTTTCGTTTGAACGTGCCTACATGCAGGGTAGCAATTCTGTTGCCACCTGTATCCCTTCACGCGCCATGCTTCTTTCGGGCCGATCTTTGACACAGATTGATACGAAACTTATCAACCACCAAACTTGGCCGCACGCTTTTGGCGAAGCGGGCTATATGACATTCGCAAGTGGTAAATGGCATAATGGTTCAGCCTCATTACCTAAGTCGTTTCAAAGTGCTAAAGCGCTCTTCGTAGGCGGTATGGTAAATCCTATGCGCGCTCCCATCAGCGATATGATGCCGGACGGCAAGTTGACCACGCCCAAAACTTCTTCGAAGCATCTTTGCGAATCTTCGACCGACGAGATGGTCGCATTCTTGAAATCGCAAGATGGTTCAAAGCCTTTCTTCACTTATTTGTCCTTCGATGGTCCGCATGATCCGCATATTGTACCCGAAGATTACCCCGTGAAATATGATTTTACCGCGATACCCTTGCCGCCTAATTTCATGCCACAGCATCTTTTTAATAACGGTGAGATGGTCGTCCGCGATGAAAAGCTCTTAAAGTGGCCCCGCACGCAGGAACAGGTAAAGGTAATGCTTTCTGAATATTATCGCTACATCAGTTTCCTGGATGGTCAGATCGGTCGCATACTCGACGTAATCGAGACTTCGCCATTTGCCAAAAACACTATCATCGTTTTCTCCTCCGATTCTGGAGTGGCTTACGGTTCGCACGGTCTGATTGGAAAACAGAATTTATACGAACATTCGATTAGAGTACCTTTAATTATCGCTGGGCCTGGTATCGCTGCTGACCAACGGACCTCAGCGATGTGCTATCTTCATGACGTCATGCCAACGCTTGGAAAACTTTGCGGCGTTACCACCCCTAGAGGTGCCAATGGACAGGAGTTCTCGACCGTGCTCAAGATTCCAACCCATGATGGCCGCTCTTTTTTATTCTTTGGTTATAAGTCTCTGCAAAAAGCATTCAACGACGGCCGTTGGAAATTGATACGTTATCCTCACATTAACAAGACTCAGCTCTTCGACTTAAAATCCGATCCGTACGAGCTCAAAGACTTAGCGGCAGTGCCCGAGCAAGCTAATCGAGTAAAGGAAATGCTAACAAAACTTGAACTTGAAATGAAAGCTGACGGGGACAATGACCCTCTCACGGCAAATACGATTATTCCTAGTGAATGGATTGCCCCCAAAGAAAATAACCAACCCTGACGTCGAGAACTACGTTAGTTGGTAAGACTTGTGTCCGAATTTATTCGTTAGCCAAGTTTGCAGGGTCTTAAAATCTTTAGGTGGCTCAACGGAAAAGGTCATCGGCTTTCCTGTCTGAGGATGCTTTAAGGTCAGCTTGTGTGCATGCAGCATGACGCGTGGCATTGGCCAGTTATCATACGCAGGCACATCAAATTTTCCGTAAGTACGATCGCCTAAAATGGAGTGACCGATGTGTGCTAAGTGAACACGAATCTGGTGAGTGCGTCCGGTGTGCGGATAAGCTCTAATTAATGCAGCTTGCGGGCCATATTTTTCCTCTACGCGCCAATCGGTGATGGCTTCATGTCGTCCATCTTCACGAACTGCCATACGCACTCGCACCGTGCGGTGACGGTCAATATTCGCGTTGATTTGTCCACCGAGGAGACGTGGACTTTTATCCACGAGCGCTAAATATTCTTTTTTCGCCGTACGTTCGGTAAACTGTTCAACCAAGTTGTGATAGGCTTTATCAGTCTTAGCTAAAACGATGACACCCGAAGTTTCGCGGTCGAGTCGATGTACAACACCTGGACGTGGGGCGCCACCCGCTGGAGCTAATTTACCTTTGGTATGATGGAGTAAACCATGCACAACAGAAAGTTCATCCGATCCTTGAACAGGGTGGGTGAGTAATCCGCTAGGTTTATTAATAGCAATAATATGAGCGTCTTCGAAGATGACTTCTAAACTCATTTTCACTGCGCTCGCGGTAGGCTCTTCGGGAGCGGGCAGGGCAACGGTGAGACTATCTAAAGGATTTAAAACGGTGCGACGATCAATCGCCACGCCGTCGCGTTTGATTAATCCTAAATCAAGGGCCTTCTGTACGCGAGAGCGACTGATGCCGTTCAGTAAACCAGAAAGAATTTTATCGGCACGAGCAGGTGATGCATCGGCTTCAAGTTTAACATCGTGAATTTCGTGTTCCGCCATTGGCTGAACGGGGGCACGTTTAACGCCGCTACGAGAAGTTTTTTTCTCTTCGCGAGCTGGACGAAGAACTTTCGGAGAAACTTTTCGTGTCTGGGGTTTATGTTTAACCGAACCTGGTGATGGCTTGTGGGCTGGTTTAAATTTGGAAGGCATTAGCGTTTTTTTCCCAAAAGATAATCGGGATTTAATTTTTGTAAGGATTTAGGGACGAAGAGTCCATCCTTACGAATGACCTTACCGTCAAATCTAATTTCTCCACCACCATACTCGGGGCGTTGAATGCACACCATATCCCAGTGAATCGATGACTGATTTCCATTATCGGTCGTCTCATAGCACATTCCGGGCGTAAAGTGGAACGATCCTGCAATCTTCTCATCAAAAAGAATATCCTGCATGGGGTGGAGGATGTGTGGATTAAATCCAATCGCGAATTCACCAATATAACGAGCACCCGCATCGGTATCTAAAATTTCATTCAAGCGTTTGGTGTTATTCGACGTCGCTTCGACAATTTTACCTTTCTTGAAAACTAAACGAATATTTTCAAACGACACGCCTTGGTAGATGGTCGGTGCATTGTATTGAATCACGCCTTCAACTGAATCTTTAATCGGTGCAGTAAAGACTTCGCCATCAGGAATATTATGTTTTCCGCCGCAGGGGATAGCGTTCATGCCTTTAATCGAGAAACGTAAATCGGTACCAGGGGAGGTAAGATGAACATCTTTGGTTTTCATCATTACCTCGCTGAGCGCATCCATACCCGCGGTCATGCGTGAATAATCCAGCGTACAAACTTTAAAGAAGAAATCGGTAAAGGCCTCGGTACTCATCTTTGCTTGCTGAGCCATGGAAGAAGTGGGCCAACGCAATACAACCCACTTGGTTTTATTCACTCTCCAGTCGAGAGTGGGCTGCATCGCCTGTGCATAAGTTTTAGCCAAAGGGGAGGGCACATCGCTCGACTCAAAAATATTATCCGCTCCACGCACGGCGATGTAGCCATCCATTTTCTTCATGCGGGCTAATTCAAATTCATTACTTAGTTTAAACTGTTCGGTCACTCCGTAGCGCACCAGCTCGCGATTGATGCGTGGCTTCTGTAAATTTACCAAGGGCACTGCACCACGGGCACGGGCGGCACGGATGAGGGCGACTATAAATTCTTCGGGCACATCGGCCACATCGAGCAGGACCTTCTGACCTTTTTTGAGGTCGATCGAGAATCCACAAAGTACCTTGGCTAAATCATTATATCTTGAATCCATTTCGTCTTAATAATGTCCGACTTACCTAATTTTCCAAGTGCTAAACCCTTTCTTGCTACAATTATTGTTTCATATAATAGTTAGGTATGTCTTCCTCCGGTTCCCATGAGCGTGCGCAAGCTCTTACTAATGATGCTGCGTTTGATTTCGCCGTCGGGGATGAAGCGGGTGCACTCACTAAATTGAATGAAGCGGTCGCGCTAGCTCCCGATTTTTTTGAAGCCTGGTTGGCCAAAGCCGAAGTGCATTTTGCACAACGTCAGTTCGATGATGCACTGCAAGCAGGTGAAATGGCTTTAAACTTAAAACCGAAAGATATTCATATTCATACATCGCTTTCTAGAATTTGGATGGAGCGTGGAGATAAAACTAAGGCCGAGCACCACGGCGCTCAGGCCCGAATTTTGGGCTGGGGTGATCAGATTAAACAGCCCGAGGGCGGGCAGGCTGGCGATATCCAGTAAGCATTGTGACAGCCCCGATTTCCCTTGTGACACCCTGTCACGAAGGGTCGTGCCAGATTAAAGGTCAATTTACGGAAGTAATCCCGCTTAACCCCAAAAAACCCACGTAAACTATTGCTAAACCCGCCAAAAATCGTTTTGGCATTCCTTCTGCATTATGCAATCCGCCCAGTCCGGGCAACCCAACCTTACCAACACCTATGTCCAAAAACTCCAAACTCAAAGTAAAGCCCCTCGCTGATCGCGTTCTCGTTCAACGCATCGAGGAGGGCGAAGAAATCAAGGGTGGCATCATCATCCCTGATTCTGCCAAAGAAAAACCACAAGAAGCTCGCGTCGTTGCCCTCGGTACCGGTGCGCTCGACAAAGACGGCAAGAAGATTCCTTTCTCCGTTCAAGTGGGCGACAAAGTCCTCATCGGAAAATACGCTGGCTCTGAAGTGAAGCTCAATGACGAGATGTATCTGCTTCTCTCCGAAAACGAAATCCTCGCCGTTATCGAATAATTATTTCTCTCACTCTTAATATATAAAATCCTATGTCCAAAAAACAAATCCTGTTCGATGAAGCCGCACGCCGTAAGGTGTTGAACGGTGTTACTACTCTCGCTCGTGCCGTCAAAGTCACCCTCGGACCTAAAGGCCGAAATGTGATGATCGATAAGAAATTCGGCGCTCCTAAAGTCACTAAAGACGGTGTCACCGTTGCGAAAGAAATCGAATTGAGCGATCCCTTCGAAAACATGGGCGCACAAATGGTTCGTGAAGTAGCCTCCAAAACTGCCGATAAAGCAGGGGATGGTACGACTACCGCAACCGTTCTCGGTGAAGCCATCTATAAAGAAGGCCTTCGCTTCGTTGCTGCCGGTGCAAATCCTATCTTCGTTAAGCGTGGTATCGATAAAGCCACCGAAGCGATTGTTAAGGAACTCGCTAACATCTCTAAGAAGATCAAAACCCGCGAAGAAATTAAGCAGGTTGCAACCGTTTCCGCTAATTGGGATTCATCCATCGGTGATATCATCGCCGAAGCGATGGATCGCGTAGGTAAAGACGGTACCATCACTGTTGAAGAAGCTAAGACCATTGAGACGACCCTCGACGTCGTTGAAGGTATGCAATTCGACAAGGGTTACCTCTCGCCTTATTTCGCAACCAACGCTGAAACTCTCGAAGCCGTTCTTGAAGACGTTTACGTTCTTCTCTTCGAAAAGAAGA
>Ga0209191_1002005_pt1 | contig 12969 bp, 34 predicted proteins | sample S_130626_EF_Meta_FD_187320 | JGI IMG/M metagenome (GOLD analysis project Ga0209191, IMG submission 187320) | Freshwater microbial communities from Lake Simoncouche, Canada to study carbon cycling - S_130626_EF_MetaG (SPAdes) (version 2) | ecosystem: Environmental > Aquatic > Freshwater > Lake ... | reverse complement strand
TTTTTCTACTAGGAAATTTTTTCCAACAGGAAATTTTTTCCAACAGGAAATTTTTTCCAACTAGGGGTATGACCTTTTTTCTTTTCCCTAATTTATTTTTTTTCTGACCCCCCACCCTACTTATTTATGGGAGGGTTGTTATTACCACTTTCAGTCACCCCTACTGCCTTTGGCAGTTCGGGTATCCCCTGTCACGTAATCATACACATAACAGAAAAAACACATATGAAAATCACACTTAAATCAGGATATCGTTCAGAGAGCGGTAATCCTACGTTCGTTTACTTCGTAGATGGTACTACAGAAGAGTTGAAAAAGTTCAAAGAAGTTCAAAAGGACAACTTCCGAGAAGACGAAGAAACAAAGAAGCCTTTATATTGGTCAATCGAAGAATATCCGAAACCGATGAACTTGCTTCTTAATCGTGATGGCGACAAGTTCTATGTCGATGCACCATTAGTATCGAAGAAAGTCCAAGACAAAGTCGAAACTTGGAAAGCGTTAGCGATAATCACAGGCAAATCTGTAGAAGACTTAATCGCAGGAGCATTAGGAATCTAATCGAGAGCACCTTCGGGTGCTTTCTTTTTCTTCGATTACTTCTCGGACTCTTCTCGGAGTTATTGGGTGACAAACTTATAAATAAGTTATGTCATCAGTCGCCTATGCGACTATAAACAGCCATTTAGGCATAGGGCGTTATTATTATAGGTATGGAAACAATTATTTTAAACCCCGAAGAAGCTTTGGTATTAGATTACACACGCAATTGGAAAGACTTAGTATCTTTTGAAGATTATCTCTCAATAAAGAATCAACAAACTGTATTTGAGAGTAATATTAAAGGGTATGAGGTTTACTCCAATAGGTAACACAAATTAAAGGGGATTAAGTTCCCCTTTCTTATACCTTTATATATAAGGTATACTTTAATGCATCATTCTATCTTATCTTTCTCCTTTATGTATTCGATAAGCGAGTTTACTCCTTCAAGGATATCATGGTACTTAGCAGAGTTTCTAAAACTATTAGCTGTTGAGTATCCAAACATTTCTGAAAGGATTATAGAATTTAACTTGTATTCTCTTATTAATGTCTTATCAGGAGAATATTTTCTTATTTTCTTGCGAGTATTAGCGTAAATCTTAGCCATTTTTATATTTTAAAAGTGTTTTATCAGAGGAAACTGATACAAAGATACATTTATTAAGGAAAAAATGCAACTGAAGGATGGAAATTCAACCTCATAACCTCTTATCTATTGGTTAAAAAAGGTTAATTATGGGTAAAAAATCGACAAATCTATAGCTAAATATAAAAAATATGAAAACATTACAATATTGGATGAAGTTTTATGATAACTCTGATGAGTTAATCATAAGTTTAAGTGATTTAACTTTCTTAGGTAAGCCTTTTGACCTTGTTGATATTAAACATAGGTTTAATGAAGACTTTGTTAGAGGTAAAGCTAAGTTAGTTGAACTTTCTTTCTTAGGTTTAGGTGCTAATAAGACTTTCTTAGCAGGCATTCTAGATAGAAAGGTAGTTATTGTAGATAAGGATACTAATAAAGAATACTCACCTAAAGAGTTTTCTCAAGAGTTAACTATCTTAAATGGTCTATTAACAAATCAACTAGAATTACAGGGAGTTTAATTACTCCCTTTTTTCTTTCTCCTATTACTCTTATCTTCTCTCTTTGTATTTTACAGTAAAGAAGGTTATGCGAAATATTCAAAAAAATTTACAAATATGACAAAACATAAAATAGACCAAAAAAGATTTTCTAAGATAGTCTGGAAAACAGCCATGTATTATGGATTTGATACTGTTAATAGTATGAAACAAGCTTTATCTAAAGCTAGTTATAACGCTAGATGGACATTTTCAGAAACTAATTCATTAAGAACATGTGATTTACTTCAAGAACTAAATAAAGATTTGCACGAGCTTAAAAAAATAACTGTTTGGAAACTAATGATGAGAGAAACAAAAAAACGTAAAAAACTAAAACAGATATATGAAAACAGTAAACAACAAAACAATCTCTAGTAAAGAGAGAAATTGGATTCCCGGAACTAAAAAAACAGTCTATCAGTATGATCCTAACTTAGAACTTATTGCTGTCTATGACTCTGTAGCAGAAGCAACAAGATTTACAGGAATACATAAAAATACTATTTCAAATAGTATAAAAGAAAAACATAAAAGTCTTTTCTTTATATGGAGTGATAGGCTTTTGTAATTGATTATGCGAATTATCTAAAAAAATTTAAACAGAAAATGAAATATATATTATTAGCAACATTGTTATGCGGAATGTTTAGCAGTTGCACAGAAAACTTGAGTGGCCAAAGAAAGCCTAATGTAGATTCAGAAATTAATACATGGATTTTAAAACCATTTATGTTTGAAGATCATCAGTACTTACGTTATACTAATGGAGGTCTTATTCATAGTGAGTCTTGTAAATGTAAGGAGGCGAAAAAATGAAAGCACACTTATTAACAATCTTAATAGTACTTGCAATAGTTCTTTTATTAGTAAGTGGAATTTACTTTCCTTACATAGGTTTCTATGTACTTGGGTTAATGATTTTTGGAATGATTTACTACCTTATTTTTCAGACTATCTCTCTTGAGTTAGAAATGAGGGATAAAATTAAAACAATTAAAATAACTAACGAAAAATGAAAAAATATACATTTCCTCATTTTATGCGAGTTTACGCTTTGGTAACTTGCTTAGCATTGATTCCTGTCTTAGTTGACAGACTTCCTGAAGTAGATTTTGGTACTCAAGTGTGTATGACTCTTATATGGAGTATGACTCTTGTTACTTTTATTCTTATGCATCGTATTATCAAGTTAGGATAAGCGACTTTTTACCTGAGCATGTAGTAAAACTGCTTTATATGGCCCTTTCGTCTAAGGTTAGGACAACAGGATTTCATCCTGGAAATAGTTGGCTAGATTCCACTAGGGGCTACTCTAAATAATTAATATACAAAAAGATATGGAAATTTTAAAATTATTAAAAACGTTTGTAAAGGGAGGAATCGTTGTATTCTTACCTTTTGTGTTCTCTGTGATTATGTCACTTTTATGTTTTCTCAGTGTTTCACTTGTTATGTGGATTGAAGGAAATAGTTTTTATGCGAGTTTTTCGACAGCTAGTCAAGAAACAGGTGTTTATGTAATTTGGTTTACATTAGGTATTTTAATTATGCTTTGGCATTTCTATAACGACTAATGGGAGAAATAGAATTATTAGAATCTCTTATTAGAGAATTAGATCAAGCACAACAAGATTTGTTTTTGTTTGATAACTCTACTGTAGACTCAGGTGATGCGAATTGGTTAAAAGACCAAAAAAGATTCATCAAAAGTCTGGAAGACAGAATTGAAGAATTAAGAGAGGGTTTTAGTTAACCCTCTTTAACTTAAAATTATGGACATTAAAGAAATTAAATTAGAAGAAGTCTCTTTAAAAAACAAGAGACAGTTCTGTAAAGAACTTGTTATGAGTTACTTAACCAAGGAAGAATGGGAAGAAGTTAAAGATGGATTTCAAAAAGATTTAAATAAATCTACTAATGAATCAATCAATAAAGTATTAAGAGGTAAAAATGTTTTTGGTGTTCTTGTGTGTATGTATGGTTATAATGTTGATCGTGCTGAAAAGTATAGGTTTATGCTTACTAGGTTTAAAGGTGACGGCTTTGAAGAAGCGGATTATTTGGCTAAAAAATACTTAAATTATGAGAAATGATATACATAAAGAAGCTATTACAAGTATTATCCAAGCTTACTGTACAAAAGAAGAGTATAGGTTAGTTGAAAAGCAAATTATTGCAAGTTTAAACTATAGATCTTTTCATGAATTACATAATTTATTTGAAACAAAAACTCCATTCGGTTTAATATGGGAATTATGTGATACAAGTATTTTGGATAAAAGTGAAGGATTTCCTAACACACTTGTCATAAGATATCAAAACGATAAGGTACCTTATAGTAATTTATATTGGGAATACAAAGACAAATTAAAAGAATTACATGAAAGATAAAATTATAGACTGTATATGCGAAATTACTAAAGCTTATTCTTTAGAGTCTGAATGGACTCCTGAAATAGAAGCTGACATAAGAAAAATAAGTGGATTTTCTGAGCGTAGACTTGTTGATATTTTACATGAATACAATCCTAAAGGTGTTTTATATCATTTAGACGTAGAAATTGATCATAGTTATGGTATGAGGCTTTATGATAGATTTAACCAAGATACTAGAATTAGGTACGACATTATGAGAAAATATAACTTATGAGAGTAACATTAAAATTTCCTGAAACAGAATCTCCTACAGAGATTTTAGAGTTTCTAACAAACTTAACTAAACAATACTGTTTAGAAGCTGAATGGAAGAAATTAGAACCATTGTTTACTAAATTTTATAATATAGAACGTGTAAAGCATAGATTACAAGATATGTCTAACACCTATCAAGAATGTGGTCTTGTGATAAAAATACTAAATGACATTTATATGAACTATCATTGGGGAACTGAAGGGTTAGCAAGAGACATAGCTATTAGAGTAGCTGATAGATGTAATTGTATGTCTTCTTATACGTTTTAGTGATACTAATCTCGTTAAATTTATGAACAAATTAGAACAAAAAGAAATAGAATTAGTACAATCCTACTTAACTCAAGAAGAAGCGAAAATTATAATTCCTCTATATAAGGAAAACTTTAATTCAGCTTTCAGAGAAAGTAATAGTGAATATGATGAGAACAAAGAATTAACTTATCTTGATCCTTCAGCTTGTTTGAATGATGCGTTTAATTGGGGAAATACTCTTCAAGGACATGACTATTGGTATAGGATTTATGGACTTTTAAGACAAAGATATCACGACGGAGTATGATAACTAAAGAAATATTAGAAAGACTCCAGTCTTATCTAACAAAGGAAGAAGCGGAATCTGTTATTCCTCAATTTAAAAAACAATATGATCGTCATTTTGGAGGCATAAACCAAGACAGTAAAGCAAGCGATATATTGCTTGGTGGATTTGATTGGGAGTTGTCACAAGAAGGAGGTGCTTATTGGGATAAATTATACATCAAAGTTTTAGAAAGAGAAAACAATTAAGATATGAAAGATAGATTTGAATCTAAAAAAATGGAAGTAAAAGTATTATCTATAGTATTAGGTATATCTTCCGCTTGTTTAATGGTATCTGCAATAGATACTATTAGAGGACACAGTACAATAGCAAGTATGATATTTGCTTTTATTGGAATTATGGGATTATTTGTTTCAGGGGTAGTTTATCTAAGCAACAATGATTAAAGGCAGAATTCCACTCGACCTACATAGAGGATGTCCTATTAAGGGCAAAGTCTATCAAAATGACGTTTTAACAGCAGTATTAATTAAAGATGGATCTCAGATACGTAAAGTATCAGTTCGTCCCTTAAAACATGCTTAAAATGCGTTATTTCCTACTATTATTGGGCTTTTATACTTTCAATGTAGAAGCCCAATCTTTAAAAAATGAATTTTACATTAATTATCCTGTATTATCAATGAAAGAGGAAGGATTTCCTTCTTTAACTTACTCAGATTCTGTTTGGGTAGAAGATTTAGCGTTTACAGATACTGTAGAAAGATGTTTTGTAATAAAATACAACGATTCTAACCTAGTAATTACTTATAGAGAGCCAAGATTTGATGTAGTCTATATAATAAAAGACAATCAACTTAAGATGATTTACGAGATAGGTAAGAACCATTTCGACTGTATGGAAGTATTCGAAGAAGATTAAACTAACAATTAACAATTTAAAAAACTAAAAGAAAAAAAATTATGAACAATCAAAATCAAGCGAAAGCGATTTATGCTTTCAGAAACAACGGAACAAAAGCACCTATTTCAGTAATGTTTGAAATGGAAACAAATCAATCAAATGGTAACGTACACAATCGTATGGTATCTAGAGCATTAGGTAATCCTAATAAATCTAGATTGACTACTTTGTTGAGTTACACAGAAGAACAATTTGACCTAGATTTTAATGTTAAAGGTATTACTGCTGATGACATTAAAACAGGTTACAAAGGTATGGACGGTCAAGTAACTGCTATGCCATTAGATTTTACTACTGAAGATTTATTTGGTGAAGCTATGGGTCTTCGTAGAATTGACACTACAGATACAGATGCAGTAACTAATGAGAAAGGCGAATTAAAGCTTCAGTGGTCTGTTAAGAAAGTTAACGGTCAAGAATTAACGCATGAAGGTGCTTTGATTTATACTACTGTTGAGTTTTGTGAAGTAGGCGAAGAATCTATTCGCATCAAACAAGACCAAGACTTATCTGTAAGAAGAGTAGAAGAAAACATTCCTCAAGCTTCTAAAGTAGCAGCACCATTTTAATAATTAGGGAGTAGAAATACTCCCTTTAAACTAACTTAAAAAACTAAATCATGATAAAAACCGAGAACGCAAAAAAAACCGAAAAAATCTTAAACATAGTAGAATTAACTACTGGAATATCTGTTGAATTAACTCCCTCACTTAAAAATATTAAATGGCTTAAACCTAAAGAAGGTTTTAAAATACTTGCAGGCATTAATAGAAATATTGTTCCTGCTCACGTAACTAAAATTGCTAAATCAATTCGTAAGTATGGTATGCTTAGACCTGTTATTGTGGTTGAAACAAACTTACTTTCAGGCAAAAAAGAACGCTATATTTTAGACGGACAACATTCTTATAATGCTTGTCTAAGTTTAAATATAGAAATTCCTTACATTGTGATTGATAATTTAAACACTGTCGAAGAGATTATTGCTTGTATTGCTTCTTTTAACGCTTCTTCTAAATCTTGGAGTACTTTTGATTATGTTTATGCTTGGGCAGCTATTAAAGAAGATTATCGTCAATTAAATCAGTTGTATGAACAATTTGATTTAGACTTTGATACTATTCTTACTGCAACAACTCCAGGATATAATGCTACATCTTATGCTCAAGTAAGAAATGGAGAATTTGTCATTGAAAATTATGAAAAAGCTCATTCAATTTGTCAACGTATTACAGATGTGTTTGAGATTATTCCTCGTTTAGATAGATTTTCTAATAGAATTTTAACTCGTGCTTGTGCAAGTATTTTTAAGAAAAATTCTTATACTCAAGCTAAACATGTTAAATTATTAAATTATATTACTGAGCATCTTGAAGAACTTACTTTTGTAGTTTCAGATAGTACTGTTGTAAAAGATTTTTTAAGCAGAGGTATCTAAATTTTTATTATCTTTGTAAGAACGTTGTTCTAGACGTAGGAATCGTATACACAGTAATCCTCTGCGAAAGCATGAAACTGTCTTGATCGTAAGCAAGCATAGTGGCAGTACTAGGGTAAATAAATGCAATAGTCAGGTAGCTTAAAGTAAAGCCTCATCATTGTAGGTGAGAGATACAGGGGCAGATCCTGTCCTGACTACAAATAGATGCATTGATCGTCTAGCGGTAAGACATATCGAAAGATAAGACGCAGGTTCAAATCCTGGGTATTTGCATCTATTAAATCAGAGAGTGGCGGAAGGTTAGGGATTTCCCTGACGTGGTAGACGCATGAATAAAGGTTAATAGTAAAGATAACGAGAGTAACCTTGAAAAACCCGTAAAGTTCAGCTCATAAGTTATCATACAGGTTCGAATCCTGTCTTTCTGACAAAGGTTAACCAATAGTAACCCAAACCATGTAGGGGTTTAAATCATCGTAAATTGAGTAACAAAGTCATACAAAAAACAAGTATTGGATTGTTTTTTAACTACTAAGAGAATCGTATTTTCTTAGTAGTGCGAGCCCTCCTATAAAGGGACGTTTTCATATCTGTTAGAATAAGAGGCTTATAGGGGCCTCTTTTTCATTCTACAGACTAATTAAGAACAAATTAAACAGAATATATATGAGAATTAGAAAATTTACCAAAGTGGACTTTAGCCACACAAGAGCTTTCCGTATGGAGAGAGAGTTACTTGCAAGAAATTACGAGCAGATTAAAAACAAGAAAGATGCTATGATTGCTTGGGAAGTAGGAAGAATGTTTGGTTCTTTAGGTGTTAATCCTATTGAAAGCAAGATTCCAAAAGAGGCATTAGGCGTAAACTTTGCTCCAGTCAAAGACATTAAAATGACTGTTAAAAAGACAAAAGTATCGCCTACAACTAAAACTCTAGTAAAAAATGCAATGATGCCAGCTACTTTAATAGGTTCTGACTTCGTTAAAGAAACATTATTTATTAGAGAAACACATCAAGCAATCGACTGGGATAACTACGGAAGTAGAAAAAGACCAGAAGAAGTATTTGAGAGTCTAAAAGAATGTTACATTATCTAATTATGGGGGAGAAATCCCCCTTAACTTAACAACTAAAAACAAATTATGAAACTATACACAGAAGAACAATTGCTAAACACTGCTGAGGCGATTAGAGATTACCTTAAAAATTACCCAGAAAAATTTCATGAATCGATGATTAAGAAACATATAACAGCATTAGCACCAATCACCACAAAAAGAACTCTCATCATCTACAATACCAAAGAAACAACGGAAGAAGAAGCAATGCATCTATTAGAGATTTTGAATTGTGATGATTCAACTTTCTGGGACAACGCAGACCATTGCGGAGTTCAAGTAGTTGAAGTTCCATTAACCTACGGAGGAAGTGAGCAATAAGCCTTGACTTAAACAAACTTGAAAACAAACTTGATGAAGCATTAAACAATGAAACAACAGAAACACTAACTAAATTTTTAAAAGATAAAAGAATGAAAAACAATAAAGAAAGTAAATTTCAAGTCTACGCTTTAGAATTAGTTGATGCTGATACAAAAAATTACAGGCATTGGGCAGAAGGATTAACATTATATATTGTTAAAGATGGAGTTACAATGAAGTTAGATTCAGAAGAAATTCAACAGGTAGTTAAAGCATTACCTGAAACAGTAGGAGGAAAATGGTAATGAAAATAGAAAAAATAGGCGTACCTACAGACAACTCTAAGTACATTCAGAATATCGTAGATGCTCAAGCAAGTTTTGATTCAGCTACAGATACTCTAGATGAAACTATTAGAACTATCGCTTATTTTCAAGACTTGTTAGATAACAAGTTCTAATCTTAAAACTAATTTTATTAGCTAATACTTATTTGGGAGGCGAAAGTCTCCCTTTATTTTAAAGACTAGATTAATCTAAACCAAAAACCTAAAAACAAAAAAAAACAAACTATGAAAAACACAATGAAAAATGGAACATCAATTACATTTAATCGCCCTTCATCTACTAACCACGGTAAAACTGGAACAGTAGTCGCTAAAAGAGACAAAGCAACTTCTCCTATTGGAGTTATGTTAGAAGGTAAAGCTGCTATCGTATGGACAGCTGCTAAATTCTTAACAGTTAACGATCAAATTACCGACAGCGTAACTGTTGAAGGTTTTAACATTGGTGACACTGTTACTAACACAGGAAGAGGTTCTAAGTCAGGTATGACAGGAACTGTTAAGAAATTACGTGATGCAGCTACTAACGTAGGTGTAGAATACGTAGAAGGTGTTACTACTTGGTGTAAACACACTAACTTAACTGTTTATTCTGACTCAAGTTCTGATTCATCTAACGATTCTGGGTTCTCTATTGGAGATTTAGTAGAATACACTAAACCTGGTATGAAAAAGACTGGTTCTGTAGGTACTGTGAGGAAATTCCGTGCTGATGGAAGAGTAGGCGTTAGCTTTAGAGGTAACGTTATTACTTGGTGTGATGATGAAAACTTAGTTTTTGCTAGTGGTCACATGTCTGATCAAGATGATTGTTGGGATTCAGACGATTGGAGTGATGACTTCAATGATTCAGCTGATTCAGTTGTAATCAACTTTAAAGGTATTAACATTACAGTTTCTAAAGACTGTGAAGTTAGTATTACTCCAGAAGGCGTTAGTGTAAACTAATCCTTATCCTAGAGGAGGAGAGATACTTCCTCTAGGAACTAAATAAAAAAAATTATGAAACTAATTAAAAACTCAATTATCCAACTATTAACAGAAAATGAGATGTACAGAGAAAATGATAATAAGCTCATAGCTCGTATCTGGTACAATCAAATGAGTAATTTAGGCCTACAAGATGGAAGTGCAGTAGACCTTCTATCTTTATTAGCAGAAGGAAAACTAAGTTCGCCTGAATCAATTAGACGTAGTAGACAAAAACTACAAGAAGAAGTAGTTGCACTAAGAGGAAACAATTACAGAGCTAGACAAAAAGAAGCAGGAAGATTTAGAGAAGAAGAACTTGGTTATAGTCCTTCAAGTAGTTCTTAAAAATTAAAAACATTATCAAAAAACTATGATCACAACATATAAAACAAATTTAAAAACATTTAAATGGTTAGAAGCAATTGGCTATAAACACCATTACGAAGGTACAGTAAAAGAGTTAGACAAAATGAAAGATGATAACCCAAACTTACACGCAGAAATAATGCACGTAATACTTTGGATAGAAAAAAATCACAACATTTGGATAACTGTAAGATATCATTTTGATTATAAAAGTTTTCAATTGTATATTGCAAATACAACAAACAACATGTTAGATACATCTATTTATCCTAAAAACATTGAAAAAGATCCTATTAAAATTTATAAATTGGGAATTAATATCGCTTTAGAATGTTGTATTGAAGAAGCTATTTTATATAAATACAACGGAAAAATACCAATATGAAGACAAAATATTTTAAACTAAACACTGACCTTAGCGTCAAGAAATTGCCTAATTATATTAGGTTATTCAGAGTATCAGCATTATTCAATCTTATCTTGATTGTAGGACTTAGTTATTCTTTTGTTAATCCTACTATTGTTAGGGTAAGCGTAACTAACACTGTCTTAAAGGAAGTCCCTGAAGACATTAAACTAAGCGATTCTTCTCTTACAAAAGAGTTAATAAAGTCAGGTTGTATTCTTCCCTCAGTAGCAGTTGCTCAAGCGAAAGTAGAAACAGGACATTTTAAATCTCAAGTATGCGTAGAAAACAAAAATTTATTTGGAATTAAGTATCACAAGTGTAAATACGTAACAGGAACTAAGAATAATCACGCAAGTTATAACACTTATCGTGATAACATTAAATGTTATGTACACGTACAAAACCGTTATCTAAGAAACATAGATGGTGTTTATGCAGAGAGTCCTATTTACTTAAGTAAGTTAAAAACAGTAAGATGAAACCCTTTGATTATGAAAATGCCCCTGGATTAGAAGAAATTCGGGGGTATTTTACTCAAGCAGAATGGAAAGTTGTGTGTAAATCTTGTCAAAAATTCGATAAAGATAACCACATTAACAAAACTACAATAGAAAGTTGGCTTAAAGCTAATGTTATTAATCCTAGATTACAGTTAGAAACAAGAATGAATTCTTTTCTATCGTCTTTAGACAAAAACTTTTGGTACGAAGATTTAAGTCATAGTGAATTTGAAAATGTAATATATGAAAGACTTAGTAAATAAAGAAAGAGAAGAAAAGCTAATTGCTTACTTAGAGAAAAACTTAAGAGAGTATCTTACTAAAGAAGAATGGGAAGAATTTCTTCCTCTATACTTAGAAGAATATTTTAAGAATGATCGTAGAAGATCTGCACAAATTTTTAATTCAAGACGTGAACCTGATATGATTATACAAGGGGGATTTATTTGGAATCTTACTTCAGATCCTAGTTATTGGTCAGATGTATGGGCAACAGTTCTTTATAGAAGCGATAAAAATCTTCCATTTTAAAAGTTATGCTAACAGAAGAAGAAAAAAAAGTAGTACTTAAGAGGTTAGAAGAAGAGTTAAGACAATATGTCACACAAGAAGAATGGGAAGAGTATATTCCTAAACTTCTCAATAATTATAGATTTGTACCTATTAAATACGAAAAAGAACCAGATGCATATATTAATAGACATTTTGTTTGGAGTAACTCGTTAGAAGGAGATTCTTATTGGAGAACTTGGCATTATAAAGTTTTTAATAGAGTTTATTACGGAACTAGTGAATTAATATTTTAAAAAATGAAAAATTATAAAGATTTTAAACAATACTTTACCAAAGAAGAATGGGAAAAGTTTGAAGCGAATATGTCGCCTAAGAGAAAGTACAAAAGAAATGCAGAAAAAAAAGACACTATTAATGAAGATAGTTGGGGACAATTACAAGGATTAGAAAGATATCAACGTCATAATGTAAATCAGTATCTTAATGATGCTTTTCCTTGGGATGAAACTCCAGAAGGACATTATTACTGGCTTCATTTAAAAGAAATACTATACAAAAGAGAAAATTAGCAGTAAACAATGATGAATCCACTACCCAGAAGAACAGAAGAAGAAATTTTAACACCTCAAGTTATTGACATTATTATAAAAGTATGCGAAGACTACAACATTCCTCCTGAAGATGTGATGTGTAAAACAAGCATGCATGAAGCAGTAAAAGTCAAAAGAATTATTACTTACATTTTATTTACTTTTTTAAAAATTAATAGGTTCGACCTAGCTTTAATTATGTTTGTAGAACCAATGACAATTTGGGCCTACAAAGATCGCATAAGACTAGAGACTATGCACAATCCTCAATTAGAAGAAAAATACAAACAATACACCTTAATATGAAAGAAATAGAAGAATTACTAAAAGAATACACAGAACACCTTATTAGTGTTTGTAAAATCAAACAACACGTCGACATAGAAAAATGTGTAGACGAGTTTATAGACGACTGTAAAACTTGTAACAAAATAGAATCTACAGAAATGCATGTTTTCTTGCTTGTAAGCCTCTTAGACGAAGGAGTTGAAGAGTTACATCCAATTAAGCAAAATAGTCACTTTAAAGCCCTTA
>Ga0209191_1002002_pt1 | contig 12981 bp, 13 predicted proteins | sample S_130626_EF_Meta_FD_187320 | JGI IMG/M metagenome (GOLD analysis project Ga0209191, IMG submission 187320) | Freshwater microbial communities from Lake Simoncouche, Canada to study carbon cycling - S_130626_EF_MetaG (SPAdes) (version 2) | ecosystem: Environmental > Aquatic > Freshwater > Lake ... | reverse complement strand
AAACCTGGCGCCTCTGCCAATTGGGCCACGTCGGCGACATGAGAAGGGTACCGCTATGTAAGAGAGGACGGCGGGCTCAGAGGTGGCAAACTGTGAAGGTGACCGTTATTAACAACCCCACTCTTGATTCCACCCTGGATGCCTCTGTTCTCGAGGAGCAGTTGGGGCTTGCAGGCCATGTCTTGGACGAAGGTTCACTGCAAAACAGTGTGCAGCGATTTGCTGAGCAGAAGATTGTTCTACCGACGTTCGGAGAATTGGCTGAACCAAGCCGTATCGCGAACGACATCACAAAGGGTGTTGATAAAGATGCAGCCGACCCACGCAACTTGTTTCGCGTGCATTGGTACAACAACATGGCAGGCGACAAGGTTGCCGTGCCAGAGCATGTGGTGTTGCCTCCGTCGTTGACTGGTGTTGAGTCGCCAATCATCGTTGTCTTCGGAGACAGATTCCCCATGATCACGGCGCACAAAGTGCTTGCTGCGTATTCATGCTTCGTGCCACGCGTTATTACCGGCCAATTTGACCCCACCCGCCATCGTGCGGTGTGGCCATCAACAGGTAATTACGCACGTGGCGGAATTGCCATCAGTCGTCTGATGGGTTCGCGTGGCGTTGCGGTTCTTCCTGCCGGTATGTCGCAAGAGCGATTCGACTGGCTAGATAAGTGGGTTGTTGACAAGGACGACGTTGTGCGCACTCCAGGTACCGAAAGCAACGTAAAAGAGATCTACGACGCCTGTAATGAAATGGCCAAAGACCCTGGCAACTTCATTCTCAACCAGTTCTGTGAATTCGGAAACCATGTTGGTCACTACGAAGTCACTGGGCGCGCACTCGCGCATGCATTCGAACACGTGAAGGCAAATGGTTATTCTGGAATTCGTCTTGCAGCATTTACCTCTGCCACAGGTTCTGGCGGCACGATTGCTGCTGGTGACCGCTTGAAGGACATCTATGGCACCCGCATTGTGGCTGTGGAAGCTCTCGAATGCCCAACAATGTTGGAAAACGGTTTTGGAGAACACAACATTCAAGGAATTGGCGACAAGCACATTCCGCTTATTCAGAACATCATGAACACTGACGTTGTGGTCGCAGTCACCGACAAAGCGACTGACGAACTTGACGTGTTGTTCAATACTCCTGCTGGTCAGAAGTACTTGGCGGAACGTCACAATGCGAGCCCAGAACTAGTCGAAGCACTCACGCACTTTGGTTTTTCAGCAATTTGCAATGTGCTTGCTGCAATTAAGACAGCAAAGTTGTTGGGCTACGGCGCTAATGACGCAATCGTCACAATCGCCACTGATGGCAGCGACTTGTATCCGAGCGAACGCAAGAAGACAATTGCCACTCGTTTCCCGAAAGGCTTCACTGAGTTGGATGCCGCAGAAGTCTTTAGCGAGCATCTTGGTTCCGTCAGTACTGACAACATGATTGATTGCACTGAGCGTGAACGCAACCGTATTTTCAATCTTGGGTATTACACCTGGGTAGAACAACAGGGCACTCCGCTTGACGTATTTGAAGCGCGCCGTTCACAATCGTTCTGGCGCACAGTGCGCGGGTTTGCTCCGGTGTGGGACAACCTCATCAATGAGTTCAACCAACGCGTTGCTCGTCTGACTAAGTAGTCATTCATGACAGGCGTGGTCACTGGCCTCGTATGTGCGGTATGTGGCGCTCGAGAATCAATCGCGACTCCGTTGTCATGGCTATGCCCGAATGCTTCATTGTCTGACCGACATCATGTTCTGCATTTTGAATCGTCTGTCGAACCATTTCGTCCTACCGATGAGGTCAACCCGTATCTCGCATTTCGCAGGTACCTGGCCGTTGATTCATTGGGGGAGTCGCTCGGACTAAGTGACTCTCAGCGTGTCTCAATCATCACATCGGCTGATGAAGCGGTGTCACGTGTGGCAGGAACTGGATTCTTGCGTACTCCGCTGACTCGCAGCGACGAATTATCCGAAGCGCTGGGGTTCTCTGCAACCGGCGGCATTTGGGTGAAAGATGAAACTGCCAATGTGGGTGGTTCGCATAAGGCACGACACATTTTCACTGAACTTCTTCACTTGTTGATGGTGGAGGCTGCTGGTCAGGCGCCGTGGACTCTGACAACCCGTCCGTCACTTGCAATCGCATCATGTGGAAATGCAGCAATTGCGGCAAGCACATTGGCAGCTGCAATGTCATGGCCCATTGCGGTTCATGTTCCGCCAACTGCGTCGACGGCAGTTCTTGAAACACTCAAGACGTTGGGCGCAACAATTGTTGTGTGTCCTCGACGCGACACGGACCCAGCAGGCGACCCGTGTGTACTGCGATTCCGAGAAGCAGTTGCCGCGGGTGCAATTCCGTTCGGAGTGCAGGGCACAGAAAATGCATGGTGTCTTGACGGTGGCCGCACCATTGGGTGGGAGATCAGTGAAGAACTAGGTCATTTCGCAGACCGCATTTTTGTTCAGGTTGGCGGCGGGGCATTGGCAGCGTGTGTCGGTTCGTCGATGCGTATTGCTGGTGTGCACCCGAAATTGCATGCCGTACAAACGCAAGGGTGTGCACCGTTGGAGCGTGCATGGAAGAACGCAATTGCAACTGGTGGTGCACGAAATGCCGGGCCACGTTGGCGCGAGTGCATGTGGCCGTGGGAAGAAACTCCGTCATCGTTTGCAGACGGCATTTTGGATGATGAGACCTATGACTGGATCAGTGTGCTCGACGCCATGGCAGATACGGGCGGTTCGCCAGTGGTCGTGACAGAAGATCACCTGCACCGTGCGTATGACCTAGTGCGCGATGTCGGCGGTTTCAATTCGTGTGCGACTGGAATTTCTGGTTTCGCCGGTGTTCTTGCAATGCGAGAAAGCATTTCCGACGACGAACGTATCGTTGTCATCGTCAGTGGAGTATCTCGCCTTTAGGGGACGTGGCGAGGGTCCGAGTCAACCTCATGAAGTTGACCTGTTTCCACGTCGTACACGAAACCACGGATGTGGTCTTTGAAGATCACGAACGGGCTATGACCCAATCGGTTCATTGATTGGCGAACAGAGTCATACGGATCTGTAAACGCTTCGATAGCCCAACTAGGCCGAATACCGCAGTCGTCTTCAATCTGTTTCTTGAAACCATCTTCTGAAATGCTTTGCAATCCACAGTTCGTGTGGTGAATGAGAATCACCTCTTGCGTGTTTAGCAAGCGTTGGGAAACTACTAGCGAACGAATGACATCGTCTGTCACAACTCCGCCAGCATTACGAATGATGTGAGCATCACCGTGGGCGAGGCCAAGCATCTGGAAAATGTCCATACGGCTGTCCATGCAGGCAACGACTGCGAGGTGACGCTGAGGCGCAAGGGCCAGTCCGGCATCACGAAAATCGGCGACGAAGTGGGAGTTATTGGTGACCAATTCGTCGGTGTTGGGGGAGAAGTCAGGGGCTGATGGCACGGCTCTATTCTGGCCGAGCAGGTAGCCTTTACCCACTATGAGTACTTCTGGATTTCCTGTCAGCCCAATGGCCATCGATGCTGGCGGCGACCCTCGCTCCGATATTTTCACGAGATTGCTGAAAAACCGCGTCATCATGCTTGGCACCGACGTCAATGATGAAATCGCGAACCAGATCTGCGCTCAGTTGTTGTATCTCGAGGGCGAAGATGCCAATGCCGACATTTGGTTGTATATCAACAGCCCAGGTGGCTCAGTCACTGCCGGAATGGCCATCTACGACACAATGCAGTTCGTTAGTTGTGATGTCGCAACAGTGTGCATGGGTCTTGCCGCTTCCATGGGCCAGTTTCTTCTCACTGCCGGTGCTGAAGGCAAGCGATACACATTGCCAAACTCTCGCATCATGATGCATCAGCCTCTTGCTGGTTTGCGCGGACAGGCATCAGACATTGCAATCCAGGTAGAGCAGTCACGCTTTATTAAGTTGCGCATGGCAGAACTCATTGCACACCACTCTGGTCATACAGTTGCCGAAGTTCAAGCAGACAGCGAGCGTGACCACTGGTTCAGCGCAGAAGAAGCTAAGAATTACGGACTTGTTGACAAAGTGATCGTCAAGCGCGGAGAAATTCGCTAGTTATTTTGGCGTTGCAACTGTTGAAGTTGCCGCCGGCACAGTCGTTGTTGTTGCAATTGTCGTTGTAGGTACACGCGGCGGATCAATATTGAGCCCTGTCGAGATATCGACAGCGCACGTACTTTTCACCCAGTCGCGCACATTCAACGCTGATTGATTTGCTGCGTAGGTGGCATCTGCCATTTTTTGAAGCGCGTCTTTGTCCGTAGGGTCCACTTTTGATGCATCCTGCAACAGTCCTGTCAGAATCGCAAAGTCGCCTTCAATGGAAAGTGGTGCGCGCTTCAGCAGTCGTTCATAACGATCAACCATGGCAGTGACGTCGGGTCCGGTGCCCATGGGTTGGCCAATGGCAGGTAATTCACGGCCAAGTTGGGCGCAGAAACTTGAACCTGTGCGTGCTGGTGCGGCGCATCCGGAGAGCGCAAATATCAGACCTATGGCCGTTGCCAAAACTGCAGTCCTTCTCGCACACATCTAGTCGATTATCACAGACTCGAACCCGAAGGGGACAGCACATGTATGCAGCTATCCGATCAGCCACTCTTTTTGGCACTCGCGGAACACCAATAACCGTTGAAGCACACGTCGGTAAGGGGCTTCCCGGTTTCACCGTGGTTGGGCTGCCTGACGAAGGCTGTCGTGAATCGCGCGATCGTGTACGTGCTGCATTGTTGTCAAGTGGTTTCGAGTGGCCACTGCGACGAATAACAATCAATTTGGCTGGTGGTGGCGAACGTAAAGGTGGCGCCGGAATGGACTTGGCTATTGCGGTCGGTTTGTTAGTGGCAGAAGGAATCGTGCCTGTAGAGGCTGCAGAGCGTTGTGCGTTCATTGCAGAACTAGGGCTCGATGGTTCGCTGCGTCCAACGGCCGGTATGGCTCCACTAGTCGATGCAGTGTCAGAGTTTGAAGTAGTTGTTGCTGCATCAGCTGCTGCAGAGTCGATGTTGGCGCGTCCCTCACGATTGCGACCCGTGACATCGTTACTGGAACTAGTTGAAGTTCTTGTCGATGGAACACCGTGGCCGAATGTTGCTGTGCCAAGTGCTCATGTCGTTGTGGATGCAATTGCAGATATGGCCGATGTTCGCGGCCAATCAAACGCTCGTCTTGCACTTGAAGTTGCGGCTTCAGGTTTTCATCACATGCTCATGATGGGGCCGCCCGGAGCTGGCAAATCAATGTTGGCGCGCAGGCTGCCCGGATTACTCCCACGACTCACTGAAGACGAAGCGTTTACATGCGCCATGGTCCGCAGTGCAGCTGGCATGCAAGTCAGCAGTGCCATCGCATCATCGCCACCATTTCGCTCGCCGCATCACAACATTTCGATGGCCGCAATGGTGGGCGGGGGTTCTGGTCATATTCGGCCTGGTGAACTAAGTCTTGCTTCGAACGGCGTGCTCTTTCTTGATGAGATGGGCGAATTTCCTCCCACAGTTCTCGACTCATTGCGTCAACCACTTGAAGAGGGCGTGGTCAATATCTCTCGCGCTCATTCATCTGTCACGATGCCTGCGCGATGTCTGCTAGTGGCCGCAACAAACCCATGTCCATGTGGTGAGACATCTCCGCTCGGATGTATGTGCGCAATTGCAATTCGGCAACGGTACGTTCGTCGATTCAGTGGTCCACTGATTGATCGTTTTGACATTCGCATCAAGCTTGTCAAGCCATCAACCGCCGAACTTACGGGGGGAACGGCAGGAGAAAGCAGTGCAGTCATCGCTGAACGTGTCGCTCGCGTGCATCACCTAAGTATTGAAAGGCAAGGATGTCTGAATTCAGCGATTCCAGCTGATCTTCTTGACGACGTTGCGCCACTATCTCGCGATGCAATGTCATGGTTGCGGGGCAAGCTCGATGAAGGACGACTGTCGGGTCGTGGGTATCACCGCGTGCGAAGAGTTGCACGGACCCTTGCCGATATGAATGGCGCTGAAATTGTTGTTAACACCGAATGGGTAGAGGCTGCTTTTGGTATGCGTGTGCCCATCACCCCGATAATTGAGAGGCACTAGTCGTGACCAATCGATATCCCGAATGGACCTACAGCGCTGCGCTTGCAGCACTGCCATTGCAGACGCCACTTCGCCTTCGTCGCTTAATAGCCCTTGATACTGCGTCGCACGTGTGGGACATGTTGCAGGCTGGCGAACGGCCACTCGTGGGAGTCAATGATGTTGTGTGGCGCGCGTGGCATAAAGCGGATGCATCTTTGCTTGTTTCCACGGCAGAGGCGTGTATTGATTCTTCGATGACGGTGGTTTCTATGCGCGATGCGCCGTATCCGCCGTCATTGCTCGGTGATCCGAGTGCTCCTGGAGTTCTGTTCATGATTGGTGATGCCGGAGCTTTTCATTATCGTCGCGTCGGGATCATTGGCACACGTCATGCCACGCAGCGCGGTAAATATTTCGCGCAACTTCTCGGAAAACAATTATCAGCAGCTGGTGTCAGTGTGGTGTCTGGATTAGCACGAGGTATTGATGTTGAATCACACGTGGGTGCGCTGTCGCTGAGCGCGCAAGACGGATGTCCACCTATTGCAATTGTGGCGTCAGGTCTCGACATGGTGTATCCACCTGAACATGAACGCATTTGGGGCGAAGTAGGAAGGCGAGGGCTATTGATTAGTGAGTCTCCGCCTGGCACTCCACCGGAACCGCATCGTTTCCCCATGCGGAACCGCATTCTGGCGGCACTGAGCGAAGTGCTTGTTGTTGTTGAATCTCGAGCAACAGGTGGCTCCATGATTACGGTGCGAGAAGCAATGAAGCGTGACATCACGGTGTTGGCTGTGCCAGGCGCTCCAGGAATTGCACCATGTGAAGGGACAAATAATCTTCTGCGAGATGGGTGCGGTCCTGTCACCGATGTCACCGATGTTCTTGTGGCCTTGGGGCTTGACCACCGCCACATGACTGACTGGTGTGAAGGTCGTCCTGCACTACAAGAAGACGAACGCACGGTCATGGCTGCACTCGGCAGGGTGCCGCGAAGCATGGACGAAATTTCTCTCAGCGCAACCCTGTCGGTAGTGAACGTTGCTGTGATTCTTGGTCGATTGGAAGCCAAAGGATGGGTCGCAAATACAAACGGATGGTGGGAGGCACTCGTGGCATAGTCCATCAGGGGTACCGTTGAGGTCATGAGCACCGCTGCACAGTCACGTGTCAAGTCTTCGGATCTTGACCAATTTGAACTGTCTCGCTATGCCAAAACTCTTGCTCTTGCTGAATCCGTGCGAATGGGCCGTCTGTCAGACCTGACCCATGCCGTTTCATATTTTGTGAAACGAAAAGCAGTCTCTCCTGTTTCTGTCACAGATTCATTAGTCGTCGAGTATTGCGATCAGTTGGAATCTGACGGATATTCGGTTGAAACAGTTGAGCAACGCATGGCTGCCTTGTCGTCTTACTTTGCTTGGTGTGTTCGCACAATGAAAACAAGCAAAGGCGCTGAACCATTCACAAATCCAGTCCTCGGAATTGTCCCGACGCACCAGTCGTCGTGTCAGCAGTGTCACACAATTTCGGGCAACAGTCTAAAGGGCGACTGCGTTGTGCGTAATCGGCGTCTGAAGAAGTGGTCAATCTCGCAGTTTGAATCATCGCTTACCGCATCGGCAGCAAACACGCGCGCTGCATATCGTCGTGATGTGGAATTGTTCGCTGAATGGATGCTTGACTCAATGTCATCGGTTGTTCCCAACATGGTGGAAAAAGAGCATGTCCGCGAATATCTGGCGGCACTTCATGACAGAGGGGCGACGTCTCGCACAATTGCTCGACGAGTCGCATCCTTGCGCCGTTACTTCGCGTGGGCAATCCGAAGTGGCACATCGAAAACTAATCCCACAGATGCTGTGCACACGCCAACAGTGAAGGGCCGCTTACCGCGACCACTTGACGCTGAGACTGTTGCCCGTCTTGTGTCATCTGAAGATGAAGAAGCTCCAGAATGGCGTAGAGCTCGTGATCGAGTTGTTCTGGAGATCCTCTATGGCAGTGGCTTGCGAGTGTCAGAGGTGTGTGGTCTCACATTGCAGAGTGTCTCGTCTGATGGATCATCATTGCGAGTGATGGGTAAAGGCTCTAAAGAACGAATGGTTCCACTAAGCGCGCCTGCAATTGAAGCAATTCGTCGTTGGTTAACGGTGCGTCACGAAGTTGCAGGCGAAACAACTGGTTCGTCTCTTGTGTTGTCAGCGCGCGGAAACGCTTTAAGCCGCCGCGATTGCACGCGCCTTCTCGATGAAGCGTGTGAGCGTGCTGATATTCCTGGTGGCACACACCCGCATGCATTGCGTCATTCGTTTGCAACTCATCTCATGGATAACGGTGCAGACACGCGATCCATTCAAGAACTACTTGGCCATAGTGACGCGTCAACAACACAGCGGTACACCCATGTCAGTAAAGAACGCTTGCGTCTTGTGTATTCAGAATCGCACCCACGCGCATGAATGCACGCCCGCTTCGCTACACAATTGATTCAGCATGGGATGCATGGCATGAATCAGAAGAAGACACCGCACGCGACTGGTTGGTTGTCCACTATGCCTCGCTCGTGAAGTTTGTCGCTGGTCGTCTTGCAGCTGGTTTGCCCCGCACGGTTGATACAGGCGACTTAGTGAGCGCCGGTGTTTTCGGATTGATGAGTGCAATCGACAGATTTGATCCGTCGCAGGGAGCAAAATTTGAAACCTATGCGATACCTCGTATTCGTGGTGCCATTCTTGATGGACTTCGCGCACTCGATTGGGTGCCTCGGTCTGTTCGCTCTCGGTCGCGCTCCGTGCAAGATGCCATCGCATTGCTAGAGCATCAACACGGACGCACGCCAACAGACGAAGAAATTTCTGCCGAACTTTCCATCACGACTGAAGAGTTGGAAAAATGGCTAGCCGATATAGCGGCCGGTTCAGTCGGTCCGCTTGACCACGTGGCACTCGACACAACAGCAGCCGAAGCCGATACTCACCTGCAGCCAGGCCGTGCAATGGAAGAAGGAGAATTGCGCACTGCAATGCGAGCCGAAATTTCCAAACTTCCTGAACGTGAACAAGCAATTTTGATTCTGTATTACGACGACGGCTTGACGCTGTCGGAAATAGGTGAAGCGTTAGGCGTTACCGAGAGTCGCATTTCACAGATCCATACAAAGGCTGTGTTGCAATTACGTTCGCGACTTGCAGCAGCCGGCATGGGCTGATCTTTTCCAACGAGCGTTCGGTCGGCACACATTGCTGATATGGGTTTCAACGTTGTGTCACATCTTGTTGTTGCACTGTTTGCTGTATCCCAACTAGTTCCTCCTGTTGCGCCGGTGCGCGGGGTAGTCATTGACGGTTTTCGGGCTCCGGCTTGTCAACGATGTGCTGGTCATCGCGGAGTAACAATTTCTACGACAACTGGCACACTTGTTCGGGCTGCGACCGATGGGGTCATAGTCTTTGTCGGCCAGGTGGCCCACGTTTTGTATCTGGTCGAAGACATCGGAAGTGGGGTCAAAATCACCTATGGTCGCCTCGGGGGTTCCGGCAGTGCGGTCGGCTCCACAGTGGTCGCCGGACAAGTCATTGGGGTCGCGTCTGACCGGCTCTATCTGGGGGTCAGGGTGAAAGGGTCGTACGTGGACCCATTGCAATTTCTGGGTTTCGGTCAAGGACGCCTAGTGGGTCCTGGCTCGGTCATTGTGGGGCGATGACCCACTCCCGATAGGCTTTCAGAGTTCAACGCGTGCAATCTGTGCGTGTTACATCAAGCAAATACCTTGCACACTGGCCATCTGCGGTCGCTTCGGCGTCGGATCAGTGTGTGGAAAACCGCAGAAGGAGAAAATCATGGCTGTCGTATCAATGCGTCAAATGCTCGAAGCTGGTGTGCACTTTGGTCACCAGACCCGTCGTTGGAATCCGAAGATGAAGCAATTCATTTTTGGAGAGCGCAACGGAATCCACATCATCAACCTTGACCAGACGCTTGAGCGTATTGAGGTTGCTTATGCCTTCATTCGCGATCTCGTCGCAAATGGTGGAACTGTTTTGTTCGTCGGAACAAAGAAGCAGGCACAAGATCCCATCCGTAGCTACGCCGAAAAAACTGGCATGTACTACGTGAACGAACGTTGGTTGGGTGGAATGCTCACCAACTTCGAAACCATCTCAAAGCGTGTTGCAAAAATGCAAGAGTACGAGCGCATGATGGCATCTGGTGAATTTGAAGCCATGCCCAAAAAGGAAGCTCTTCTCCTTACTCGCGAACTCGACAAACTGCAGAAGAACCTTTCGGGTATCTCTCACCTTGCTCGTCGTCCGGATGCAATTTTCGTTCTTGACACCGTGAAAGAGCACATTGCAGTGACAGAAGCCAACAAGCTTGGAATTCCAGTCATCGCAGTTGTTGACTCAAACGTTGACCCTGACCTTATTCAGTTCCCGATTCCTGGTAACGACGATGCAATTCGTTCCAATGATCTTCTTACTCGAGTCATTGCGGAAGCAATTACCGAAGGTCGTTTCATTGCCCAAAAGCGCAATCCTGCTGCAGCAGCAGCGGAAGTTGTTGCCGTTGAGCGCACACCAGAGGAGAACGCAGTGTTTGAAGCCCAGCAGGCTGACGCTCGTCGTCAGGCAGCAGAAGCTCAGGCATCTCGCGAAGCTCGTTTATCAGCACCAAAGCCAGTAACGGAGTAGTCATGTCATATACAGCTAAAGATGTTCAGAGCCTTCGTCAGACAACTGGCGCCGGAATGATGGACTGCAAAAAAGCACTCGAAGAAAACGGTGGCGAGATAGAAGCAGCAAAGCAGTGGCTTCGTGAAAAAGGTCTTGCTGCAAGCGCAAAGCGTGATGATCGCGAAAATGCTCAAGGCGTAGTCGCAATCATTGTTGAAGCTGCTCGTGCTTCAATAGTCAAACTGAAGTGTGAAACCGACTTCGTAGCCTCAAGCGACGGCTTCAAGGCTGCAGCTGATGCGCTGGCTCAATCAATTCTTGAAAAAGGTGAAGCAGGACTTGCTGACCACTCAACAAAAGTTGATGACCTGAAGATCACATTGAAAGAAAAAATCGAAGTCGGCGAAACAATCCGATTCGAAGCTGCAGCAGGCAATGTTCTTGACTTTTACAACCACATTCAAGGTGGTCGTGGAGTTAACGGAGTCCTTGTAGAAATGTCTGGAGCTACCCAAGAGCTAGCTCACGACGTTGCGGTCCATATCGCTTTTGCTCGTCCTCGCTACTTGCGTCGCGAAGATGTGCCAGCAGATGTTGTTGAAAAAGAGCGAGCAACGCTTGAAATCGTTACACGCAACGAAGGAAAACCTGAACAGGCAATTGCCAAAGTTGTTGAAGGTCGAGTAAACGGTTTCTTCAAAGACATTTGTCTTCTTGAACAGCCGTACGCGAAAGACGACAAACTCAGCATCGCTCAGTTCATTGGTTCTGCTCAGATCGTGCGCTTTGCACAGGTAGAGATCGGCTGACATGTCCACTCGGCCCGCTTGGTCACGCATTGTGCTGAAACTTTCGGGTGAAGCACTTGCTGAACCATCGGGTTTCGGACTTGATAGCAATGTTCTGTCGCAAGTAGCCGAAGAAGTTCGTGAAGCTCGCGAAGAACTAGGTACTGATATCGCCATCGTTGTTGGTGGTGGAAACTTCTGGCGTGGTCTTAAAGGTGCTGGTCAAGGCATGGATCAGGCGCAAGCCGACTACATGGGAATGCTGGCAACAGTCATGAATAGTCTTGCATTGCAAGACGCTCTTGAACGTGCTGGTCAAAACTCTCGCGTCATGAGCGCCATAGAGATGCCAAAGATTGCTGAACCGTATATTCGCCGCCGTGCTGAGCGTCACCTCGAAAAAGGTCGTGTCGTCATCCTTGCCGGAGGAACTGGAAACCCGTTCTTCACTACTGACACTGCAGCCGCCTTGCGCGCAGCAGAAATTGATGCACAAGTCATCTTGAAGGGCACACATTCTGGGGTTGATGGTGTCTACACCGCTGACCCAAAGCTTGATAAGACCGCCACTCGCTATGACCGAATTAGCCACATGGATGTCATCACGAAGGGCCTCAAGGTCATGGATTCCACTGCCATCACCTTCTGTATGGACAAGAACTTGCCCATTGTTGTGTTTGACCTCCTGGCCCGCGGAAACGTCAAGTCCATTCTCCGAGGCGAACAAATAGGTACGCTGGTCGGGTGATCGAAGAAGCCACCCTCGAAGCCATCGACAAGATGGAACGAGCAGTGGAACATGTCCAGTCTCAGTTCTCCTCAGTCCGTACTGGCCGCGCAAGCCCAAGCCTTGTAGAAAAACTGTTGGTCGAGTACTACGGATCAACTGTGCCGTTGCAGCAGTTAGCCGGATTCCAAGTCCCTGAGGCACGCACCCTTGTGGTGAAGCCGCACGACCGTGGAGCGCTCGGAGCTATTGAAAAGGCAATTCGCGAAAGCGACCTTGGTTTAAATCCATCAAATGATGGTGTCATTATTCGCTTGTCGATTCCCGTGCTCACTGAGGAGCGCCGTAAGGAATATGTAAAAATCGTGAAGAACATGACCGAAGACGGGCGAATTGCCGTTCGTAACATTCGCCGCGATGCACGTAAACAAATGGAAACTGCCGAGAAGAATTCCGAGATATCGAAAGATGAATTGGAAAGAGCTGAAAAAGAGCTCGACAAGCTCACGCAGGACCACATTGAATTAATCGAAAAAGCTTTTGCCCGCAAGGAACATGAGCTGCTCGAGGTATAGAAACGATGGCAACTATTGTTGTCAGCGAACGCCCGAAAGGGGAACAACATGAGTGACGACATTGGGCGCCGCCGAGACAACACCGACAGCAACGACTCGTCCG
>Ga0209191_1001990_pt1 | contig 13022 bp, 12 predicted proteins | sample S_130626_EF_Meta_FD_187320 | JGI IMG/M metagenome (GOLD analysis project Ga0209191, IMG submission 187320) | Freshwater microbial communities from Lake Simoncouche, Canada to study carbon cycling - S_130626_EF_MetaG (SPAdes) (version 2) | ecosystem: Environmental > Aquatic > Freshwater > Lake ... | reverse complement strand
CCCATGTTTCTTGGTGCTATTTCTGATTCAATATCAAAACCAGTTCTTCCTTTTAGTTCAGGAACAATCGGAGACCGCATTGCAGGATTTTCATCAAAACGAGTAAATGGTCTTGCTTCAGCCTCAACGTCAAATGGTCTTGCACCACGATATCCTCGTGATTTTGGTCTTACCGCAGGAGATACTGCATATTGAGAAAATTCAGGATTTCCTTTTAATCCCATGCGCTCTAGCCAATCAAATTTTGGCGAAACTAATGGTTTTTTTGTCCATCCATTTAATCTTTCACCCATACGACTAATAATCCCACTTCCGTCCCCCATACGACCAGCCATTCTTGCTGCATTTGCAGCCATTTCGCCAAAATTGGCTTTTTCTACTGAACCACGTTTGTTCATTGGTTTTTTAATTGGCTTTCTAAATGGATTAATTTCTGGACGAATTGATGTAAGCTGACCTGGAGAACCCAATCCCCCCAATTTACCCCAGTTAAAAACTCTTTCTGAGTGTTTGCGTTTCATCCCCGCATCTTCTCTTCTAAATGGAAATGGATATGTTTCAAATGAACTGAAATCTTCTCTTCCAGGGATTAGTTGACCTTCAATGTTAACAACACTAGGTTGTTTATAAGTAGGTTTGGCAATAGATTGTATGCCTGAGATTGTATCAGGCCAATCTTCTCTTCCAGGGATTAGTTGACCTTCAATGTTAACAACACTAGGTGATTCACCATAAAAATCGCTATATAACTTGTTTGTAGCTCGTCTTTTAGCCCATCTTTCATCCATTAATTCTTTGACGCTATTTAGTCGAGGTGTACCAGAATAAATTTTCAATTTAGGTGCTAATTTTTTTGAAGATAATGTACGTTCTGCCTCTTCCCCCATACGACCAATGATTCCACCCTCTTCTCCCAATCGACCAGCCATTCTTGCTGCATTTGCAGCCATTTCGCCAAAATTAGCTTTTTCTACTGAACCACGTTTTTTCGTTTTGCCATTACGGATTGAATTTATACTTCTTTTTGCATTGGTTATGATGCCTTCTAAACCTGCTTCTGATTTTGGGTCAAACCAATTACCACCACTAGGATATGCAGGGGTTTTTCTACGTACATAGGTAGTATTGGTTATGTGTCTTAATTCTGGAGTCCAATACTCTTCTCTTGTCATCCAATTTTTAATATGATCATCAGCATCTTGTTTTTTGTTTTTTTCACGATTTGTAATGTATTGTTCAATGATATTTGGTTCTTCTACGTTTTTTGTACCGTAATTTCGTAGATTGCGTTCATCCTTTTTTGTTTTCTTGTTGTGATACTCTTCCATTGCATCGTTGAAAACTTTTGCAGCTATTGGTGCAAGTTTTCTTTTTGTGGGCTCTACAATTGCCATGTCAATTGCATTTCTTCCTGCATTAAATCGACGTTTTGCGTCATTCATAATGCCAGAAAAGCCAGCTTCTTCTTCAGGATTCTTCCAATTACCACCACTTGGGTACACTTTTAATTGGTCTGCATTTCTCCCGTTTCTTTTGCCTGAATACGAATGACCACGCGCACGGTCAGCATCTAATGCACCATGCACAATATCGCTTCCTGAGTTAACCACAGCATCAAGAATATTACCAATAGTGTCATTAATAATGTTTCCTGTTTCTTCATGCGTTTTATTGTTGTAAATGGGTTTTCCTTGTGCACGACGCACAACTGCATTTGCTCCGCCGCTTGCTGCATTGGCAGCACGGCCAAGTAATCCCAAAATGTCGTCAATTGGATTTGGTTCTGGGTTGGGTGGGGTTTGGTTTTTAGGCATTTTTTAACATACTTTCTTGAAATAAAAATTTTACTTTTCCTAATCTAATAATATCCTTTTTTTTTAAAAAAAACAATACACAAGATTGGAAATACAACGAATCGTAAGATATATAGCAGGATATACGTTCGCTATTTTATAATACGAAGAAGAGAGAGAGAGAGAGAGAGATTAATGCGATTTCCCTGTGATACACAACCCTGCGAATCATAAGATATATAGAGGGGTGTAAGGAGGACTTGGCACATAAGAGGTTACCTAGCCAAATTCAAATTTTTTGGAATTTTTGAGGGCAATAACAATCTCCAGACTCATGAGTTTCAAACTGACATTAGGGAAAATTGGACAGCCTAGGCAGGCTAGCCATAATGACCATAATAAGCATAATGCCATCATGCCTGCACCAACCACAGGGGGGGCAATGCAAGGTGGCTACCACAATCAACCATGCATACAGGCAGGATGATAATGATAGCCACCTTGTACATAGTTAAACTCCACTCATTATTTCTTCTCGCTTGTTCTTGGTAGAACGCCAGAGTAGTGCACGCATTGCCCAAAGGGTAAGGTGTCCTTCATCATCGGCCTCTTCCAGCTTCCACGGGGGTACATGCCATAGCTCAGCGAGTTCACAAAAGGTTACCCACGTAGGCAGAGGTATGTTCGGGTTGTTCACGAACAACATCAACTGCCTACGGTCGTTTTTTTTACCATTTCGCTAATAGCCTCCAACATCTTCTGCTGTACGCTATTAAACTCTTCTAGCTCCAAGTCCCATAGTTCATCAGCCGTGTAGTTGCTAATACGTGCAAGCAATTCAATTGCGTCCTTAATGGTGATAGCCTCTTTGCGTTCAAAGAGTTCATAGTCACGCATACGAATCTTCCGCAAGTTAAGCACAACGTCCTTCATCTTGGTTGGTTGTGCATCTTCCCATAGGGGAGTTGGAATCAGATTAGACATGCAATACTCCTTATCCTGCTACTGGTATTGTGGCGATTTGATTCACAATACGTACATCGCCTGCACTACCTGCGTCATTGTTGTATCGTTGCATCCATTGCACAGATACAATGTCATTACCACCGTTGTCACTAATAGAGCTGACTTGAGTGATGATGACGGGCATGCGGAATGATACGCCTGTGTATGTCTTTAGGGGGCCTTGTCCTGCGACGGGAAAGTAAGGCTGAGTTACCGTCAGCATGTAAAATGCAGAGGTTGTAATTGTTGTGCCAATGTAGTTTGCTGCAAGGGTTACGGAGGTTGCAGATGAATATGTGGCAATACGGCCAACCCACGTATACACGCCAGCGGATGGTGAATAAAACAAATCCTTGCCTACGTCAGAGGAAGCAAATGTTGTTGATACGCCTGTAATTGCACTTGTTCCTGAGGTAATGCTAATTGTGCCTGTTGCTGCAGAACCCACTGTTGTTGCATTAGGAGTAAACCAAGACAATTGCGTTGACCCAGGGCAGTCAATTTGAACGATTTTCGGGACACGATTACGCCATGCATACTTTAATGACTCCACAGGTGAGGCTGAGTATTGTCCTGATGCGGTTTCATTGTGTTCAATAGTAAAGTCACCGCCAACACTGTAGTTTGTCATAAGTGCAAACGAGTATGTGGGGTCAATACCCTGATATCCTTCACCCGTAAACTTTGGCGTCCATTGACATTGAAGCTGATAGGAGAAGTTCAAGAACGAGTTTACAACGGGAGTTGGCGTGGTGATTGGCCATGTGGCAACATCGTTAAGGTACAAGCGAGTGCGTGCAAAGATAAGGTCTTCAATTGGGGTAGGAATGGTAGTAACAGAGAAACCCCCAATTGTAAACGCAGAGGCGGTAAGAGCTACTAGTGCATTGGCACTGAGTGTGACTGACGTGGCGGATGAGTATGCACTGATTGTCCCGATATAGATAAAATCAGTGGTATACAGCTTACGGCCAACATCAGATGCCACGAACGTTGTGCCTACTCCTGTAACGGCGGTTGATGCCAGCGATGTGGTGATAGTACCAGCAACAAGCACTCCAAGGCGGATGGCTTGTGTCATGTACTGTGCACTCATATCAATTGCACCACCTGAACCACCAGAAGCAGAGAAACCATTACATTTGGCGTATGTAGTGGTTTCTTGTTCAAAGTCATCACCAGCTTGAATGGTGTATGACACGACGTTGTTGGGGAACGATGTCGTGGGAAGTGGAAAGTCGTACAGGAACGACGTTGTTAATGCTTGAGCGGCCGTCATAAAACGATATGCATCACCTGTTAAGGTTGCACTCGCATAATTGACAAGCTCAAATGACGTACCTGTAGCAGTTGTCTTAATTGTACCTACGTACACACCAGCACTGCTATAAATAACATCCCCTACAGTACGTGTAGTTGATGCTGAGACGGTGATAGTTGGTGATGTGGTGACACAGGTAAGGGTCTTTACACCATCAGCGACTGCAAGCGTGCTTGCGGCGGCGCTAAGTGTGCCATAGGTTTGACCTGTGATGCAGTTTGCAGTGTGAATAGGAAGTTGTTGTGGAGAAAGGTTTGTACCACTAAGCGAAATAGAGCCATCTGCGCTACTTACATACGAACGAGTTGGGCCAGGGATAATGCCTAACATTTCATCAACGACTTGAATCGAACGATTGTCGTTAAGCATACCCCCTGCCACTCTTGCCCGTGAGAAGTATGTTGCAGGTGTGCCTTGGGCTTGTGTTTCTTCTCCTATTTGGATTTTCTGTAGTTGCCTACGTCCTGGTGCCATTAGCGTGGTTCTCCTTGTCTATTAATTGGTGATTTGTACGTGTTTTTCTGTAACCGAAAGATTGAGTACAAGTCCCCATAAGCGTAAGTCAGCCCATCCAATTTCTCCATAGCGATAAGAGAATATATTGCCACTCCCGTCGCCAATAAACGTGACATTGCCCCCTAGGGTCATATCTGCTATTAGGACGTCTGCTATGGTCTTAGGATAGCCTAGAATGCGATTGTGGAGTTCTGTGACACCCGTGTTACGGAATCCAGCAAACACGTATATCGTGACATAGTAAGTGTGGCGGCCATATCCACTTGCTTCAAGCCTCCATGAGTTGGAGATTTGTGGTGCAAGCATAATAAGCGCCATGGGAAACTCCGCAGGACTCACTGATTCCGTGGGTGCGTTTTTTACAACGTTGAGTGGGGGGTTCATTTTTTCAAGTACGGTTTGAAGATACGTCAAAGTCGTTTGAATACTCATGACCACCACCATGCATACCGTTTTAGTACGTCCATGATATCAGGCTGAATTGCGGCGGGAAGGGTAATAATACCAAGTTCAGGGACAGCTGTTGAATTTAGTGGTGTTGCACGTTGTTCGTAGACGTACCAGCAAAAGCGACGTACTGCAAGTTCAAAGTCATAAGGTACAGCGGCGAGTGTTGCCCAGCCTCCACTATACGAAAGATATGCCTTTAGCATTGACACCTCTCGCACGTTGTAGTAATCAAGGCCAAAAAACAACACCTTTGTACCATATGGATGCTCTTCTTCTACTGCATTTGCAATGCTAATGGGAAGTAGCTGTGCTAAATTCCCTACACGCAGACTTGCACTCGTCAGTGTGGTGATGGTTGGTGAATCAACGTAGATAGTAAGCAGTCCATCAAGGCCAATTCGTACAGGCAATTGACGGTTGGTATACGTACCATATGAGAAATTCATTGAACATATCTTGTCCACACGAGACGAAACGGCGGTGACGATTTTATTCATCACCGCCGTCTGATTCGCTGATGGAGCGGCCACGTCACCGTATGCAAATACATCCGCAGTCGTGGTGTAATCCATTCATGTTACCTCTGTTACGAATTTGCGATATTGTTGATGATACCAATTGCAAAAGGTGCGTACACCACAAGTACTTCTTCACAATACACGCCAACGGCTTGTTGACGGCTGGTGACAGGCCAGTCAATCTGGTAGTAGTCTTGACGAGCGCGGATTTCGGCCACGTTCGGGACTTCTGATGACTGATATTGTGCAGGCAAGTCGTCAGCCCATGCCAAGATTGTGCCTGGGGGAACGTTGGGGTGAACTTCAATTCGCAGTGGTTGCTTGGTAATGGGGTTAAAGTACGTATCAACGAAGGGTGATGCAGCCAATTGCATTGACGATGCATTTTCACCGACGTTGTAACGAACCATTGGGGTGGTGTTACCAATCAACACCTTCTTTGAGATGTTGCGGATTTCTTGTGCGTTACAGTAGATGACCGTGGGTGACAATTGATTTTGATTCCACATGCTAATCAACATGTCGTCAATTTCTTCTACTGAACCACGACCTGATGAGGTAAGGGGAGTGCCAGCACCAGCAGTACCAGTGGCTAAGCTCTTCACGTAAGCACCTGAACCTGAAGCAAACCCTTGGTACAACAAGCCGTTGAATGCGAGTGAATTGATGGTGTTGTTCGCCGTAATAGCACTTGCCAACTGTGTACCCGTGGCGATGATTGGAGCGGTGATTTCGAATGAATTCAAGGTGGTGATACCCTGCAAGTAGGCAGTAGCCGTTGAAGCAGGAGTCAAGGTCACGTACCATGCATAAGCAACAGCTCCGTTGATTACGGGAGTGCTCATACGCAAGGTTTGACCAAGGGTAACAGCCTGTGATGATGATGCAGCGGAAAGGGCTGAGCTACCACCAGCAAGTGCAAAGGTCAAGCCGTCTGCACCTGTGATGGTTTGGCTTGTGGCCACGGCGATAGCAGATGAATTGCGATAGCCTTCGTAGGTCAAGGCAACAACGTATGCGAAATACGTGCCAGCAACAACCGTACCACCAGTTGCGCCAACGGTTAGGGTTGGTGCAGCAGGAGTTGAAAGGCTGACGCTTTGGTTACCACCAATGATGGCTGATTCTTCCTTCAACATCAACTTTTGAAGCAAACGCATGGTCATACGAGCCCGAATATCTTCGAATCCGCGACCTGCGTTAATGGCTTCGTATGATGCTTGGTCTTCTTCACCGATGGTCTTAAACGACGCACTCAGTGAATTGGTGACATAGCTCATTCGACCTGAGCGCTGACCTTCAGGAACCCAGCCTGAACCGTCAAAGCCTGAGCCAACAATGCTGTTGATTGTGCGCCAATTGGTTGCAGTACCAATACCAGTGGTTCTGGGCAAGGTATTGCGGATAGGGGTCTGCACAGGATACAAGTTCTTTGCAGGAGCTTGCAAGTCATATGCAGACAAGTTATTGGCAGTGGTAATGGACTTCGCAATTTGATCTTGGCTGTAGTTCTGTGCCTTCTTGATCAAGTCTAGTGTGTCGTTGGTAATGTTACTCATTTAAACAAATACTCCTTCAATAATTAGCGACGAAAAATATTTTTAGCTTCTGCGAACGCTACTTGTTCACGCAACTTGGTGCGAATGATTGGGTCTTGTGCCTCGTCCAACATCTTGTACAATGTTTCCAACTCACCGACTGAACGACCTGTACCCTGCTCTGCGCTTTCGCCACCGAGTGCTTTGCTCACTGCAGTGCCACGAAGAACGGGGGTGTTGCCCACTGGTGTGTTTTCAATTGCTTCAATCCGTTGTGATAAACTGTCCACCTTCTCAATCAGCGGCTCAAGAGCGGTCATTTTCTCCATCAACGGTTCAACCATTGCTTTGGTGTTGTTCACTGCCTCAGTCAATGGGTTCACGGTATCGAAAATTGATGTGTGTTGCTCTTTGGCAGATGTTTCCATGCGTTCCATCTGCTTGTTAAGGGCGCTCAATTGCGATGAAATGAATCCAGTCAGTGACTTGGTAATGGCATCAACATCAATAGACGCCACATCTGCTGGAGTTCCTTCCATAGCTTCCATAGGTGGTGCGCTATTTTCGGTCAAATTTTCCATTTCTGTTATTTCCTTCTCTATACTTGCTATATCCACATCTCCCTTCTTCAAGTCCGTAATGCCTTGTGATGCGGCCAACACGGGGTTGCCAATACCACGCAACATGGACATAGTGTCAGGGCTGGGGGCTAATGAAGACGGTGGCTGTTGGGGTACAATCTGCGATTGCACTTGCGGAGTAGGAGACTCAGCTTGTACAGGCACTTGGTCTGAGGGGATGGCAGACATATCAACACCAGGAGGCACGCCATTCGCCTGAGGAGGCATTCCACCCGCTTGTGGTGGCATACCGCCTGCTTGTGGAGGCATTCCGCCAGCCTGCGGTGGCATACCGCCTGCATCGGGGCCTCGTGACGCTTGGTTGTTGTTCTTTAGCATGTTGATTTGCTGCATGATAAACTGAACGGCGTTCATAATCTGGTTCAACTGTCCTTCAGTTGATGCACTTAACATGCGTCCAGCTTTCTGTAAGTCGTCAGCCATTTGGGCATAGGCAACGTTCGCCGTGTTCTGAAACGCAGGATTGTAGGCATACACCTGATCCATATTCATCATGTCGGATGGCATGTTTCCTGGTGTACCTGCGTTGGGGGCGCCAACGTCAGGAGTTTTTTGACCTCCACCAGCAAACTTACCGCCAGGGGTGGGAGTGGTGATGGGATTTTCGTTATCATCTTCCCCTGATTCGACTCCTTGGACATCACGTGTCGTTCCGCGAGGAATAACACCCATGGCCTCAAGCATGAGGGAGATGACTTCGTTGTAGCGTTCTGCTTGTTCGAGGTCACCATCCATTTCGGCTTGATTCCGCAGTTGTTGCAACTGAGGCAGGATTTTTGATGGGTCTGACATAGCCGCTTTCTGAATGAGGTCTTCAGCAGGGGTACTATCGTCACGCTTCATAAGCACAATACGGGCGTCAGGATTTGCAGGACGATCAACTAAGCTAATCTCATGCAATTGCAATCCTGTGATACGACGCACTTCTTTGCCATTCATTTTGTTGGTAGCGGCTTGCAATACTTTGCCACCAATAGAAAAACCCTTGAGAACACCTGTCTTTACCTTTTCCCATGTTTCCTTGTCAATGATTTGACAAATGATACGCAAGGGGTTTGATAACTTGGTGCCATCTTTGAGTTGAATAGTTCCACGAATAGGGGTAGCAGAAAGCACCTTGCCAACGGCCTTAGGCTGGTGCATTTCACGAAGATTAGCCCATTGCATGTAATCGCCAAGGGCTTGATTCAATGCTTCTGGGTCAACGATGTCATTTTGGCCATCAACACGCTCTGATGACGCATATCCCACTACAATCTGTTGATCGGGTGAGGCTTTTTCGAACGTGGCAAATTTGATAAATGTTGAGTTGCTCATTTCTGTGGCGTCAGCCATTCCCTCCTTCTGTATATCAGGGGAGTGACCCTGACTTTTTGCAATTAAAAACTTTTTAGTGTCAGGAGCTCCGCGATATTTCACCGCATCGTACACTGCGCCAATTTCATCCGACGCAGTGGTAACCTTTGCTTGTTGCCATGCTTCAAGTCCAACGAGTTTGGTGGAAAGCATTTCGGCCAGCTGCATGGATTTGTCTTTAATCGCATACAATTGGCTCATTGCCATCCCATTTCCCTCTGGGTCATCATTAAATTTCTCAGGTTGATAGGTTTCTTTAGGCATTTTCTACCCTCACAGTACAGCGACAGTACGGATGTAACGGAGGTAACTCTGTCCAACCATCGCCTTGAGCTAAATTATTTAAGTAACTGCATTGACGACAAGTTGCTTCACTCGCCGCTGTCTGCCAAATTAATCTTGTTTTAATCCCACTCTTATTTAACACGATTTGCGAAGATTTTGCAACTAGTGCTTTCGCATTCGTTGCTTCCGTGATTGCAATGATTTCTGCACGTCTTTTTCCAAACGCAATGTCCATACCCTGGGCTTGAGTTTCATCTTTCCCATAACGAGACAGATAGTTTTGCGTACTCTCCTGCAATTGCTTGTTTCGCATTACCAGATAATCATTCCATTCTCTGGAAATCATTCTGCCTGCCTGAGATACGCTAATCTCACCCCCAAGACTGTTTACCGTTTGTGCAAGTTGTGAACGATACACATCCTTCATCACGTCATTGAGTGTTTTCGTCACTTCAGTGCCAAGCTTCTGACTAAACTCCGTCGTGTTAATGTCTTGGCCAGCACGTAATGCATCAGCCTTTATTTTGTCCATTGCACGAACGAGGTTTTCATACAGCACGGATTCATCTTGCGTAAGTACTGAACCAGCGGCCTTGGTGAATGCCTTGAAGATGTAGGTTACATCATCCACGTCCACTTCCTGCAATGCATCTTTCAAATACCATTGATCATCAAGAGGCATCATTGTAGTGTTGAAAAACGATGCACTCTTTTGCATGTCATTGTCCAGCCCTGCTGCACGCTGAATGGGAATTGACTTCCTACTCGCTGCATGACGCTCTGCAAAATGCAAAATAGTCTTAATGTCTTGTTCTTTCGAACCAATGTCTTTGTTTGCATCTACGATTTGCAAGAACCGTGCTCCAAATGGACTAACTTGCATCCCCATATCGGTTAAATCAAGCAAGCCTGCATTATACAACCGCGTCTTGGCATCGTGGTCAACACTTTCTGTTGCCATTACTGCGAGACTGGCCAATGCACTTCTCGCTCCCTTCAACCCAGAGGATTCAAGGTAGTCCTTTGTGTCTCGCTCATTCTTAACCTTGTCCTCATCCTTGGGGACCTTTTGTTCAACCGCAAACTCTTTCCCTGAATTTGTTTCACGGAACTTTCCCTCACCCAACGGCTCAACCGAAATAGGAGGGGGAGCAGAAGGGTCAGCAGGAGGGGCGTTCGGGTCTGCTGGTGGAGCATTTGGGTCAACAGGCGGAGCATTCGGGTCAGCAGGGGGTGCACCTGCTGCAGGAGCTGCAGGTGGGGCGGCGGGTGGCTGTGGTGGGCCAGCCTTCTCAACACTTGTACCACTATTGGTTGACCCTGTAACGGAAGGAAAGTCACTGTTCCGTGCCAGAATACGTTTTACCCAGCGATGGCCAGCATCACCACCCCAACCCATCCATGCCTGCCATCCCTTTCCGTAGGTAGACCATGAACTGCCTTGTTTATCAACTTCATGGCGCTCAAAAAAGGAATACATTCGCTTGATAGTGTCTAACGGTATTGCACGACCATTCGATAGGTCTCTGGCACGAGACAAGCCCTCGGCCAACATGCCTCGCTCACTTGGAGCTTTCTGGGCACGCACTTCGAGGGCTCGTCTTGCATTAGCTTGTACTTCAATGGGAGGTATAAACGATTTCACGCATCGCTCCAATAATATTATTTCTTAATTGCTATAAGATATAACACATTTGGCGATACTTTACAATACTACACGACGTATGTCAGGGTGCTTTTCAACTTCCATGCGATTTTTAAATGCGCACTCAAGCGGTCTTGCAAGAAATTACCCGTTGACGGTTCATCTGCATTGTCCGCAATCTTAATCCCGTCCCGTAAATGACTTACAATCACACTATTGGCCTCCTCAATGTCAGCCATCATGTCCATCACATCGCTATATGTCATCGCAGACCCCTCAGGGATGGTGGCCATCTTCAATGTGGTCATCAAGTCCATAGGAGGAAAGCCATCCAGCTTTCGAATCTCTTCTGCAATGTCATCAATGGAATCAAACACCTCATCATACAAATCCCCAAGGAACGAATGGTATTGAGGGAAGTTCGACCCTACCACATTCCAGTGGGTGGAGTGCATACGATAATACAACACGTACACATTCCCTAACAACTCACCCAAACTCTTTCGTAGCTCTTCCATAATGCCTACTCGCTTTCGTCTTGTGCTTCCAATTTAATAAAGTGTTGTATATGCTCTGCACTACCTGCATACACTACGTCTCGATGCAAGTGTATCATACACCCATGACTTAATGCCAACTCATTTACCTTACTCAGTACCGTGAACAAGTGCAATCGCATCGTAATGTGACTATCATCATCCGTAATCCGTACCCGTGATTCGCTTGGAAGATACTTGTTCATCTTCTGTAGCAAATACAATGCCAACCGCCAATCGTTCAGGGATAAATGCTTTGCATCACATACATGAATAATCCGCTTGCTCTCTACCAGCTTCTTCCAATACATCGTGTTCATCTCTGCTCCTTAAAACACAAAAAACCCCTAACCCTCCACAATGGGAGAGCTAGGGGTTAATAATTCTCGAATAATCTTCTCGGACTTCAATGCAGCCGCCTTGGCTGGGATAATGCCAACACGAATGGGAGCAAACATCTCTACACCCATTTGGTTCTCGACCGTCAAGTACCATGTCTCGTCATATGCGCCACTGCCAATATGGTGTTTGTTTAATACCAAGTCGAACAGTTGTTCGCCTATCATGACCGTGCGTCGTGCATGAAAGATGTCACCTTCAATCCAATGCCATTCCGTTCCTGTTATCTGTTGGCCAATCCGCATATACATTCCTCTATGATGTCAAGCATTTCCTGACTCTTTCATTATACTGCTTATATACAGTTTGTCAAAAAGGATTCCCAAAACACGGGGGTAGTATTCGCAAAATGCCACTTTTGCCATTTGCAGGGTAGCATGATATTTTTTACAATAGCCTGCCTGTTTTTTAGACACAAAAAACCCCCAACCACAAGTGTTAGTTGTGATTGGGGGTTTTGAGTTTTATCGCAGTGCATCACGCTCTGCGATTAATTCGTAAGCCTTGTCGTTGCACTGTTGTGCAAACATGGCATACCGTTCTGCGCGAGCCAATGTTTTGGCCGCTGACCTGTTCAAGGCATCTGCCTCTGAGGTGTAACCCCAGAGGTTGATTGCTTCCATCGAAATGCGAATTGAAATTACAAATCGCTGAAACGAACGGGGGGTGTGTGGCAACAATGCCACAAACACACGGGTTACCATGAACTCGACTCCCCAGACGATAAGCAGTGCAATAGTGATTGCACCAATCAGAATGAGAATAGCCGTGATCAATTGGACGTTAATTGAAGTAAACATATTTTTGTATGTTACTTTCTAGCCTCATCTCGTGAGGCATAATAAAGGCTATTAGGATATAACCACTATGGCTATTCCTTAACCTTATGTATATATTATAGCACATATACACGATTATGTCAAGGCACCACGTCGCTAATAAGATATATACGAGCATTGCGGATGGAGGAGGCACACAAAACAGCATCTTTTCCCACTCTTTTCCACCTCTTTCTGTAT
>Ga0209191_1001989_pt1 | contig 13033 bp, 20 predicted proteins | sample S_130626_EF_Meta_FD_187320 | JGI IMG/M metagenome (GOLD analysis project Ga0209191, IMG submission 187320) | Freshwater microbial communities from Lake Simoncouche, Canada to study carbon cycling - S_130626_EF_MetaG (SPAdes) (version 2) | ecosystem: Environmental > Aquatic > Freshwater > Lake ... | reverse complement strand
CTTTACCACGATAATCAAAATCACCTGTAATAATCTCGTTTACTTTACTAGCCATATGTTTAACAATCTGTCGTCCTGTTAGGGTAGTTGACTGTCCAATACGCTTGTCAAAGAATCTACAACCAGCATTAAGGATAGCACCATATAGACTATTTAGGTTAATCTTCTTGACCAGCTGTCTTTTATCCCAATATTCTTCTTCTATTTTATTCTCTGCTTTGATACAGTCTTTAAGTTTGGCCTGCATTTCCTTACGTTCAGCATACCAACGTTTTAGCAGTCCAGGAATGATACCTTCTTTCTCGTAGGTAAAGAGTGTGCCGTTAGCTGAAATCATCCAAGGCTGATTGCTGTCAAATATTAACTTGTATACTTCTGCGGCTGAATGTTCTGTACTATTACCATCTTCCCAATCGATAATAATAGTTTTATCAATACGCTGTTCCATTACATACTGATATTCTAGTGATCCAAACATACCTTCCCAACTTGCGGCAAATGACTTCTTCTTGAGCGTCATTTGTTCGTGGATAAAGTTATCTGTTTCAGTTTGACGTAACTGTCCAACAATAGTTTCTGGACCCATGTTAAGGGCTCTAATAGCTGACGGATATAGACTGTTAATGTCTAGAGAACCAATCCATTCGTGAATTCCTTCTTTAGGATATGCCACATACGCACCTGCCGCACTGTTGTCAGCATCTTCATCACGCTTTTGTCTATTAGGAACTTGGAATCCTCTACGATGGCATTCATTAATAATAGCCTGCTCAGTTACAGCAACCGCACCCATTGTAGTCTGTAACAATACAGTACATTCGTGTGCCAGTGTGTTAGCAAGGTCAATAAACTTTAGTTTGTCATCTAGTTTGTTTAGCAGTAAGGTATCTTGTCTGTTATAGACAATAAACTTATGGAAGTCATTGTTATACAGTTGATCAAGTGTGCCTTCGTAGACAGTTTTGTTTTCGCCTACTTCCATTTCACCAATAGCATCTAATCGATATGTATGACGTTCTTCATAGGTGTATTTGCGATATAGTTCAAGACTGTCTAAGTGTACACGACCGTGGAAGTCATATGTAACAGCCTGCTTCCCATATTTTTCATATTCACGTTTCTTGGGCAACTGTCCCCAGAGGCAGAAACGCTTAGTATCTTCTTTACTTAGAACACGAGTAACACGATTAACTGTATAGGGAACGTCATATCCTTCACTGTTCCAACCACTGATAATATCAGCATCTTGGATTAGGTCTAGGAATGTTTCTAACATGTCACCTTCGTTGTCAAACAAATGTGTATCAGGAATGTCAGTAACCAATTTAACAGCATCTTCCATTTTCATGCCCTTAGGAGGCATTGCTAATGTGATCAACTTCTTCATCCACTTTAGGTAAACAGTGATAGCAGTGATTGGCATGAAAGCATCTTCCGGAGTGCTATAGCCACGTTCTGGATCAAAGTCTACCTCAATGTCAAAAAAGCAGATGTTTAGTTTAGGTGCGTCTTGATTTAAATAGTTTTCAGATAGGTGTACAAAGATCGGATTGATATCGCTTTCGTACAGTTCTTTATTTGAAGCAATAGAAACTTCTTTACGGAAGTCTTTAGTGTTCTTGCATACTACCTTAGTAAGAGGCTCACCGTAAATACTTGTGAATTTTCCTCGTTGATCCGGGTAGTAAAATGTGTAGCGTACAGGGTGCTCTTTATAGACCCGTTCGCCTTTGTTGTTTCTTTCGACGACTTTAATAGTGTCGTTTTCTCTGTCAAAGAGAGCATCTACATAGCTCATATTTCTCCTTATGCGATTTAGGGCTCGCAAATACCAATTTAGTCATTTATGGCTGACTAAACCTTTCTCTTAATTACTTAGCATCCTAATTAGGCCAATGCTATCAATAGTGGTCAACAATATATAGTTAGCCAGCATACCAAAAGATTTCCTAGTCCAACTAGCCCAAGCATACATGGCACAGCCAGCAATCCAAATAGGATAAAGAATAATAAGCGGTGGAGTAGGGACTGTGAGCGCCATAGTAATACTGCAACCAATACTGATAGCCCAAGCAAGCAACTCAACAGCAAAGCGAACTCTATTAGATTTAAAGTCATCTTTAATCCATTGTATAGTTGGCCCAAATACAGTATCGATCATTTATCCTTGCCTACAGTTACGATCAAAGTTTCAAGATCGTCAAAGTCGCTGAATACGTCATTCCAGTTACCCTTATGGGCAATGCTAATGGCTTTATTGATTAGTGAGGGTTTGATTTCTAACTCTTCGGCAACTGCTTTAACAGTTTCTTTGAGTCCTTCTGACAGGCTTTCCATTTCATATTTGATCTGTACGCCTTCGTTGATGAGTCTTTCTAATTTGGCCTTTTCTTCTGGCCCATAGGTACGTGCGCCCATAACTTCTCCTTAGTAATGCCTTATTATATAGCCTTGCGTTGACAGTGTCAACTATATTTTATCCAATGTTTGGATCAATGCCTCTTGAACGGACGCCACCTTTTTTACGTTGTGCGGCAAGTTCTTCTAGACCGTGTTTAATCTGTTCAACGTTCATTGCTAGCTCTGAAAAGTTTTTAGCAATTGTTTCCCATTCTAAGGGACTAGCGTGTTCTGCTCTCTTGGCAAGGTCCTTTAACTGACCTGCCGCACGTAGCATACGAAATTGTAGCTTACCTGGATTGGCTCCCTGATGACTATGTACTAAAGGATTCATTGGCTCACTAGGATCAAAGTCAATCGGTGCTTCTGTTAATAGTTCGTTTATTTTCATACGCCGTACTTGTTTCGTTTTGGTTTAGCTACTGCGCTAACTGTATTGGTAGTATCCAATTCTTTACTCTCCATATCGCCATGATTTAAATCTTTATAGTTTGCGCCTACGGCCTTAGCCGCAAGTTTAAACATATCTTGTTCTTCTTGTGTATATGGATGTACAGTTTTCTTTTTACCATACCAACTCTTAGCATCTATTTCTGGAGCAGTTTTACCGTCAGTTCCGGCCATTGCTTGCCCTAACTTAAATGCTACATAATCACTATTGGCCTTTTCAGCATCTCCGTAGATATTGATACCGCGACTAGACTGACTCTGTCGTTTAGTAATTTTCGCCTGCTTTTTTTCAGTAATAAAATCTTTTGCTCTCATGCTATTATTTATCATATAAATATTTCTATATGATAGTTACTAATAATGCGTTATATTTGCACATGCCAAAGTCAGGCGGAAACTGGCTTAGGGAAGTTTTGAAACCGATAACAATTAATGATTTTGGACATAGGCTACCATCTAGTGATTTTTATCGCCCACATATATACTTGTTTGTTAGGAACCCGTGGCAATGGTATAGTAGTCTATATCACTATTTGATCTACGGCTCGGAAATTTATAATCCAGCAGATGATGCTATTGAACCGTTATTACGTGTGATAGGGCACACACCGTCGTTTGATGAATTTGTAGAAATTGTGTGTTTTCCTACACCGTTATTTAAAAAAAAGTTAAAGATTTTAACTACGTCTTCAGATTCAAAAACAGCAGATTCTACAGTAATTGATGCATGGTTAGAAAACAATGTGAGTCTATATCATGTTACTAGTAGTTGTTTTATATCAGCCGCAACTAATATAGGAACTACAGAAAACATTGCTAGTGATCTTCGACATATGCTAATTGAGTCAGGAGACTTAACTCCTGAGATTGATCATTTGTTAACTACAACTCAACATAAAAATGTTGAAAACTGCCTAGTTGATTATCGAACATTATATACAGACCATCTAAGATCTGTAGTTGCTGAAACTTCAAAATCTTTAATTGAACGTTTTAAGTATACTTTTTAAAAATGCTCACTTTCGGGATTCTGAGTAGCGAATTCAGCCGTCCCGCGCCAGCAGCCGGCGCACACTTCCGTTACGAATAACGGGTCCTAAGGTGTGTTCTTTAATGTTTCTTTGCTCGACCTGCCTTCATATTAGCTAACCAATGTGCTAGTTGTCCTTTACGCCCGCCTTGTTTGGCAGTCTTACGTAGACTACTTACTGATGCTTTGGTATTAATACCGTGACGTTTGCTGTCACCCTTATCTTGTGGATTCTTACCATCAGCAAAGTTTTCAGATATTTTCATAATCCACGTATCAGGAATCTGTCCGTATTTTTCAACCCACATATCATGTAGCTTTTGTCCGCTAATGCCGTGCGCCTTGGCAATACGAGTCATCATCTTGTCAATAATATCATATACCTTGTCGTCGCTTGCTGATTGTATTTCTTTTTTATGTCCAACTAGTGCGGCTTTAAGCTCGGGAACTGCTTGATCATCTTTGTCATGATCCATATTTTCTCGATAGACACTTTCACTACCTTCGCCACCACCCATGTCTCCGCTATACCCTGCATAGTATCCATAACCGCCATAAGGACCCGGACCATATGCGGCCCAACGAGTTCTACGTTTTTTACGCTTTCTTTCAACTATGAATTCTTGAGCTCGCATTAGCAGTTCCAACGACGCCTTGCTTTACATATTGCTTTGTCTGGAGTCTTGGCACAACTGATATTGTGCATATTCATTTGACCCTTTGATCGAGAACAGTAACTACTGCGTCTTTTAGATGCCTTGCCACCTTTTTTAAGTTTGCTAGGTTTTGTAGTAACAGCAGTCTTTAACTTACTACCTGGATTCTCACGACGATAAGCATTAACAGCCTTTTGGCTCATGCCGTCTGTTTTATCTTGCTTGTTAGCTTTTTGCCAATCTTCTGTAACAAGTTCTTGTGTAACAGCAAAGACATATAGTTCGTCATCTGTTAATGATTCTAAATCTTCCCATATCTCTTCAGCATCGACTTGATTGTGATCAGCAAGTTGGCCAATAATAGATTCGATAAGATCAAACTCTTTAGATAACTCTTCGCTTTCGTTCTTTACACAGTTACGTACCGATCCATTCTTGCCTTTCTTTGTACCTGCCGCATGATATCCGGGCCAGCACTTGGTAAAGCCGTTAGAGTCCTTAGCACCTTTTTTGATTTCACTAAGATTGCCATGGCTTTCACACATGCCGCAGTCTTCGCAGACCATTTCCATTTCAACTGATTCGTTGTGTTTTTTCTTGCCAGCGCAATGTGCTTTCTGACTAAATCCTTTAGGATGCGAGCAGTTAATACTCTTTTTGTATTTTTGACTCCAACCTTCAGTTATAAATTCATTTGCTCTCATATGCTATTAATCTCGTCGAATGTTAAGGGTAACCCGCCTATACTTGCTCCAAATAATGCTAATCCTTTATACAGGGCTATAAGGGTTGCGAGGGCGATCAGTGCCGTCGTCTTCTGGATAGACTGGATATTCATTTTCTCTCATTTTAGTGTAGAACGTAGAAACCAACTGTGCTTGCGATGTGCATCTTGACGCTCAGCTAGGAAGTTTGATAATCCGTACTCTCCGGAGCCATCGGCCATTTTGTAAACCATTGCCATTAGCTGTGCTAGTTTATCACTGTCTGCTAATAGTTCAGCAGTCATTGCTCTTGGATCAATAACTTGATTTTCATCTTCAACTACTGTTAGCATACTAAATCTAGACAAGCTAGCAGGAGTGTATGCACCGCTCTTACGAATGTTTTCTGCAAACGCATCTATACTTCCATAAACTTCGTCATAGATTGTTTCAAACAATGTATGAAACTCAAGGAAGTCTGGGCCTTCTGTGTTCCAATGAAAGTTTTGTGCCTTTAGTGCAAATGCGTATTCGCTGGCAAATGCTATTTTTAATGCGTTAATTAACTGTTCCATATTACCCACATACTTGTATTACTGCGTAGATGCCTGTGACTAACATGGCTTTAAGGGCCATATCGTCTGCTTCAGCATCTAATCTATCTGTTCTAACTAGGTCTTCTAATAATTCTTTTGCTTCGCTTGGATCAATCTGCCCAGCTTGTAGTGCTTGACCAATCTGGTATGCTGTGTTAGCACGTTCTGCGGCCCAACCCTTTCCTGAATTAATACATTGAATAAGTTCGTTCATTAGAATCTCCCTAGTACTGCACTAGCCGCACGTTCAGCTTGTGTAGTCATTAATTTTTTCTTAATCTCGCAGTATGCATCACTGCCTTGCTTTTCGCTAGTACTACGCTTGTAAAAATCATCTACAGTTTCTTGCATTGGCTTGACCAAACGCAATACATCGTTTTGTCTAGAACCTTTGCTAGTACTATATAGTTCAAACCATTGTAGATTATCTTTAATCTGTTTAACTTGCGGTGCGTGTGGTTGTTTGCAATCTAATTGTGCAACACTTTGACGCACATCAATAATCTTAGCTGACTGATTAGGATCCTGAAAACTAGGAACCATGTCTTTAATGCTAGCACAGCCAGTTAAGGCAACTGCTAATACTAATGCTGATAGTCTCATTATTCTAGACCTTTCTTAGCTTCTGCTAAGTTAACATAGTCTTTAAAACTTAGACCTTCGCTATACTTGTCATGTTTGTCACGGATCTTATCTAACTGTTCTTCGCTGGCACCTTCACGACCTGCTTTGGCAAGTTCTTTCATTCCGTCCTTGCCATACTTTTCGTTGCCCTTAGCCGCACGACTCATTGTTTTTTCTTTAGCTTCTTCCATGGCTTTCTTAAAACCCTTGCCCGGTACCCATCCTGCAATAGGTTTGCACTTGCAACTATCGCCAGGACACTTACAATCCTTCATACCACATTGCATACAACGTTTTTCTGTACCTTCTTCGATGCTTTCGTTCTTAGGAGCCCACCACTTGCCAACACCAAAGGCTTTGTCAGCTAGATCTTTTTGCATACCAAATGATCGACCACTTGTACTATACTTGGTTTTTGCCCATTTGCCGCTCTTAGTTTTCTTAACACCTAAGCTGGCAGCTTCTTGTTCTTGTCCAGGTTGAACATTATAAAAGAACATGCCGGTCATTTTAGGTTTGTCTTGTGGTGCTTGATATGGCTCTTTACCCCAACCTTCGTCGTTGGCTCCGCCGTCTTGTTGATAGGCTAATGAATCTTTCTTGCCCATACCGCTTACACTTGACGCATAATCTCTATCGTATGCGGATGAGCTACCTGGCTTAACATATTGTCCTGCTTCGTCAACTTGCTCTTCTGTGCTTTCGCCCATACTGTCGTTAAACATATCTGGTTGTAGAATACCTTTACCAACGTTGTGGTAAGCAGTCATGAAAGCATTAAACTTTTCCATCATATCACGTAGACTAGCTTCGTCTGCGTTGATCTTAATCTTGTTAACCTGTGCCATTACTTCGTCTTGAATAGTATCAGCAGCCAACAAAAATGCATTAGCATCACCGCCTACTGAACCTTCTTCGAAACTTGTAATAACAGATTCTTTTGCAGGTGTATATGGATTGCTACTTTCTCGAATAATAGATAGAAACTTTTTCATATCATTAGCACCTTGCACAGGCTTCTTCTCAGCGGCCCCGTCAAAGGCTTGTAATATTTTCTTCATATCCATTTTTGTCTATTCCTTATTTGGCAGCGTTCTTCCACATAGCGGCAGCGGCAATTTTCTTACCTTTCTCACCACCACCTGCGGCTTTAGCTACTTTGTCAAAGCTCTTACCTGGCTTACCAACGTCACCGCCTGCTTTAGCTTTTTTAACTAATGCTGACTTAGCATTTTTGCTCATGCCTGCACTTGGCTTTGCCGCTTCATATGCCATTGTAGTGCCACACTCTTTTAGACCGTGTACTGGACACTTCTCGCCTTTTTCAGTGTGATTACATTTGGCATCAGCTTCTTTCAAACGTCCATCTTTTTCTGCCGACTTTAGCATGGCCGCACGATCTGCATAGCTACCACGCTTGACATCTTTAGCCGCTGCCTTCTCACCTGGAGTAGGATTCTTAACGTGCTTTAATGGATCAAACTTTGTTTCTGCAACGCCCTTACCGCTGTAGTTTTTACCAGCAGTATGTTTAATACCAGTCTTGGTCTTTTCAATAGTACCACCAGTGCTAGACTTTTTCTTTTCGCCTGGCTTCATGCCTGCTGTACCCTGTGCATTTTTCTTTGCATCGTCAACAGTTGGAAAACCTTCTTTGAATGGCTTACCTGATTTTGCCGCTGCCTTAGCACGTGAACCCCAAACTTCATCTTTGTTTGTTTCAATCTTGCCATCGCCATCATAATCTTTCTTGGCTTTTTTAACAGCACTTTCTAATAGTGCCTGTAGTTTTTGTTCGTAGTTCATAGATTCTTTCATGTTAGATTCCTCGTCATCGGCTTCTTCTGCGGCACGAGCGGCAGTTTCCATATCGCCGGTAATATCATCAACGCTTGATGCAACTGCACCTTGTCCAAATTTTACTTGATATTCCATATAGTGATAGATACTGTCTAGGTAGTCTGCCGCTTTAGTAATCTTTGCTTGTACCCAACCTTCTAACTGTTGGTTATTTTGAATCATCTGAAACAATTTCATAGAGTGCTTGGCAGCTCTATATAGGTCAGCACGGGCCATTCCGCCTTCGTCATCTGGACCTTGCATTTGTACTTGTGGTTGCATGAGGGTAACTCCGTTGTCTTTATATATTTAGCGTTTTACAATACTGCCGCCGGTCATTAAATTATCGCCATCTAAAGCGTTAGTTCCGGGCTTTTGCATCTTGGGTTTTTTATTCTTATACACTACGCCTACAGCTACATTACCTGCGCTAGTGCTACCTGCTGTTGCAGTTTCTGCTACTGCAAGCTCTTTATTCTTGTGTTTAACATCGCCCTGTTTAGCGGCTTTCTTTTTGTCTTTGTGTGCGCCAGCACCTGTATTAATAGCATTTTTAGCTACAAAGTTGCGAGGCTTAGGTGCTTCGGCTTTTTTAGTTTTTGCTTCTAATAGTTCACTTATTCTCATGATGGTTCCTTAGTAGTTTGAGGCGACTCTGTTTTTTTAGGTTTAATAGGTTCAATAAACTTCTTGGGTTTCTTGTTATACTTTTTGGCACGAATGCCTTTTTTATGTTCAAATAGTTCACGTAATCTCATACAGGTGGTTCCCCTGTGAGATAAGGCAGACTAAACCATAACTTAAACCATTCTTGAGTTCCAGGCTGTATGTTATGTTTCTTCATAAGCTCGCCCTTGCTATTACCAGTAACACTTATGTTGCTACCTTGATTAGCACGATACTCATGTAGTCTAGCTTCAGCACCAAGCCCGCCCATTCCTGATAATATTTTTAGTTCATGTATAGGATCGTTAGGTGCAAGATAACAATCATCAGGACTGTCCTGATTTAAATCTTGACTTGTTATCTTATATTGTTTCATTTTACTAGTCTGAATGCTTTGAGATTTTTACGAGGTGTATCTTTGTTTACATCTACAGTTGAGTTTTGTTTAGTAATAATACCTACACCTGCCGCATCTTCTTGTGTTTGCATAGATTCTTTTCTAAATGCTTTGTATGCTAGTAGTTTTTGATATTCATCTGAACGTAGAGGAATATTCTTTTTAAGTTTATGAACCAACATTACAATATCGTTAGGCATCTTTTGAGTTGTTAACGACTTTTTCTTTATGTCTAGTTCGCTCAATGAAGAGTCTTCACCTAATCCATATCCATCGCGGATAGCCATTAATACTTCACTTACGCTAGCTTCTGTGGTTGGCAATGTGTCTTGCTCACCAATATCTGGCCTTCCACCTTCAAATGTACCTAGTGCATAGGTAAACATACCATCACCCTCGTTATCAATCATAACCATGTAATATTGGCTTTCATCTTCTGCACCTTTGGTACTAAACATGAAAGCATCGTCACCTTTACGCTGTACCTTCCATCCCATCGCCTTCATTGCACTACTAATCTTATTAGCAACTTCGGGCCACGATAATGCATTACCTAATGTTGCTTCTGTCATACCTTCTACAGGCGCGGCAACTTTTTTCTTTGCTGTTTTCTTTACAGGAGCATTAGAGTACGGTAGTAAGTATTCTGCTACTAGATCAAAGAACGGTTTACCAGCAACAGGAGTATCAGCATCTACACCAGCGGCAGTGGCAAACGCTTCTCGATCACCTTTTGTTACTGCATCACGTAGGGCAGTAGCTGAACTTAAACGCGGAGTTGGTTTTTGCTTAATAGTTTTAAAGTTATAGAAACCGTGAGCACCTTCTTTGCCATTGTATTGTACAATAGTTTTAGTAACCCAATCTTCATCAGTTAGGCATAGTAGCGTGACATCGCCGTGTTTTTCATATACTAGACTAGCCAGTGTTAACCAACTTGTTTCTGCAATAATATGTCCTTCAACTTCTGGCCATATGGCAGTCATTGCTTCTACTTTAATGCCGTATGGTAATGGATCCTTTGGACCTACCGTACTTTCGTTAGTACCTACATACCATACTGGACTCTTAGCGGCAAGTTCCCATGCGGCTCTATGTCCCTTATGCGGAGGATTAAAGCGACCAAATATAATGGCAACTTCTTGTCCTAGTCCTTCAAATAGCTGTCTTAGTTTCATAATAAGTCCTTAGGTCGGCGTCCAACGCTTGCGAGGTACAAGTTTAACGTGACCTAGCTGTTTATTTTGATCTGCATATCGAACACGACCTTCACCATTTGTGTCCCATATCTCACCCTGTTCGCCTTCAATTTGATCAATGATGTCGTCTTTCATTGCTTGTATTCTTTTTACCAGTGTAAAGATAGTTGCCAGTGCAGTTGGATTTGCCGCAACTAGATCATTAATCTTTTGTTGTTTACCTGGACTGGTCTTTGATGCGGCCAGCCAATCTGTAAAATGTTTTGGACTTAGACTGTCTAACTGTTTTGCTTTGGCAGTTTGATTTACATAAGTGTAGATAATATTCTTTAGGTCGCTTAGTCCCGGAAGCCCTTGTAGGAAGCCGTCCATTTGACCGCCGTGCGCTTGTGCAAACTGTTCAATGGCATCGACTGCTGTTGTATCAATCTTAACAGGCTTGCTGTTATATATTGGACCAAGAACGATTAACTGTGGATTGCTGTTGAACTGACTAAAGTCGCTGATAGGCTTTTGACTAGCATCAGGCATACCAAACTCTGGAAAGAACGCATGTCCTACTACCATTACTTGTGCATTAGCAATACGCTTACCTAATCCACTATTAGATCTTACATGATAACATGTTTGACTTTTATTATTGGGACAAAAGTTATATACGCCTTCTTTATCTTCCTGGGGTCGTTGTAAGAACAAACCATCTGCATATACAAAGCCCACAAAATCGCGTGGAGTAGCTTTATCAAACAGGGGATACAGACTAGAAAACTCGCTGGCAAACTTATCACGTGCGGCCTTCTCTTCAGGAGTCTTAGGACTTCCTGACTTGTTGGCAATAAAATCTTGTACTGCTTCTGGACTATCTGTTACAGCACCTTTGCTCCAACCATTATGTCCTGCAAGTATTAAAGGACCGTTAGCTTCAGCACGGCCCCAATATATTTGTGGATTGCCGTCCCACTTCATACGGATACTATTAGCACCTTCTTGACTAGCAAAATCTTTAATATGACTTAGTGCTTCAAGTGTGCCTTTAGTACCATGAAAGAAAACTAGATCTTCTAGGTGGTTAAATGCGCGACCTAACTGTTTAGGTGCTTCTGCTTCTTTAAACAGTTGTCTTAATCTCATAGCTGTACCTTATCCAACATATGACGGAACCATTCGTTAGTTCCAATGCGATAACTTTCTTGACGGACTGGCACTTCTTTCCAGTTGGCATCTTCTTTAGCTCTTGCTAACAATGCATCTGCTTCTTGCTTTGGCAAAGCCGCAAGTATACTTTCTACACTACCTAAATCTTTAGCACTACCATTTGGTCCAAATAGGTGTTTAGCAACATCATCTAAATTGTCGGCAACTAGGTCGCCTTTCTTACCTTCTGGTGTACGACTAAACAATCCTTGCCATGCAGACCACATGTAGTTTTTCTGTTTGGCTAGTATAGCCATCATCAGTTGTTTGTTAACACCCTTGTACGGACTGTTATCAGGAATAGCATGTGTGTGAAACTTAGATACTTTCTCAGCATTAGCTGATACCATAACATCTACTTGATGAAACTCTCCACCGACTGGAACATTTACGTGTACATTAATACCGCTTTGTGCAGTTTCTAATCCTTTACTGCTGATATAATCGTTTAGTGCCTTACGGCCTGCCTTGGCATCTTTGGCTTTGAAGTAGTTTAGTACTGCCTGTTCGTCAACAATAACGTCCATGTCTCCGCTAGTTTTACCTGGCTTGGGAGTTGCCGCAGAACCAACGGGGATAGCAGTGATACCTGTACCAGCTAGTGCTCCGTTGACAGTTTTAAGTATTGCAGGAACATCTTTGTGGTCAAATGGAGTTGCGTTGGCAAATACATTTCCGCCTTCTAATAAAATCATTTGTCATCTCCATCATAGTCACCCTGTTCAATGCGATCTTTCTCTTGCCCAAAAATCTTACGGGCTAGTTCGTCGCGGTCAACATCAGTAAACACTGACTTTTCATTATCGGGAATATTAAACTTTTTACAGTAAGCTTCTGCGGCTCTATCTACACAGGGACGAAAAACTCCGTCGTGACAACGATTACCTGCTTTGATGTGTGCTTTGACCTTACTGATCATAGGAAAAAACACCTTGCGGTAAAAATTAGGATCGTTATGCATGAAGAAGTGTAGATCGTCGTGTAGGTCTACTTCTTCAAGATTGATCGCTGAGTTTGTAACTTCATCCATTCTCATAGCACAAATACCTTATTATAGAGTATTTATGCTATTTTGAAGTTAGGTTAAATTTCCGTTGTAGTGACTAGCTGTTCTACTTTGCGTATTTTATCAGCTAAAAAGATGTGGCAAAGGCTTAAAGTCTTCTCATCTGCTACATAAAAGTGCCCGCCAAAGCGGTATCTGTTGTTAGTAGTCTTGATTTTAGGTAGTTTAACAGCCCATTCTTTAAAGTTATCAGCAGACTCCCACAATGCATT
>Ga0209191_1001988_pt1 | contig 13033 bp, 16 predicted proteins | sample S_130626_EF_Meta_FD_187320 | JGI IMG/M metagenome (GOLD analysis project Ga0209191, IMG submission 187320) | Freshwater microbial communities from Lake Simoncouche, Canada to study carbon cycling - S_130626_EF_MetaG (SPAdes) (version 2) | ecosystem: Environmental > Aquatic > Freshwater > Lake ... | reverse complement strand
TGAGCAGCCAGTTGGTGGTGTTGGAGTTTGATAGCTTGGCGAGCTTGCTGTAGTAGATCAACTCGCCCGTGTAGCTGGAGTCAGGGATAGGCACAACGCGTAGCTGCGACCCGACTACGCCAAAGAATTTAGGCTTCCCACTGGATGTGTACTGAGTCAGCAAGTCATCCAGGCTGTCAATGGTCTCAAACTGCAATGGACTGACGGGGTTTGTGTCCATCTTGAACGTCCGCGCCTCCAGGAAGTCGCCTGGCGTTGCGTTGTACTCGGCGTCAATGGTGGCCGTGGCGCGGGTAATCATTTGGGTGGTGCGCAGTGTGCGCTCCATCTGGGACTCAGCGAGAGATACAAAGTCGGTGATGGCAGACGTGAGATCGCTACGGTTGAGCCAATCGGCGACCGAGGCTTTCAGTTCAGCGTAGGTGCTAAGTGCCATGCTCTGCCTTTTCCTTTTCGATGTCGCGCATCATCCAGGTGTGATCGTGTTTAAATTCAAAAGTCCCGATGTGTCCAATCTCTTTGCTCACATCATGGTCTATGTAGATTTTATACCCTGCCGCCTTCGCCTTTTGGCAGAAGAAAATATCCTCTCCGATGTAGCCTCGGGCGTCGGTGCGCCAGGGAGTCTCAAACCAGGGTTCTGTCAGCTTCTCAAAGACGTTGCGCTTAATCAGCATCACGCCCATGCCGATGCTGCCTACTTCCTCGATGCCGGTGGACTCGGGCATGGTGTAGATCAATTCGCGCTTTCCATCAGAATCGTACTTCTGGGCAGTCGGGCCGGTAGGGATGCGTCGGCGTGCGCAGTTGGTCGCCACGATGTCTAGGTCATGCTTGAGCAGGCGCTCCACCATGTCCTGCGGGAACGTCATGTCTGAGTCGATGAACAGGATATGCGTGCAGCCCTCGGCCATCGCGTCCAGCGCCAGGTCAGCACGCTGGTTCTGGATCAGCGTGCCCTGCATGATCTTGAGAGACACTGCGTCTGTCGTGTTGAGCGTGTGGTAGCAGACCATATTCACCAAGCAATAGGTAAAGTTAGCATGGACCATGTCCCGCGCTGGGGTGCAGACTGCAATGTAGTTGTTCATACTTGTCCAGGTCTCGTTCTAAAAAATCTATTGTCGGGGTCATTGAGCCAGCGTTTCATGTACGCCTGATCGTCCAGCTTGCCCTCGGCCTTGAGTTTGTAGTAGACGCCTTCTGGAATGCTGGCGACGTGATGCCACTCGCCTTTCCAGTTTGCGCGCTCATCTACCTTATTGAAATCCGCTTTGTTTGCTTCAACAACTGCTGTGACATCCTGCTGAGTCTGAATTGTTGCCTGGCCGGTTTCATCGTTGAAATGCCAAAAACGGGTGATACCCGCTTCCTTGTTCTCGTCAAATATTTGATTATTCATGCGTTAAAAAAGGGACCAGGTTGCCCTGATCCCTTTCACTTGATTACGAAGTAATCAGGTCAGCAGCCAAACCGTGGGCGTTCTCGGCCAGCACCTTGTGACCCCACTCCACCAGCAACATACGCTTCTCAGCGTCGCCGGTCTTAGCGAGTTCAACTTGCTGGTAAGGACGCAGCACAGTCATCTTGGCGTATTCGGGATCCAGCACCCATGCATCACGCTCACGTTGGAACCTGTTCGCTATAACGGCCACTTGACCGAAGTCGCTGACGTAAAGATCAACCGCGCCGATCAAGGTCGCAGGCTTCTCACCGCCATTGATGTTGTAACGGCTGGAGGCGATACCAGAGAAACCGCTGACGCGCTGCTTGTTAACAGGGCCGGTCATCAGAATCTTTGGAGTGCCGCCAGATGTCCACACTTGCTGAATCACATTCTTGAGAATGGTCTCAGTAAAGGTACGCACAGTGCCGTCAGTACGGGCGCTGTTTGGCAGCGTGGTGTACGACGGGTTAGTACCATCAGTCTGCTTATCGACGTTGGTCTTGATAAACGCGCCCAGAGATGCTGTACCGCGTGCAACGCTGGTGCTACCGGCAGCAGCCACAGCACTGTTCAACAAAGTGAACTCTTGATCGCGACGAAGTTCAGAACCCCGCTTCGCGATTTGGTAGGCTAGCTCACTGCGACGCCCTGCCTTGTTAACCACCTCTTCAGTCGCGGACAAGACAATGGTCTTGCGCGAAATCTGAGCGTAGTTTTGCAGGCGAACGGTTGCGGTAACAGAATCAAAAGAGGAGACATCGTCGCCCTCGATCTGCTTGTTGGCTGCAGCCGCTGCCAAGGTATCGGTCTGCCACTCAAACAGCGAATTGCTGATTGACTCGCGGCCAATGTTCGATTGGTACGGTACATCTTCCGGTGCTATGTTAGTAATAATATTCGAGAGGTCTTCCCGAATACCCTTTGCGTCAAAGGTGGTAAATGTGTTGGTTACGATTGCCATAATGTTCTCACTTCAATAAAAGTTCAATTGCCGATGCCGCATCTTGGACGCGGCCACTTTTTGCAAGACGTTGTTTTGCACGCGTTGACTCGCTTGTTGTAGAGACTCGACCCGCTGCACCTGGCTTGGCTGGTCTTGGGCCATTGTTGGTCACCGGCTTGATGTTGCCCCGCTTGGACATCATCTGCTCGTACAGTGCCGCTTTACGCAGCACATTCACGACGCGGTGGTCAAAAATGTTCTTCAGTTCATCAGGTTGGAATCCGGCTTTCTGCCCGAATTCAATGAGTAGCGCCTTTTCTGCCTTGGCCTTGGCGGGGTCCTTCCACTCGGGTAAGACTTCCATCAATCTTTCCTGCTCTGTGGCGAGAAACGCCTGCATAGACTGCGCCTGTTCTGCGCGTGAGATTTCTGCAAGTCGCTGCTGTTCGCTCTGAATAGCCGCGTACTTAGTCTGGTTCTCACGCACTAGCTCTTTCTGCCTCACCCACTCGATGGGGTCCTCTTGGTAGAGGCGGTCCCAATCGATCTGAGGCTCTGCCGCCTGCTGAACTTGCTGCTCCAATGCTCCTAACAGTTGAGCGTACTGCGCACGCTCGGCGCGGATGGCCTGGCTCTCTTGCTCGACTTGCTTGCGCACCTCGGCAATCTGCTGGGTCTTCCGCGTGTAGTCTTGGGTACGTGAGTAACCTTGTTGGAGTTCGTCAAGCGTTACAGAAACTTCCTTACCGTCTACTTTGACGGTGAAAGTCTGCGGCTCTTCGCTCTCCTCTGATTCCTCATCTTCCTCTGACTGTTCGGTAGGTGTTTCATCGTCCGATGCGTCTGCATCACCGGACAATTCTTCATCCACCGCCGCCTCAGTTTCCTGAGATAACGCCTCGTCGGTTGACTTTTCTCCCTCGTCGGGAAGTATGGCCGTGAGTGCCTGGACTGCTGCGTCCATATTGAGTGATTCTGTCATTTGTTAACCCGTTCCAGCGCACGCTGCGCCACTTTTGCGTTGTCGATGGTCTTTGTGAGTTCACCTTTGAGGTTATCTATTGCCCTCAACATGGACCAGGCCATCTCTCGCTTTGCGGATTCTTCGGGTTTGCTGCTCTTGAAAATCCAGAGTTGCTCGTTCTCAATCTTGCTTAGTGCAGTATTGAACGTCTCGTCCTCCATGAGTTCCTGCGCCTTGCGGCCAGAGCGTATTGCTTGTTCTGTCATGCCATTCCAGGTTGGTTGATGGTTGCCTCTCGATTCATGCTGGTGACAGCTTGAATCTCAGCGTTGCTAATCTGTGCGTTGTACTTTAACTCAATTTCGTATTTCTTTAGTAGTCCATCCTGCGCCAGTTGGTCGCGCCGGAAATCATCGTCGCGGATCATCTGCTCGCGCTTGAGTTCCAACTCGGCTGCCTTCTTCTGGATGTCGGCCTCGATGGACTTGGCCTGCACCTCGGCCAGCACCTCCTCGGGTGTCGGTTTTGGAGGTGGGGGCGCTGGCGGCTGGTAGTCGGCGGGGATGTCGTTAAAGAACTGGCTGGAGTCCTTGAACCCACTGAGTTCCACAATCTTGCGCAAGGTGCTGGCGTACATGGACGGGCTTACCAGCGGGTTTTGTGGGCCGAGTTGCGTCAGCGCCTCCTGCTGCTTGGCGCTAATCATCATCAGAGCCTGGAGTCGCTCGTTGGTGTCGCCGTTGCCAAGTCCGATGTTGATGCTCACGTCCATGTTGGCGTTCCAGGCGCGGGGATCAATCTCCACAAACTGGTCGCGCAGGCGAATCATGCGGGGCTTGTCCTGGTGGGTCACCATCAGGAATAGGATGCCCTTGAATAATTTTTTCATGCCCTCGGCCATCATCCGCGCCGTGAGTTCGATACGACCCTGGGACGCGCTGATGGTTGCGGCCACCGCCGCCTTGGTGCTGGACTGCAATGCGTCGGCGTTCAGACCCATTGCGGCCTTGCTCATGCCGGTGCGGTCTTCCTTGATCTGGTCGATGTAGTCCAGCATGGGGAACGCGGCCTGTCCTACAAACGGGCTGGAGAACGGCTGCACCATTCCAGGTGCACGCATACGAATGATTGCGCCGGTCTCGTTGTTCAGCACGTCATCCATGTTGACCTGGCCCTCGACCACCGCAGTGCGGGGATGGATGGACTGAGCCAGGGAGTCCAGCGTGTTGCGCAGGATCTCAGACTTGATCTCCTGGATGTCGTGCGTGATGTCGAAAATGGACATCGCCTCGATGGGGCTGGTGTGTGGCTCGGGGTCGCATGGGAAGTCTACAAATGGGATGTAGGACGCTGGCAGATTACGCACAACCTTGTAGCCGGAACCCATGCAGCAGATCTTGCGCAGCTCTGGGATGCCGTCGCCGTCGTAGTCAATGCGCTCGTACGCCTCAATGTACAGGACGCGGCGCTGCATTGGGTTGGCGCTGTCAGTCTGGCCGACGGCGGTCGCCAGCGGCTGGCGTGCCAAATACTCTTCGTTATCGTCCAAGTCGGAGGCGGTGACGTTGTCCAGCACCTCGTCCTCGTCGTAACCCATCGCAATCAGTTCGGCGACAGTCGCCATCTTCCGGTGCGCGATCAGGCTGCAATCGTCAAAGGACCGCGCTCGGCGGTCAATCAGCAACTCCTCGGGTGGCACTGCCATGATCTTGATGCGCCCGTCCTTGGTCACGCGCTTGAGTTGCACGTCGTGCAGCATGGGTGGCGGCATGGGCGGCAGCATCTGACCCGTCATCGGGTCAATCATTGGCTGCATAGGTGGCGCGTCGGGGTCAGGGTAGCTGACAACAATCTTCACCTCGGCCTGCTCCTGCATCAGTATTTGCAGGGTCTGCTCATCCAGGCCGGTGAAGTCGGTAATCTCCACCTTCTCGGAGTCCTCCCACCAGAATTTCGCAATGCCGCACTTCCGGACCAGGCTGTCCTTGAAGATGGCGTAGGTGGTCATAAAACCGTTGTTGTCACGGCCAAAAATGAAGTTCGCGTAGTCGGTGGCTTGCTTGGCGTACTCAACATCTGCCGGTGTCTCGGGGACGTACTCGACGGTGTTCTCGCTAGAGAAAAACACCCGCATCAGGCTAGGCATCATGGCGCTGACGGTGTCACGCACCTCCATCGCCACCACCTGGGAGCGCCCATCCTCCTCGTTCCCAAACGGGTCGCCACGGTAGTAAGCGGTTCCCATCGCCCGAATGGGCGAGATGTCGGAGTCGATGTAGCTGACGGCGTCGGTCAGGTCCTGCCCGATGATCGCCTCCAGTTCGGTGTCATCCATTGGCTCTTGGGCCGCCACGTCGGTGGTAATTGGCATATCGTTCATGTTCATTTTGCTTTGTTCCTTGCAGATATGGCTTTTGCCTTGGTTCGCGCATCAGCCTTAGATGACGCACCCCACGCTTTCAAACTCAGCAGCAAGCGCGTTGGCTCTCCGTCTTTCATCTCAGCGCCTGGCATATTGCCCATTCTCGCAAGGAATGACGCCCTGCGCGGGTTATCGCCAGACTTCACCGGAGCTTTAAGGTTCATGCCCTCGGCCTTGGCGCTGGCGCGTCCCTTGGCATTCAATCCGCCACTGGGACTCTTTCCCTCTTTACGCTGCCACGCTGGTGTCTTCATGCAAAGCTCTCTTCAGCCTTAAACCATTTCTCTGCATATTGCGGCCTGTTCTCTTTTATCCAAGGAACCGCCGCCTTAGTCAGCGCGTTACCGTCCATGCCAATGGTTAGGCTACCAACATGGTGTACATACGATGTACTCAAGTAATGGTGAAAACCAGCCGCACGCAAGTCCTCGCAGTGGACATCATCCGAGTACCAGTTCAGAGGTGGAAATTTGTGCATATCCCAAGCATCGCGCCCAATCCAAGCAAATATTGGGCTTAAACACTCCATACGCAAAATCGCATCTTCAGAGGGGTACTTGTAAAAATTCAGTTTCTGATCAAATGGGTTGCTGCGAATGTTCTGCAGCGCCCTGGCAGCATCACAACGTGCAACAACCCAGCCAACAGGCTCGCCGGTTTCCTCTTTAATCTGCTTGACATCCTCCATGAGGGATCGATAACTGTTTGGCGTCAGCACAATATCGTCATTTGCGCAGATCACTGACTCAAAGCCATCAGCAAAGGCGCGGTCCATGATGTCGTTGTAGGACTCGCCAAACGTATCCGAGGAACCGAATACCTTTAGGTCAGCGTCAAAGCCGCTGATAACTGACTCAGGACCGCGCAAGTAGACAGGCACTTCGGGACAGTATTCGGCAATGCTTGCAAGCATCACCCGCAAACCCTTGCCACGCACTGTCGAGATGCAGATCGGTGAGATCATTTCTTCTTCACTGGCTTGGCCGTCTTAGCCGCCTTGCGAAAGTCGGCTGCGCTGGGCGCTGCCTTTGTGCCAGGCTTGTTCATCTTCTCGCCAGAGCCTGCCGCGATACGCTTCTGCTTGGCGTTGATGTTTGCGTAGAGTCCAGGCTTTTTCATTCTTCCACCCCACCCTCTAGTTGCGTGTCCATAGGCGCTTCATTGTCTGCACGGCCATCGTTCGGGCCTCCTGTAACCCAAGCATCGCACGTTCTAGTAGCTGCGCACTTGAAGTCGAAAATCTCGCAATAGCCGAGATCAGCGAGTCGTATAGTTCCCCAAGGATCTGCTTCATTTCCAATTCCTTTAGCAATGCAATTTTTAATAGAGTCCTGCACATTAAAGGCGGCGCAGTTACCGCAGCGGCTCTTCTTCGCGTCTTCGATGCTCACGTCCCAGGTGTCAGCCTTCTTCTTCCAGTAGGCCGTATTCGGCAGCGCGGGATTCTCAGGGCCGTAAGCGGCAGTGGTGATCGCCTTGGCGCGGTTCTTCAGGTTCAGCACTACGTCCTGGGTAGGCATAGGGCACTTCTCGACCTCCTTCTCGGAAGTCATCATCTGGTTCATTGCCGCCTGGTACTTGGCGGGTACGTCGCGGGTAGCCATTACATTTTTCCTTTTGGCATAGGCTTCGACTTGCCAGCCTCAGACAACGCGATAGCAATCGCCTGCTTGGGATTCTTCACCACGCGCTTGGTCATGCCCGAGTGCAATTTCCCAGACTTGTACTCGCCCATCACTTTTGCAATCTTCTTCGCGGCCTTGTCAATCTTCATGGAGTCGCTCCTTCAGTTGGATGCGCAATTATGCTACGCGAGCAAGGTTACGGCGCAGCGGCTTGCTCCAGGACACTTTAGCCCCGCCGAATGCACCAATCACCGCGTCTGAGGCAAACGTCAAGCAAAAGGCGTCGGCGCGGTCCGGACTCGGGAACCCACGCTTTCGGATCTCGTCCTTGCCCTCAATCTGAATCTTGCCGGAACTAGTGAACGAATACCGCACGATGGCCAACTCTGCCACCAGAGCCTCGTCTTTAGGCATCTTGCAGTCACGCCCCTCCAGCCAGGCTTTGGCCTTGTGCCATAACTCAGCCTTCAGATTCCGGTAAGTCGCGCCCATCGCTGGACTCTCGGACACGTTGATGCCGCGACAGGGAAGATTCAGTTCCCGCAGCCGGTCAACCACTCCCGCGCCCAGGCCGATCGAATCCACCAGGATTTCAGTCGGTCTCTCGGATGGTGGCAGGGACTCGTACTCGGACACCACTGCACCCGTGAGTTGCATCAGGTCCAGATTCTTCCAGGTCTTGATTGGCTCGGTCACGGCGTTCCCCTTGCGTTTGCAGAGAGCCGACCTATCACTTCCAAACCGCGCAACGTCCAGACCCCAGACCATTGGCGCTGACTGGCTCGGCTCAACGTCTCGCTGCTGCGCCATCTCCAGCAACTCCATTGGGATGACAGTATCGTCATCTGAGCGCGGAAACTCGCCCAATACGCGGATCCGGTAAGCATTGCTCTCCTCGCCGTAGCGTGCCGCCATCTCCTCCAGGTACGCCTGGCTGACGCGGGGAGAGTCGGCGCAGGACACCTTCATCGTCACCCAATCATCCTTCAGCCGGTTGTGGGTGTCGTAAAAGAAACCCGTACTGCGCACAGGGTTCCCCAGCAGCAGCGTCACCGCCTTGTGACCCGACATGGAACCGGCTGCAGCCTCGAACACCGCCTCGGGGATGCCGGATGCCTCGTCTGCCACCAGCATGACGTTGTCGGAGTGGACGCCTTGGAGTGCTTCGGGCTGCTCGGCTCGGCTGGTCCTGGCCGAGATGAACGCCTCGTTGGGCGCTTCCTTGACCTCGACCCTGTCCTGCTTGACATCCAACTGGTCTTGCAGCATGGGCGGTAGCTGCTTAACCCAGCGCTTCAGTTCCGCGAACAGGGCGTCGTAAAGTTGGCTTGACGTTGGCGCTGTAACCACAATCTTGACAGGGAACCGTAGGAACAGATACCAGAGCATTGCCCAGGCGCTGGCGGTTGACTTGCCTACGCCGTGGCCGGAGCGTACGCTAATGCGTCGGTTTCCAGCCGCAATGTGATTCAGAAACTCTACCTGCCAAGTGTCAGGCTCGGTGTTCAGCACCTCGCGCACAAACAGCACTGGGTCGTTTCGGTAGCGCAGGGCGAACTCGATAAACGGGTTCGCGGGAACTTCCAAATTTTTTTTTGTAGCCATAGTGCGTTATCCGGTAGGGGGTAGGGGGTCAGGGGAAACGTGGATTCGGTAGGTGTGAATCCGGTAGGTGTTTAGGTACTGCCACAACCGCCCCGCCGCCAGCGGCCCACGGGGGGGGATCGGCGGCCAGCGGCCAGGGCGCGGCCACCTGGCGACGGGCTGCATCCTGTGGATAACTCAGCACGCTGCGCGTCCCCTCTGACGCTGCGATATGGTGCGCGTAAGCCTATGATTCCATTGAGTATTTCGCTGCGCGTCTGCACTTAGTGCAACAGAACTACTTAATACAGTGTCCATTATGTGAAGCAAAACAGGGTACTTATGCCTGTTTCTGCTTAATTCTTGAGCAAATGCACTCATTATGTGGATAACTTTGGCATCTGGTCTGTGGATAACTGCTCAACCACCTCGACGTGGCGCAGCGCCTCCATGCGTAAACCCTGGATGCTGATGCTGACCTGGCTGGCTTTCTCAGTGCCGTACGTCTTCCGGTCCCACCTCTCGGCCAGCCATTGGCGCGTCCTGATGCGCTGTACGTCGCGCTGGCCGTTGTCGGCGTCCATGCTGTCCGCAATGGTCAGTGTCTCGCAGGCTAAATGCGAGGCCGCTTCCACCCGCGCGCGCGTAATTATAGGTTCGTAGTCGTTGTCCGCTATCCAGGTGTCGAGCGCACGCCGTCCGATGCCTAGGCCACGGCATATGTCTGCCTTGCTGCGACCTTCCTCAAACATAGACAGGATTAACTCGTCATCGATGTCCTCCAACAGCGCGATATCGGCTCTCACTTTCGGATTCCCAGGCATTACATGACCCTCCAAGCGTTTTTCGTTACCGCAAGCACCCTGCATACCACCTCGTCCCATAAATCACGTCCTGCGTCCATCTCGTTCCCTTTCTGCTGCCTTCGTATCAAACATCTTGCCGCCCTTGAATGGTTTGCTGATGTCGATGTCATTCTCCATGTCCTCAAACCCGCTGCTTCCTTGCGGCGTCACGGGAACCATTGTCGTACCTGGCAGTGCCGCTTTGATCTCCCTTACCTGAGTCAACGTCGGACCCGTCATCACCACCTCCAGTTCCTCGAGTGTCCAGACCGAGCGATTAACTGGCAGCTTGCGGAATTGCTCGTACCAGGTCGCCATCTGCTTGTCCCTGACGATCACCATCAGGCTCCCGTCGGCCATCCGATGTTCCATGCAATCGATTCTAGGCATCTGCTCAATGCCTGACTCAATCGCCCACCGCGTTAACGCCTTGTAGGCCGCGATCATTCCCCTGATGGACTTCTCCAGCCTTTCCTCGTCCCGCGCCTGGCTGGCCTCCCAGATGCGTTCCCGCTGCGCGTTGACCTTTCTTCGGAACTCGGCATCCACCAGGTTAATCACTCGGTCAATGCCCCAGACCTTCTCATGCTCCATCTTCGCGGTCTCCATCTCAACCATGAGCGAATGCTGGTAGACCTTGAAATAGTCGGATGGGAAAACGTCAGTCTCTACAAGTTTTTTAGTTGCCATCAAAAGCACCCCCGTACATCTCGTATACGTACACACATTTCGGCGTACACCGTATATGCGTATACATTGTCTTAAGACAATATGTGTATACACATATACGTTTTACGGTTTTGTACAAGTTTTCAGCGTATAGTTTTTGATACGCTACGCAAAAAACTATACGCTTTAGCAACTGTAGTACGTATATAAAACTATACGCTACCGTACATAAAACTATACGGCACACACTAAACAGGCTCAACAAACTGTTCATCTTTGCCATCCTCTGGGTACACGACCCAGCAATAATCTGCAATCCCGACCTTACGGCACTCCACTTTTTGCATGGCTATCAGTTCATTTTTGGCGTTATTCCATGTCACTCTGGACTCGCTCGGGCCGCCATAAATGCTCCAAAACTCAGCCTTCCACTCGTCATACATCACCGTCTTGTGGCGCTCGTCCCCGATGTTTGTCATATGTCCATTCTTTTTTATCGCGGCGTGAATGGCCTTTAGGGCAATCTTCGGGTTGCGGTTTATCTTGTCCTTCTCTTCTTTTGGTTTCGATGCCTGGCTCTTGGCCTGCTGCTGGAGCGCCTCGTCACTGGCTCTCACGGCCAAGCTGATCTGCGCGTCTGCAATGCCCAATGCGCTGCCCTTGATCTCCACCTTCACCATCTCAAACCCAATCTTCACGCCTGTCTCGCCGTCCTTCTGTTTGGACACCGTGAGGATGGCTGACCCAGCTACGTCACTTGCGGGGTTTGGGACAGAGTCAATCTTCGCCAGTTCCAGTTGAGTGTCCACGGCTCCCAACAGGCTTGAGTGTCCCCGTAGACCTTTCAAAGCGTCCTTTCCGCTGTGGTGGACTACCATCAGGGAGCAGCCAAGCATCCGCTGAATCCTGCCGGTGTTGTGGATAAATGCCGCCATGTCCTCAGAGTTGTTCTCGTTACCAGCGCCAAACGCTCTGGCTAAAGTGTCAATCTGCACCAGTTCAAACTGGACACCAGTGCGTTCCATCAGGTCCTTGATTGAGGCCATCAGCAGATCAAAGTCATCCGCGCTGGATCTCAGGTTCAGCGCGGCGCGGATGACGTAGATTTCTGTTCCCGCTGGCGTCTTGTTGTAAATCTTGCACGCCTTGATCCTTGCGCCTACACCGCCAAATCCCTCGCCGCAGATGTACAGGACTGCACCTGGCGTTTCCACTTCGCGTCCCATCCACTGATTGCCAGTGGCAATTGCCTCCGCAATAGATAGCGCGACAAAAGACTTGAAACTGCCAGGTGGACCGTAGAGTGCCACCAGTGAGCGCCTTGGCAGCAAGTCTTTGATCAGCCACTCCACCGGCTCGTCCTCAATGTCATCCCAGGACTCAATGTTGAGCAGTTGCCGTGGGATTAGGATGGGCGGCTCTTGTATATCTAAGTTATCGGGTTCTAGCGTAACTTCGATAGTTTCCCGTGGAACAATCCACTCTGGTGTCATTACCTGGTCCACGCTGGTGACCACCGGTAGCGCCTTGGCTAACTCTGCCAGCTTTGCTCGGTCCCCGCCGTCCGCTACCCACTCGTAGGCATCGTCACCTAGATCCGGTAGGTTGAAGTCGAGCACGCGGATCGCCTTGGCGACCGGCAGCAGCGCCTGCACTACGCGCTTTGCGTACTTCCAGCCTGGTGCATCGCAGTCCGGAACCACTATCACTACCGCGCCGACAAAGTATTGGGTGATGTCCTCCGGCCAGTGCCCAGCACCGGCGTGCGATGTAGTGGCAATAGCACCTATGCTGACCAGGGCATCCGCTGCCTTCTCGCCTTCCACCAGGTAGATGGCACGTCCTGCTTCCCTTGCGTTGATCAGTTCCGGCAGGCGGTAGGGCACTATCCGCGCCCCTGTCATGCTGCCCTTGCGGTTGCCAGCGGCATCCACCTTGTGGAGAGAGTACGTCTTGCCCTTCTTGGTGTCCGTCTTGAACCGGCGCTTTACGAATAGGGTCTCGCCTTGCTCATCCTTGTACTCCCACTCGTTCTCCAACTGCGGCATTGTCATCAATTCACCTTTGATAAGCGCGAGACTGTACTCCTGGCGCTGGAGTGCTGGCAATAGGTTGCGTTCCCTGACCGCGTCAAACACCGAGTGCTGGTCGCAACCACCGTGGCAATGGAACAGGAGTTTGCCATTGTCTTCCTTGATGCTGAGACTCGGGTTCTTATCACCGTTACCGCGTCCGTGGCCAGCCACAGGGCAGCTTGCGAGCCAGTTCCCGTTCACCTTCTTGGCGTTGCCCAGGGCCTTGGCTATTGTTTCAGTGTCCATTTTCTCGTTCTCAATTTTTAAAGGAAAAAAAAGCCGGTGGAGATCAACCCACCGGCGTACCGATTACCGGTTAAAAGAACTCTTCGTCATCCATCACGGGCGCAGGCGCTGGCTTAGCCGCCTTGCGTACTGGCAATGGTGCTGGCTCCGGCTCAACAAAATCTTCGCCATCCGCATTCATCCCAGCGGGACGCGCAACCCACGACACCAGCT
>Ga0209191_1001987_pt1 | contig 13036 bp, 13 predicted proteins | sample S_130626_EF_Meta_FD_187320 | JGI IMG/M metagenome (GOLD analysis project Ga0209191, IMG submission 187320) | Freshwater microbial communities from Lake Simoncouche, Canada to study carbon cycling - S_130626_EF_MetaG (SPAdes) (version 2) | ecosystem: Environmental > Aquatic > Freshwater > Lake ... | reverse complement strand
TTCATCTGCCAACTGTGGAACATAGATATCAAAATCACCGGTACGGTTAAAAGGAATGTAAGTAAGAGCCTAATTCCTAATCGATTTGATCTTTCAAATGATTCACGTTCACCCTTGAAAGCGGTAGCTTGATATCCCGCTGCAGTTACGGCTGAAATTAGATCTTTCTCAGAAATATTTAGAGGAGCAATTACATGCGCGGACTCCATTGCAAGATTCACCGCAGCTCTTACTCCTGGAATTTTATTTAAAGAGCGTTCAATTGTTCCAACACATGAGGAACAGGTCATTCCGGTAACACTTAGATCAACCTGTCTTGTTTTTATTTGACCAGATTCAATGTTGGCGCCCATATAGTCAGATTACTCTTACTTTTACTCGACTGATAACACCCGACGAAGACTTGCCAGTCTTGCAAGATTTTGGTTTGTAAATCCTGGCCAATTATTTAACGCACACTCTGTTTCATTATGTGAGCAATTTTTAGGGCAGTGTGCGATTGCCTCACTAAATTCAGCAAAGGCTGAGATAACTCGAGAGGGCTGGACATGAGCAATGCCGAAGGACCTAACTCCTGGTGTATCAATAATCCAACCAAACTCTTCGCCGCTAAAAGTTGGCGATAAAGGTAATGCGACTGCACTAGATGATGTGTGTCTGCCTCTGCCTGTTACCTCGTTGACATCGCCGGTAGCCCGGTATGCATTCCGAGTATCAGAGGTTGATTCAGGGTTTGCAGTATTTCCTAACAGATTATTTACCAATGTGGATTTACCAACTCCAGAGTGACCAAGTAGAACAGTTGTCTTGTTACTTAACACTTCTTTAAGATTTGAAAGATCAGATTTACGGTCAATCTTATAAATAGTAATGTCTAAATCCGTATAAGTTTTTAGAAACTCATCACCACTAGCCAAATCCTGCTTGGTCATAATAATAATCGGGGTAATGCCTTGATCAAAGGCAACAACTAAAGCTCTATCCACAAAACCTTCTCTAGGTTCTGGATTAGTAGTTGAAATAACAATTGCAATCTGATCAACATTTGCCACGATAACGCGCTCATCATTTTCATGATCGTCAATAGTTCTAGTTAGAGAATTTCTGCGAGGCAGAACTGTCACAACTCGAGCAAGTGAACCATCTACACCAGATATATCACCAACGATAGAAACTAAGTCTCCAACCACGACTGATTTTTTACCAAGCTCTCGTGCTTTCATTGCAGTGACAATTAATTTGCCATTATCAGTTTCAATTAAACATTTAACTCGACCACGATCAACCTCAGTAATTGTTGCAACTTGTGCCTTTGAATAATCTGGTCTGTCTTTAGTGCGTGGTCGTGCTTTATTACTAGATCCGAACTGACGAGATTTATTTACTCGAACATCATCCTCATCCCAATTGCCTTTTTTACTTGCCATTAAGCATTTCCTGCCACATACCGGGAAAATTAGGCAATGTTTTCTTAGTTGTCTCTATATTTTCAACGATTAAATCCTTGACCGCTAAGCCAATAATTGCCCCGGCCGTTGCCATTCTATGATCTTCATAACTCTTAAATATCTGAGATGCAATTAACTTTGCTGGCTTAATTAATAGTTCACCTGGCCCCTCAGTTACATCGCCACCTAGGTTATTGATTTCATTAGCTAGTGCTGCAAGTCGATCAGTTTCATGTAATCGCAAATGTGCGATTCCCCGTAATGTTGATGGTGTAGATGCAAGGGCGGCTACAGCAGCGATTGATGGAGTTAGCTCCCCAACATTATGCAGGTCAATATCTATTCCATTTATCTTGCCACTTCCAGATATTTTTAATCCTTCATTATTTTGTTCAATCCTGGCTCCCATTTTTGCAAAAATATCTCGCAATTGATCACCAGGTTGGGAGGTTGATTTTGGCCAATCTAGAATTTCAACACTTCCACCACAAATCATTGCAGCAGCCATAAATGGTGCAGCATTTGATAGATCTGGCTCAATTGTTAAATCTTGACCAGATAAATCACCAGATCTAACAGTCCAGGAATTTTCATTTACCTCAACGGTTGCGCCAAATTGACGAAGCAATTGAATTGTCATTTCAATATGAGGCATAGAGGGAAGTGATTTACCAATATTCCTAATTGTTAATCCATTTTTAGTTGCTGGACCTAATAACATCAGGGCAGATATAAACTGACTTGAAGCACTTGCATCTACCTCTACTTCTCCACCTTTAATTCCACCTGAACCATTAATTGTTAAAGGCAAGCGATATTTATTTCCATGTTCAATAGAAGCGCCAAGCTGTTCTAAAGCTTTGATAACTGGTTCAAGTGGTCGCTCATGTGATCTAGCATCACCATCAAAATGGATTAATCCAGTTGCAAGTGATGCAATAGGAGGCAAGAAACGCATCACAGTTCCAGCGTTACCAACATCTATTTGGGTTGGGCCAGTTAATTTTTGTGGAGTTATTTGATAATCAAAGCCTTGTGCAGTTTTAATCTCGTCAATTTTGCAACCTAAACTTTGTAATCCTTTAACCATTAAATCTGCATCGCGAGAAGATAAAGGCTTGCGCAATCTAGATGGAGTTTTAGCAATTGCAGCTAATATCAAAGCTCGATTCGTTGCCGATTTTGACCCAGGAATGCTTATTTTTGCATTTATTGGCTCACCAACAGAGGTCAATCCACCCCGAAACGGCGCGCTCCAATTTGTCATATGCACCAGTCTACCTTCCACCAACTAAGGCAGATTAGGCATTTAAGCGGGGATATAGCGATTGATTGCGGGAATAAGAAGGCCTAAAACTAGGTTCTTTAGGTATGAATGCTACGCGCCATAATATTGGCCTGCACAAAAAATACACTCAGATTCCGAAAACTCCATTCGAGGTAGCCTTAGCACAAATGAGTACTGATAATTTATTGCCGGCAGTCATTGATCGTGAAAAAGAAACCTTAGCTCAACGGAAAGCTAGGTTCGAAAAAGATGCACTTATTTTTACATCTCAACTTTATGGTGCTGCACTTCGGTATACAAAAAATCCACATGATGCCCAAGATTTAGTTCAAGATACTTATGCAAAAGCTTTTACAAGCTTTCATCAATTTGAGCCTGGCACAAATTTAAAAGCTTGGCTATATAGAATTCTTACAACAACATTCATAAATAATTATCGAAAAGATCAACGCAGGCCACAGATATCTGCGGGTGAAATTGAAGATTGGCAGATTGCTGACGCATCATCACATACAAGTGACCAGGGTAAATCTGCTGAAGATGAGGTTTTAGAAAATATTGCAGATAAAGATGTTAAAGATGCATTAGCCGCAATACCAGAGGAATTTAGAATGGCAGTTTATTTATCTGATGTAGAAGGTTTTGCTTATAAAGAAATTGCAGAAATTATGGGAGTGCCAACTGGAACTGTAATGTCGAGGTTGCATCGGGGCCGGAAACTATTGCGGGCATCGCTCTCTACATATGCAAAAGATCGTGGATATGGAAAAGATAAAGCAGGTGATCAAAAGTGAGTATTAACGAGAATAATTTAATTCCGTGCGAGCAGGTGCTTCCAAATATAATTCTTTATATTGATCATGAAATTTTTGATAACGAACAATTAAGTGCTGTCGAGGTTCATTTTGGAGAATGTCCACCTTGTCGAACACAATTAGAGCAAGAAAACAGCACAATAATGTTGATGAGAAATCTTCTTTGTAATGCGTTAAAAGAGTCAGCACCAGAGGAGTTAAATCATCGTATTAATCAGCAAACTCAAGAACTTTACGATCAAATGCTGCAAGCAGGTGAGACTCTGGGAATAACTGAAATTACCTATACACAAACCACTTATACGGAGATTACCTCTGAAGGCGCAACACAAATCGAAATTACTAGCGAAATTCGTAGGCAATTCCCGCAAGAGTAATTAATTAATCACTAATCTTGTGATTATGAAACCTGAGCAAGTGATAGGTGCCATCGGTATGGCAACAATGATAATTCGCCCTGGGGATACATCAGTTGCGCAAGGTGTAAATGATTTACCAGTGGTTGGGTCTAATCAGCTGTTATCACTGATGGAGAGCGCTAGTAGTACGGCAATTATTGAATTCTTAGATTTCGGAGAAACAACTGTTACATCTCAAACTCAAGTTGAGGTATTTAGTGCAGCTGGAGTTGGAACTGAAATTCATGCAACTGCAAGGTGTCTTGGATTAGCAGAAGGAATTTTAAAGTTTGAGATCGAGGTTCATCAATCATCTAGATTAATTGCCTCTGGATTAATAACCAGAAAATTTGTTGAACGAGTTTCCTTTATGGCAAGAGTTGCTGCCGAAACTATGGTTGCTGAAAAAGGTATTCCACTAAAGGAAAATAAAATCGCTAGCAGCTTAAACTTCTAAGCCACTAGCGAAGATATTAAATTACTTCTTTGTAGCCCAGAAAATCTCTGCGATTTCATCAATCTTGCCGATTAGCTTTTCAGCAACTGCAACATCATTTGTTCCCTTACTACCACCTGCACCAGCTAGTTTTGTGGCTTCATTAAATAGAGAGTGAAGGTTTGGATAGGCTTCGAAATGGTTTGGCTTGAAATAATCAGTCCACAAAACCCAAAGATGGTGCTTTACTAACTCGGATCTTTCTTCCTTAATTGCTACAGCACGAGATTTAAAATCTGCATCGCTGCTAGCTGCATATTTTTCCATACAAGCCTTAACAGATTGTGCCTCAATTTTTGCTTGTGCTGGATCGTAAACTCCACATGGTAGATCGCAGTGCGCATAAACAGTTTCCTTAGGTGTAATTCTTGCTAGTAATGCATTTATCATTTCTCTCCCTTGTCGATATAAAAGTTATTTATAGTGGGAGAATACTCCCCATGTTCGCTTTTAGCACGGTGGTTGTTTCTGGAAACTCTATGGCACCTTCCTATCATGAAGGAGATTGGCTGATTGTCAGAAATTTAAGTGGCAAAAAGCACACAATTAAAATTGGGGCTGTCTACTTAGTTCAGGATCCAAACCGCCCTGGGGTTAAATTACTAAAACGATTAAAAGAGAGCCGGATGGAGCATGGTGTTATCCGGTACTGGGTTGAAGGAGATAACCCGCTAAGTGAAGATTCTAGAAGTTGGGGTTGGTTAGAAACAGATCAATTTATAGCCAGAGTAGTGCTTAAATATCGAAAAGGAAGTTAACGAGTAAAAGCCTCAGTCATTAATGCCTTTTCTTCCTCCTCATGCAAATGATGATTTCCAGTTGCCGGACTTGCGGTCGCTCGTCGTGAAACTCTTCTTAATGTGCGACCAGACAATTCTTCGTGTGCAACAAATGCTTCAGAAGCAGCAAGAGCAACAAATGGCCAAGGACCTTGGTTTGCTGGTTCATCTTGCACCCATAGCAGGGTAGCCTTCGAATGTTTTTTAGCTTCAGCAATCATTTCTTCAATCGGTAATGGATATAGCTGTTCTACTCTAGCGATTGCTGTTGAGTGCTCATTCAATTTTTCACGTTCAGCAATTAAGTCATAGTAAACCTTGCCTGACGCAAAAATTAAGCGAGTTGCGTTACTAACTTTTTCATCAGCAATGAATGGTTTAAATGTTCCAGAAGTGAAATCCTTTAAGCCACTTGCAGCGGCTTTTAAGCGCAACATAGATTTTGGTTCAAATATAATTAATGGTCTACGAGCTGGATTTTTCATGTGCCAGCGCAGCAAGTGGAAATAAGAAGCTGGAGTTGATGGCTGAGCAACCGTCATATTTTGTTCAGCACATAATGTTAAGAATCTTTCAATTCGACCAGAGGAGTGGTCTGGTCCTTGCCCTTCATATCCATGCGGTAGTAACAAAACTATCGAAGAACGCTCACCCCATTTTTGTAGTGCGGAAGAAATAAACTCATCAACAACTGTTTGGGCACCATTAGCAAAATCACCAAATTGAGCCTCCCAGATAACTAAGGCGTTATCGCGCTCAACTGAGTATCCATATTCAAATCCCATTACTGCATACTCGGAAAGTAGTGAGTCGTAAATATGGAATTGATTAGGATCTTTAACTAAAGACCTAAGCGGGAACAAGTCTTTTCCGGTTTCTTTATCAACAACTACTGCATGGCGATTACTAAATGTTCCACGTCTAACATCTTGTCCACTCATGCGGATTGGATAGCCTTCTTGTAATAGTGAGCCGAATGCAAACATCTCACCGGTTGCCCAGTCAACTGTTGCTTCATCTAACATTTCAGTTCGTTTCAACAATTGTGGTAATAATTTTGGATGAACAGTGAAATCAGATGGGAACGCAGATTGAGTTGCTGCAATTTTTCTTAACTCAGCTTCAGGTACCGCAGTATTTACGGTGTGTGGAGCAGGAACAATTGGTGCTTTCCAATTTGGGTCACTCTCTGGTTCAGTGTTGTGGACTGATGTAAATACACCCTCTAATTGTTGCTGATAGTCGCGTAATACTTCTTCTGCTTCTTCGACTGTTATATCTCCACGACCAATTAATGCTTCGGTGTAAAGCTTTCTTGTTGATCGCTTTGCATCAATTAATTTATACATAAGTGGCTGGGTAAAGCTTGGCTCATCGCCTTCATTATGTCCTCGGCGACGATAACAAACCATGTCGATCACGACATCTTTGTTAAATGCCTGCCGATATTCAAATGCAAGGCGTGCAACACGAACACATGCTTCTGGATCATCACCATTAACGTGGAAGACTGGAGCCTGAATCATTTTTGCAATATCAGTTGAATAAGTTGATGAACGAGCAGCATGTGGTGAAGTTGTAAATCCAACTTGGTTATTAACAACTATATGAATGGTGCCACCAGTTCGGTATCCCTTAAGAAGGGACAGCGAGAGCGTTTCGGAAACAACTCCTTGCCCTGCAAATGCAGCATCGCCATGCAAAAGAATTGGAAGAACTGGGTAAGTCGCTTGCTCATCAATAGTCACATCACCAGCTACTGCTCTTAACTTATCTTGCTTTGCACGAACTATTCCTTCAAGAACTGGATTTACCGCCTCTAAGTGGGATGGGTTTGCCGCTAAATAAATTTTGGTAGTTGCACCAGATTCAGCAGTAAATGTTCCCTTAGTTCCTAAGTGGTACTTAACATCACCGGATCCATGCACTTCATTGTCGTGATAATTTCCTTCAAACTCTTGGAATATTTGTCCATAAGATTTACCGGCAATATTCGCTAATACGTTGAGCCTTCCACGGTGCGGCATTCCAATGCATACTTCATCTAAACCAGAATCAGCAGCTGATGAGATCATCGCATCAAGTAATGGGATTACCGACTCACCACCTTCTAATGAAAATCGCTTTTGTCCAACATATTTAGTCTGTAAGAATGATTCAAATGCTTCTGCACTATTTAATTTGCGCAATATTCTAAGTTGCTCTTCGCGAGCTGTTCGTGGCGCACCTACTTCTATGCGTTCTTGAATCCATTTGCGTTCTTCTGGATTTGCAATATACATATACTCAACACCGATAGTGCGGCAGTATGAGTCGCGAAGTACTCCTAAAATTCTGCGTAATTTCATAGATGACTTGCCACCAAAACCACCGGTTGCAAACTCTCGATCCAAATCCCAAAGAGATAAGCCATGAGTTACAACATCTAAATCTGGGTGAGATCTTTGAACATAAGCTAACGGTTCAATATCAGCCATTAAATGGCCAGTCGTGCGATATGCATCAATTAGTTTTTGTACTCGCGCTGTCTTACTAACGTCATCTTCTTTTCCAAATTGCATATCGACAACCCAGCGAATTGGTACATACGGAATACGAAGTGCTTCAAATATTTCATCGTAGAAGTTTTCTTCGCCAAGTAAAATCTCATGGATTCGGCGAAGGAAATCACCAGATTGGGCTCCTTGAATAATTCGGTGGTCATAAGTACTAGTTATTGTTACCACCTTGCTTATCGCCAAATCAGCAAGTGTTTGTTCATTAGCACCATGAAACTCAGCTGGATAATCAAGTGCGCCAACACCAAGAATTAATCCTTGACCTTGCACCAATCTTGGGACTGAATGAACTGTGCCAATTGTTCCGGGATTTGTTAGTGAAAGTGTGGTTCCGGCAAAATCTTCAACTGTTAGAGCGCCACTTCTAGCCTTTCTAACCATATCTTCATATGCTGACCAAAATTGTGCAAAATCTAAATCTTCACACCCTTTAATTGATGGCACTAATAATTGTCTAGAACCATCTGCTTTTGCTAAATCAATTGCAATACCTAAATTAATATGCTCTGGATGCCCAACTGCTGGCTTTCCTTCTAACTCAGTGAAGAAAGCATTCATCTCTGGCATTGCTCTTGCTGCTTTAATCATTGCGTAACCGATTAGATGAGTAAATGAAACTTTGCCACCACGACCACGTTTTAAATGATTGTTAATAACAGTTCGATTATCGATCATTAACTTCGCTGGAACGACTCGAACACTTGTTGCTGTCGGAACTGAAAGTGAACCCTCCATTGATTGCACAACTCTTGCAGCCACACCGCGAAGTGGTTCAACCGATGAAGCGCTTGGTGTAACTAAAGTTGGAATCGGTTTAACAATTGGATCTGCGGGCTTCATTGTTGATACGGAAGTATTAATTGGTTCGGAAATCTTTTCAATTATTGGCTGAGAAGCGACTGCGACTGGTTGTGGTGTTGCAACCGGAGGTGGTGTAACTGGTTTAGTTGATTGCGATTTAGGAATTGGCGGAACTCCTGCTTTTGGTGAAGCAGAGTTTGCGGAAGTATTCAGCGATGGTGTGCCCTTAAAATCGGCAAAGAAATCCCACCAAGCTTTGTCTACTGATGCTGGATCAACTTGATATCTTTCATACATCTCTTGAACTAACCACTCATTAGGACCAAAGGAACCGCCAAAGTGATTAGCGGGCGTATTCGCTCCTGCTTCGCTCACTCATAGCTCCTTATTTTGGCCAAAATCACTTTGCTCAACTGGTTAATCTTAACTCTCACTCCAACCTTGCTTAACCTTTATCGGCGATGTATTCATCTGAAAGTGGCCAGTAGCACATAGTTCGGGCTGGCAAGAGCCCTAAATTAACGGCATGGTTGCGCCTATGAGTGATCCTAAAAAGTGGGCGATAGTTACCGGGGGATCTAGAGGCCTTGGATATGAAACTGCCAAAGGCTTAATTGCGGCCGGCATATCAGTTTACATAATTGGCAAAGATGAGGAGAGAGCCAAAGAAAGTGCAAAAACTCTTGGCTGTAGTTATCGAGCAGTCGATGTTGCAGATAGCAAGAAGTTTCGTGAAGTATTAATTGAGATAAATCAGGATGCAACCAGTAACGGTTTTGAAGTTTTAGATGTATTAGTTTTAGCCCACGGAGTAATGAGTGACAAGATGTCTAAAACTCTTAGAACAAATGATGAAGAATGGCGCCGGACATTATCAATTAATTTAGATGCAGTTTTTACGGCAGTCAATCAAGTAGCGCCAACAATGGCAGAAGCTAGAAAAGGTAGAGTAGTTGTTTACTCTGCATGCCTTGGCAGAATGAGTGGACCAGGAACACATGGTGGACTTGCGCCATATCGAATAAGTAAGGCAGGAGTTAATGCATTTGTTAAGAATCTTTCTTACGAAACCGGACTCGGTGCACGTGGTTTCCTAGTCGATGCTATTTGTCCAGGCCACTGCCGAACAGATATGGGTGGTGAAGATGCGCCACGAAGTGCACAAGAAGGTGCTGAAACTGCGATCTGGTTGGCAACTAGAGATTTTGATATTACAAAAGATAAAACTGGATTACTTTGGGAGGATCGATCAGTAGTTGATTGGTAGTTATTCTGAATAACCTAAAGCAGCTGAAACTAAAGTAGTAATTGCTAGTAACGATAGTGGAATACCAACTAGTAATAAATTACCCGAAATCATGTAGTAAGAAACTCCAAGCGCTATCAGATTAGCTAACACTGCAGGTGCCCGGCCGTAAGATTTTTTATTCTTAAATCCGTTTGCGCAAAACCACAGTCCAGCTGCACCGAGTAATCCAAAAACAATCTCAGCAGATAATGCTGCCGGAGCAGATACATCTGAGATAAGTGGAGCAATAATTAAGTAAATAACTACTGCGAAAATTAATCCACTCTCTGCTTTAAGTAGAAAAATTGCACGTCTTCGGCTGATTTCAGTGGCAAAAATACTTTTCAGATTCACCTTTAAATACTACCCTCTAGCCCCATAATGAATGATCACACTGAGATGACCGAGCAAATATTTTTTGGTAATAATGGTGAGATAGACCTATTAACCGGCGCCATGGCGCAAAGTAGGTTTGATCAGATAATAAAGAGGGATTTGCAGCTTTCTAACCGAAATCAAAATCAATTGATCATTATTAGCGTTAGATTAAATCTAGATAATTATTTAGTAAGCAGTAATAAAATAAATCAAAATCAAATAAAAACTGAAATTGAAAGCGAATTAGTAAAAATATACTTTGAACTGCAAAATATATTCAGAGAATCTGATTGTATTTGCAGGGTTTCAGCACTTGGATTTTGGATATTTTTAACCGGAATAAATAAGTCTGATGGGGAGCTACTAATAACACGAACTAATGCGTTACTACCAAAATTTTTAGATCTTGCAATCTCCTATCACAATACTGGAGAAAGCCAATTAGATTGGTATGCTCAAATAGATAAGCTCCATTTTTAAAGTAACGCAAAGTACTTTAATTTAACCACGTAGTTATATTCACACCCCAGCATTTGGGTGAATACATTTTCGATAATTAGCAAATGGAAAATACCCAATTACAAAGTTTTGGCCCTCTACAAAAGCTAATCGAAGATGATTCAATTGAGGAGATCTGGATTAATACTCCAAATCGAGTATTTGTTGCTCGTGCTGGAAAAAGTGAATTAACTAATTTGGTTTTAACAAAAGAAATCGTGCATGATTTAATTGAAAGATTACTAATCTGGGGTGGCAGACGCCTGGATGTTAGTAATCCATTTGTTGATGCGCGACTGCCAGATGGCAGCAGATTGCATGTAGCAATTCCGGAGGTAACTGCTACTCATTGGGCGGTTAATGTTCGCAAACATTTAAATTATGTAAATTCATTAGGGGATTTGTTGGAGATTGGTTCAATAAATCAAGAGATATTAGAGATATTGAAAAGTTCAATAAATTATGGTTTCAATATATTAGTTAGCGGTGGGACTCAAGCCGGTAAGACCACATTTTTAAATGCTTTAATTTCACAAATTTCACCAGGTGAGCGAGTTATTACTATTGAAGAGGTGTTTGAATTAAAGCCAAATTTGCCGGACTGGATTGCGCTACAAACTAGGAATGCAAATTTAGAAGGGGAAGGTGAGATTTCACTTCGTAAATTGATTAAAGAGTCTCTTCGAATGCGGCCAAGCCGAATAATTGTTGGCGAAGTTAGAGAAGCAGAAGCACTTGATCTGTTAATTGCATTGAACTCTGGCTTACCGGGCATGGCGACTGTGCACGCTAACTCCGCCAGAGGTGCAATAAATAAATTGCAACTTCTACCACTATTAGCTGGTGAAAATATTGCACAAAGCTTTATTACTCCCACAATTGCAAGCTGTATTGATTTAGTTGTGCAGTGCAGCCTTGATACAGCCGGAGTAAGAAGGGTTATAGAGGTTGCTTTTGTCACTGGTCGCAGCGAAGCTGGAGTAATTGAGGTAGAGACATTATTTAAGTGGAATGGTGCAAAATATGAAAAAGGGCTAGCTTCTTTCGCAAATATCTTAGCTAAGCGAAGTATCTAAAGATGCAGCCTATTACTCTCTTAGTATTATTTACATTATTTTCACTTGCGCTCTATCTAGCAACCATTTCGTATAAGGTAAGTAAAATAGCGGTAAAGCGAGCAGAGGCTTGGCCAGAAGTTTTAGATTTACTTATTTCTTCCCTTCAATCCGGGGCATCTATATCTGAAAGCTTGGCAAATCTTGCCACGATTGGACCTCAATCAATCCGAATTGAGTTTGATAAATTTTCTAAGAGGCTAATAGCTGGAGAAAAATTTGAGGTTGCCCTTAATAATTTAAAAGAAGAGTTTGCTGATCCAATTACTGATCAACTCTTTGAGACCCTCTACTTTGCAACTAAGTTTGGTAGTAAAAATACAATTAAAGTTTTAAGAGAGATATCTGAGTACGTATCAGCAGATCTCGCGCTGCGGGCTGAAATAAATACTAGATTTGGTTGGATCAAAAACTCTGCAAACTTAGCAGCGCTAGCCCCATGGCTTTTATTTGCAATCTTGCGGACGCAAGAAAATGCCAGAGTTGCTTATCTACAACCAACCGGACAGTTACTAATGATTTTTGGTGTTATTGCGACTCTACTTGCTTATCTTTGGATGAGTAAAATCGCGAAGCTACCAAAGGCTAAACGCCTATTTACAATGCAGATTAGTACAAAATGAACCGAATACAACTCTATATTTTGATTTTAGTAGCACCAGCAATTATTTTTTCGGTCAAATTAATCCTAATAGAGATCGCTAATCTGCTTTCAGTCTCTAATTATGCAAAGCAATTAAATTGGCTTAAGCAGTTGATCCGTAAGTTAACTGGTAGTGAAGTAAAGGAGAGTGAGATAAATGAAGAGTTAGTAAATATTTTGCAAATGCTTTCAATTATGATCTCAGCCGGTGAAAGCCCGATGATGGCGCTACGGTATATTTCACAGCGCTCGGTCGGATATATTCCGAAGTTAATTGCGCAAAGTTTTTCAAAGTATGAAAGTGGCAGAAACCTGGCACAAACATTGGAGCAGATTGCGATAGCAACCGGCTCTTCTCAGGTAAGACGGCTAACAAACTCAATCCAAATCGCAATCCAACGTGGAACACCGATTTTGGATGTTTTAAATAATCAGGTTCAATCTTTAAATAAGCAGATAAATCTGGCGCTACTTAAGAAATCGGGTAAGAGTGAGATCACCTTACTCATCCCGGTGGTCTTTTTAATCCTT
>Ga0209191_1001983_pt1 | contig 13070 bp, 14 predicted proteins | sample S_130626_EF_Meta_FD_187320 | JGI IMG/M metagenome (GOLD analysis project Ga0209191, IMG submission 187320) | Freshwater microbial communities from Lake Simoncouche, Canada to study carbon cycling - S_130626_EF_MetaG (SPAdes) (version 2) | ecosystem: Environmental > Aquatic > Freshwater > Lake ... | reverse complement strand
CAACGAGCGCATTTAGTTCCTCCTCAGACATTCCCTTCATCACAAGGTTTCTTCGGGTCTCGCCCTCGCCAAAAAGTACCTGCTTTTTAGCATGCAATTGGGTATTGGCATTTTCTATGCCTGAGAGTGTAATGAGAGAAATATGGCGTATTTTTGGCTTGGTTTTAGAGAATGCTCCCAGACCTTGTGCATAGCGATCTCCCACAATGCCTTCACCAGCAATAACCTCAGCTTGTGTAAGCGGTACCATTAAATCGCCCGCACGGGCAGCAATAAAAATTGAGTGAATTTGAGGGAATGCGTTCATGGTGACAGGATATTACATAAGAAAAAGCCCCGGTAATTTCGGGGCTTAGTGATTAGGCTGCGACTGCAGTTATGGCGGGCACCGTAACCGGAGGGCGCTTATTGAGAGCCCTTTGTATCTTTGCCTTCTCTTTAGGCTTGGTGCTCGATTCGAGTAATTTACTGAGTTGAGTAACGGTAAGCGGCCCTAATTTAGCTTTGCCAGTTTTACTCAGCATGGGGTCGTTTTTTCTATTTCTTTGATTTTGGCCAACAGCCATATATTTTCCTAGAGTCTTGGAATGATGAACCTCTGAGCTTGCTCAGCAGACTCCCCTATCTAGGGCGCGGAATAGTGATCACAAATCAGAATAACAGCTAAGCAGTCAAGGCGCTATGATTAGATCCTAATGAATATTCCGAATCTTATTTTTGCCGCTATTATGGGCGGGCTTATGTCAATCAGTATTACTTTGGCCACCACTTTAGTTCGCGTAGGTTTTGCACAAAATTTCTTTTGGCTATGGCTGGAGGTTTGGGCAATTGCTTACCCAGTGGCGATGATTTGTATTTTGATCTATCGCCCATTTGCGAGCAAACTCACTGCCAGTTTAGTCAAGAAGCTGGAGCGATGAGTAGGCGAATACCTTTATTGAATAAGAGGATATTTATGGCACATTTCAAATATGTTTTATTGCTGGGTATGATTGGCTTGAGTGCTTGTGCTGCGGTTTATACCGACGCATCTGATTCTAACCACGTGACTTTTCTAATTAGTGATGGCGAATCTATTGCCTCACTGACACCAAAGGCCAATGCGTATTGCGCACAATATGGCAAGACTGCATTGTTTAGAAAAAATGATACCCAGTTACTTGCGGTATTTGATTGCAATTGGCCACAATCAAACCCGCGCTAAATTTAGCCAGCGAGGTCTGATTGATAGATCAGGCCGGCATGCTCTCTTAGAGCATGGAACCGAATAGATTCCCAGCGCTGTTGAGCAACATCGAGTTCAGATTTATGACTAGCTAAAAATACCGAAGCGCCCACAACGTCCTCTGCCATACGGTGGATATTCTCTTGTATGAATTTTTTTAGCGCTATAGGATCTTCGGAGCTTACCCAGCGAGCTAAGTTATAGCGTGCTGGCAGTAAACGCACTTCTGCCCCGTATTCTGTTTGTAGGCGATGGCTCACTACTTCAAATTGTAGCTGTCCGAATGCCCCAAGTAACATGGTGCCACCAGTCATGGGGCGAAATACTTGAATTGCACCCTCTTCACCAAGTTGCATTAGGCCTGTGCGCAATTGCTTAGAGCGCAATGGATCTGCAGACTCGACCATGCGGAAAATTTCTGGGGCGAAAAATGGCAAGCCTGTGAATTGCAATTGCTCGCCTTCGGTGAGCGTATCCCCTAAGCGAAGTAAACCATGGTTTGGCAATCCAATAATATCTCCAGGAAAAGCTTCATCCAAAATATCGCGTCGTTGGGATAAGAAAGATAGTGCGTTATTAGTGCGCACCTCTTTGCCGTTACGACAAATCTTCAGTTTCATACCGCGCTGAAAATGCCCAGAGCAAATGCGCAAGAAGGCAACGCGATCTCGATGGGCTGGATCCATGTTTGCTTGAATCTTAAAGACCACTGCAGAGAATTTATTCTCTGCCGGACTAACTTCGCGTTGTAAGGCTTTGCGTGACCCAGGCGATGGTGCAAGTTCAACTAAGGTATTGAGAATTTCACGTACACCAAAATTATTGATCGCTGAGCCAAAAAATACCGGTGACTGACGACCTGCTAAAAAGGCTTCTCGATCAAAAGTAGGCATGGCATTTTTAATTAAATCTACTTCAGCAAGCGCATTTTCAAGATCAGTGCCTAGGCGCTCCTTTAGAGCGGGATCATTAATATCAACAATTGCATGAGAATCTTCAGTCACTCGATCTTCGCCTGCCTTGAACATGCGCATTTGAGAGTTGGCAATATCAATCACGCCGGCGAAAGCTTTGCCCATGCCAACTGGCCAAGTAAAAGGAACTACTTCAATACCTAGCGCAGTTTCAATCTCATCCATCAGCTCCATGGGCGGCTTTACTTCGCGATCCATTTTATTGATAAAGGTGACGATTGGTGTGTTGCGTGCGCGACAGACTTCAAGTAAACGCAAGGTCTGCGACTCAACACCATTAGCGGCATCAATCACCATTAATGCAGAATCAACCGCAGTCAATACGCGATAAGTATCTTCGGAGAAATCTTGGTGGCCTGGAGTATCTAGAAGATTAATAATGCAGTCTCGATATTCCATTTGCATTACTGAGCTCGCTACAGAAATACCACGCTGTTTCTCAATTTCCATCCAGTCAGAGGTCGCATGACGACTAGCTTTGCGAGCTTTTACGCTACCAGCTATTTGAATCGCTCCCGCGTATAACAAGAGTTTTTCAGTAAGCGTGGTCTTGCCGGCATCTGGGTGAGAGATGATGGCAAAGCTACGGCGCCTTAAAACTTCTGCGCCGGGAGTGCTGGAGGTGGTGGTATCGATGGTAATTCTGCGTTTGATCTAAGTGACAGAATTATAGACGGGTACAGCTTCTTAGAATTGCTCTTGGGGCCTCACAAAGCGCCATTTCCCGGGCGGTAGAGCGCCAAGAGAAATCCTGCCCATGCGAACACGCTTTAGACCTAAAACCCGGAGACCAACCATTTCACACATACGACGAATTTGACGCTTGCGGCCCTCGCGTAAAACAAAGCGAAGTTGATCTTCGTTCTGCCAGCTGACTTGAGCTGGTTTTAAAACGACACCATCTAATTCCAGGCCATGTTTAAGACGATCTAAATCTTCAAAAGAGAGTGCACCTTCAACTCGGACCAAATACTCTTTTTCGATGGGACTATTTTCACCAATCAGGAGTTTTGCGATACGACCATCTTGCGTTAAGACCAGCATGCCGGTGGAATCAATATCAAGGCGACCAGCAGGCGCTAAGCCACGGGTATTAAAGCGTGGATTACGACCCTTGTCTAAGGGGCTCGCAAAGTAATTTTCGGGTGTGATGAGCGAGGCTGCTGGCTGATACTCTTGCTCATCATCGTAGTGAGAGATGAAGCCGACTGGCTTATTGAGAATGACTGTAATGCGCGATGCCTGCTGTGCTTTTGCACCAGACTGGAGCTCAATTTTTTGATGGCGAAAGGCTCGAGAGCCGAGCTCATTAACCACTTCACCATCGACAGTGACCAAGCCCTGCTCAATATAAGAGTCTGCCTCACGTCGTGAGCAAAGACCTAGCTCAGAGAGTAGCTTGGATACACGTATTTTTTCTTCCATGACCATATTATGAATTACTAGGCAATAAAGCACGCATTCAAGGTATTTTTATATAAGAGACTATATTTGACTGAAATACTTTTAATTGCTAACTTAACCGTGAGTTTAGTCATCCTGGAGAGGTAAATATTTAAGGAAGTCCAATATGAATAGTCGAAGATCATTTTTAAAAACCTCAGCAAAAACACTCGGTGGCCTCACATTTTGTGGTTGTGGCTTACTGCACGCAGCAGAGCTACAAAACAAAGGGCCTAGGCGCATTACCCCAGTTTTCATTAATGGCAAACGTATCAAGGCGATAGATGTTCACGCCCATTGTCTTTTTCAGGATGCAATTGATCTCATGGGGGAGGATGCAAAGTCAGTGCCACCTCCTACCAAGGGGGTACCGGAGCACTTCATACAGATCAATGAGCGCATTAAGGCAATGGAGGCTCAGGGTATCGATATGCAGGTTTTGAGCATCAACCCCTATTGGTACAGAAAAGATAGAGATACTGCCGCAGAAATATGCAGACTAAATAATCTACATCTTGCTGAATTATGCGCAATGCGGCCAGATAAGTTTGCTGCTTTTGGGTCCTTAACAATGCAATATCCTGATTTAGCTGTGCAACAGCTTGAGGATGCTGTTAAGAAATTAGGTCTTCGAGGAGCGGCTATTGGTGGCAGTGTATTGGGCCAAGATTTTTCAGACTCAAAGTTCCATCCTGTATTGGCTAAAGCTCAAGAGTTAAATGTGACTCTTTTCATTCATCCACAAAGCACTCCTCAGCTAGCCCAAAGATTTAAAGGTAATGGTTGGATGTCAAATGTTATAGGCAACCCTCTTGATACAACAATTGCTTTGCAGCACTTAATTTATGAGGGTGTTTTGGACAAGTATCCACAGCTAAAGGTATTGGCAGCGCATGGTGGTGGATTTTTGGGTTCTTATGCGCCTCGTATGGATCACAGTTGTTTCGTTTCGCCACAAAATTGCAATCCTGAGATTGTCCTTAAGAAAAAGCCTACTGAATATTTAAACCAACTATATTTTGATTCACTAGTATTTACTCCCGAAGCACTTCGTCATCTAGTGGCTCAAGTCGGAGCAAGTCAGATTGTTATAGGAACCGATCATCCAATTCCTTGGGAAGAGTATCCAGTCGAACATGTAATGAATACCCCCGGCCTTAGTAATACAGACCGCATTGCCATATTGGGAGGTAACGCTGCAAAATTATTGGGGATAAAAATCTAAGCCCTGACAATATGTATGCTGCAAAGGGATCTCAGTAGAAGTGCTAGTAGGGGCTCGCCTCATTATGCGGCCTGTTTTTGAAGCGCTTATGAACCCAGTAGTATTCGGCTGGCCTGAGCCTAATTTCTTTTTCAAAAATAGTGTTTAGCCGCGCAGTATCGGCTTCAGGATATTCGGTTGGGAAATTTTCAAGGGGCTTGCTAATATTACAAACATAGCCAGCCCCATTCTTTTTGAGAGTAGTAATCATCATGCAGACCTCTGCACCTGTGATTTTGGCTAGACGCGATACAGCTGTGATCGTATTGGTTTGAATATTAAAAAAGGGAACAAAGGCGGAGTCTTTGAGCCCTAAATCAATATCGGGCGCAATAATGATGAAGCTCCCCTTGCGGATTTCTCTAATGAGCTCAAGCGAGTTTCCTTGGCGATCAATCGAATTTCCACCGAAGCGATTTCGCCACTCAACTATCTTCTTGTTGAAGAAAGGGCTTTTCATTCTCTGAAAAAACCCCGAAGTACGAGGCCAACCTTTCTCCTTGGCAAGTGCACTCAGAATAATGCTGCCCTCAATACCAATAAAATGCATGTTCACTAAGATGCGTGGTTGCCTATCATTGAGATCAACCTCTGAGCGAACCTCAATCATATCGGCAAGCTGTTTTTTGCTGCCCAGCCAAATAATGCTTTTTTCAACTAAGCTGCGACCTAGTAGCCGCCAATGTTGCTTTCTAAGTTGATCAATTTCTGTTGGGCTTAGCTCAGGAAAACAGAGCTCCAAGTTTTTCTGGACCACACGATTGCGATCATTGGGAATGTTGGCTGCCAGATAGCCTAAGCCATAGCCAATAGAGACCAAAGTCTTGTAGGGAAGCGATACCAGAAATCTAAGGAGTGCTACCCCAGAATAGTTTGAAAAATTTTTAAACAAAACTCAATTTATTCGGTGTCATAGCGAGATAAAGATTTGGCGTAGCGTACATTCATTTCTTCGGTAGAGCTGATGGACATGCCTAAATCATTTACGAGGCCGGTCTCGAGTCGGTAAGTCCATCCGTGTACAGTGAGGTCTTGTCCTCTAGCCCATGCATCTTGAACAATAGTAGTTTCACAAACATTGACTACTTGTTCAATGACATTGAGCTCGCATAAGCGATCTTGACGTTTTGGGGATGGGATCACTTCGCCAAGATAGCGCTCATGTTTTTGATGCACATCTTTGACATGACGCAACCAATTGTCAGCAAGGCCAACCCGTTTATCAGTTAAGGCGGCATGCACGCCTGAGCAACCGTAATGCCCCACGACTAAAATATGCTTGACCTTCAATAGGTCGATGGCAAACTGAATCACGGATAAGCAGTTCAGATCGGTATGGACTACCACGTTAGCTACATTACGATGTACAAAAAGTTCGCCAGGCAGCAAGTTCACAATATCGTTTGCGGGCACGCGGCTATCTGAACAGCCAATCCATAAATATTCTGGCGCCTGCTGTGAAACTAGGCGCTTAAAAAAATTAGCATCCTTGGCGATCATGGATTCCGCCCATTCACGATTATTGGCAAATAGCTGGTCTAAGGCGTTGGAGTTCTTCATAATCATGGTTTGAGTTTAAAGTACTTTAATGATGCCTATTTGGTTAAAGCAGACCCCTACTGGCATTGTTCTTCATCTGCATTGCCAGCCGGGCGCAAAGCTGACTAGGGTGGCTGGCCTGCATGACGGCTGTCTCAAGATATCTCTCCAGGCCCCCGCCCTTGAAAATAAGGCAAATGAAATGCTGCTATCTTGGCTTTCTAAGCAATTGAAGGTGCCACAAAAACAAATTCAGCTCTTATCGGGACAAAGCAGCCGCATAAAGCGAGTTGAAATCTGGGGCTCAATCACCCCAGAGCAGATTACTCAAGCATTAAGCCCTTAGGGCTTACCAAAATAGTACGTACAAAATTCCTAAAATTAAAACCCATTTTCCGATGTAATACACACTGCGATGTTTTGCTTTGAGCTTTTTGGCCTGGGCCCTGAGGTGGTAAAAATACTTAAAGAGAACGTTTACAAATCCTACTTTTTCTCCTTCAACATTCTGGGAAGAAGCTGCGCTCATGACGTAACGCCCAAACCAGCGATTTAATAGTTGCACCACTTTAGTGTGAACCGGCCGCTCTACATCGCAAAATAAGACAATTCGTTGGTGATCTGTTTCGTTGGCCGCATAGTGGATATAGGTTTCATCAAACATTACGGGTTCACCATCTTTCCAGTAGTACCGCTCTCCATCCACATTAATAAAGCACTTAGGATCATTTGGGGTGACCAGGCCAATGTGATAGCGTAGCGAGCCCGCATAAGGGTCTCGGTGCCTTACCAGCGTTGCTCCGGGGGGTAGTGAGGCAAACATCGCTGCCTTGATCGAGGGGATTGATTTTAGGAGGGCAACAGTTTTAGGGCATTGGAGCTGCGCTGATGACATTTCTTTGCCATACCAATAGAGGTGAAAGCGTTTCCAGCCTGTCCGAAAAAAAGAGTTAAATCCAATATCGTTATAGCCCGTAGCGGCTGCTATGGCGCCATCTGCGTTCAAAGCCAGCGCTTCATCGCGGATGATCTGCCAATGATCTTCTAGGGGCTTCATTTCGGGAAAGTCTGCAACGGGAATAAATGCCCCAGGCTTGGTTTTCGAAAACAAGTAGAGCAGGCAGTTAATTGGCGCTAAAAGTACTTGGTAATCTGTTAGAGAGCGAACTAAGCCAAATCGAACCGTCCCTCTGAAGTAAACATAGACAGCCGATGCGGCAAAGATCAGAAAAATGACGTGACGTAATTCCATTAAATGTACCAATAAGCGTTAACGCTTACATTTTAATTTGTATGGAGCACCATTTCATCCCTATTTTTGCAATGAGTATGATCCAATGTTGATTGGGGCCCAATAGGCCACAAAAACGCACCTAATCAGTGCTGTAAAGATGATTTGTTAAGGAAATTCACATGAATAGATTCGTAAGATGGCTTTTAGGGCTGATATTAATTAGCGTAGCTGGCATAGTGGCGTATACCTGGATTATGCTTAATTGGAGCTACGGGAGTGGTGAGCGTGCTGGCTATGTGCAAAAGTTTTCCAACCGAGGCTATGTATGTAAAACCTGGGAAGGTGAGTTAGCCATGGTTTCAATGCCTGGAACCATGTCAGAAAAATTCCTCTTTACGGTCCGTGAAGATGCCGTGGCACAAAAAATTAACGCTAATCTGGGTAAAAAGGTTGCCCTTAAATATGAACAGCATATCGGATTGCCTACAAGCTGTTTTGGCGATACCGAGTATTTTGTATCCGATGTGACAGTTATAGAAGAGTAAAAAATAGGCAATAACAAAATTTGCTGTGTCACAACTTTATTTTTGTAATTTTTTGTGGTTAAAATCATGTAAGCGCAAGGTGCGCTGATATCAATATCTATAAGGAGCTTCACTTGAACAAAGCAGAACTAATCGCAGCGATTGCTGACGACGCTGAGATCTCAAAAGCCAAAGCTGAATTTGCATTGAATTCTGCTATTGAGCAAATCATTAAAGCTGTTACTAAAGGCGACTCAGTACAGCTGATCGGTTTCGGTACTTTCTCTTCTGGTAAGCGCGCTGCACGTATGGGTCGTAACCCAAAAACTGGTGAGCCACTCAAAATTGCTGCTGCTAAAACTGTTAAGTTTTCTGCTGGTAAAGCATTTAAAGATTCAGTTAACAAGCGTAAGAAGTAATTCTTGCTTTGTTGATGAAAAAGCCCGGCATGCCGGGCTTTTTTATTTCCATGGCGTATGCAAAAAAATTTGCACACAGAACCAAGCTGAATTTTTAGCTTTGTACCAAGCGTCGATGGCGATGAATACTCATCAAAATACCAGCACCAAACCCTAGGGTCACTAAAGCGGTTCCTCCATAGCTGATGAAGGGTAGTGGAACACCCACCACGGGCAATAAGCCGCTCACCATGCCGATGTTGACAAAGGCGTAGGTAAAGAAAATCAGCGTGACAGATGCCCCCAGTAAGCGCGTGAATAGATTGGGCGCGCTAGCAGAGATGGCTAAGCCTCGTTTAATCAAGGCGAAGAAAAGTCCCAACATAATGAGATTACCTAATAAGCCAAACTCTTCCGAGAACACGGCAAAGACAAAGTCAGTATGTTTTTCTGGAATAAATTCGAGGTGGGCCTGGGTGCCTTGAAACCAACCTTTACCAAAAAATCCACCTGAGCCAATTGCAATCATTGACTGAATTGTATGAAAGCCTTTTCCAAGGGGGTCGCTACTCGGATCAAGTAAAGTGCACACCCGATGTTTTTGATAGTTATGAACAAGTGGCCACACAACATCATGTGCACAAATAGTACTGCCAAAAATAATGATGAGAATAATTCCAAATGCACCAATACCTATGAATGGTAGGATCCATTTCCACGGTAATCCAGCAAGAATGATCACATACATACCTGCGGCAAACACTAATAGTGCAGTACCTAAGTCTGGTTGACGTGCTATGAGCAGAACTGGAATTCCAAGGATGATTGCTGCCACCCCATAGTCCCAAGACTTTTGAATACCCTCCCGTTTTTGAAAGTACCATGCCAACATGAGTGGCATAGCAATTTTCATGAGCTCAGATGGCTGAATTACGAAGCCAATATTGAGCCAACGTCTTGCGCCTTTTTTTATCAAGCCAAATATAGCAACTGCAATCAGTAGCGCAACTCCAATTCCATAAATCCATACTGCAGCCATCTCTAGCCACTTTGGTGGAATGCGAGAAACAGTCCACATAACTGCAAAAGAGAGTGCTAAATTGCGTAATTCATCCTCAAAGCGCACAGGTGTATTTTGACTTGCAGATAAGAAGGTAATAAATCCAATACCCGCTAACCCAAGCAAAATATAGCCTAGCTGGCGATCGAGTCCGCTGAAAATGCTGAGGAATATCTTCTTTGCTTTATTTATGGCGCTCTTTTCCATTCAGGAATCTCCTTTGGCCATTTACCTTCAAGATAAAAATCTAGCGCCTTACGTGCAATCGGCGCAGCATGCTGCGCACCAAATCCCGCATTCTCTACAACCATCGCAATCACGATTGTTGGTTTTTCTGCAGGAGCAAAAGCAACATATAAAGCATGATCACGTAAAAATTCTGCGGTAGATCCGTGGTGATATTCTTTTGAATTCAGGCTAAATACTTGCGCTGTTCCAGTCTTACCGCCAACTTGATAGCCTGTACCCTTAAAAACAGAGGCAGAGGTTCCAGAATTATTTACCTCAACCATTGCTTTCTTAATCACTTCAATATTCTCAGGTGCGAGATCGATTCGATAACTTTCTTTGGGTGTAGTCAGAGTGCGATTTCTTGTAAAGGGGTCTTCAATCGCTTTTACTAAGTGCGGCTTCATGACGATACCGTTGTTTGCCATGTTTGCCATCCCATGGGCTAATTGCAAAATCGTAAATGCGTTATAGCCCTGACCAATTCCCAAAGAAATTGTTTCGCCTTCATACCACTTTTGCTGTTCTGGTTTTTTGAAGGTATTTTTCTTCCACTCGGTGGATGGCAGCACGCCTTTTGATTCACCTTGCAGGTCGATCCCAGTAATTTGACCAAAGCCAAATGGTTTCATGAAGTCATGCATCATGTTGACACCCATATCACGTGCCAAAAGGTAGTAATAGGTATCACAAGAATCAACAATCGACTTTTGCATATCAACAATACCGTGCCCACCTTTTTTATCATCGCGGAAGGTGTGGTTACCAAAATCAAAATAACCCGGGTCGGATATAGTTTGTGAGGGTGTCCGCTTTTTAGTTTCTAAAGCCGCTAGCGCCATGAATGGTTTGTAAGTTGACCCTGGGGGATAAATTCCTTTCAGCGGGCGGTTATAGAGTGGCTTCTGTGGCGAGTCATTCAGCTCTTTCCAGGTTACGGAGTCAATGCCCTCAACAAAGTCATTGGGATTAAAGTTAGGCTTAGAAACAAATGCCAAGATATCGCCAGTCTCGGGCTCAATCGCAACAAATGCGCCTCGAAAATTTCCATAGAGTTGCTCAACTAAGTATTGCAGCTTGATATCAACCGATAGGACCACATTTTTCCCCGGTACCGATGGTGAGCTAGAAAGTGTGCGCACAGGTTTGCCGCCTGCAGTAATTTCGACTTCATCATATCCTGGCCTGCCTCGCAATACCGTTTCGTAACTTTGCTCAATACCAATTTTTCCGACATACTGAATGCCCGGTAGAAATGAAGTTTGTAGCGCATCAGGATCACCCGCTTTGGAGTTATCAATTTCAATCTGCATGCGCTCGATATCTCGCTTAGAGGCTCGGCCAATATATCCAATCAGATGCGAGGCGAGCTCGTTGTAGGGGTACTCTCGAAAACTTCGGGCGCGTATCTCGACGCCTGGAAAGCGATAGCGATTTACCATAAAGCGGGCTGTTTCTACTTCGGTGAGCATCGATCGGAGGGGGAAGGTGCCCATTTTGCGAGAGTCTTCAAGTGAGCGCTTGAAATTTCTGCGATCCCTGGGGGAAATCAACACAATTTGAGAGAGCTCATCGATCAGCTCATCAACATTGCCTTTAACTTCCTCGGCATTTACATCTAAGGTCAGTGCTGAATAGTTTCTGCCAATCACGATTCCATTGCGGTCTATTAAGAGGCCTCGATTGGCTGGTGCAGGAACTAAAGCGATTCTATTGCTTTCTGCCAGCAGAGTGTATTTGCTATGACTCACTAGTTGTAGCCATACCAATCTAGTAACTAACAATAAGAAACAGACCGTGACAAATAAGGTCGCAATATGAATGCGCTCTTGAAACGAGTCGAGATCTGGTTTTTTAAAAGAAACCATGTGGCGCTTTAAAGCGGACGATTGTGATCAACATCAATAGGGCGACGTTGAGGTGATAGCAAGATGCGTGTTGCTAAGGGCCAAAGCATTCCCTCAATCAGGGCCTGAATGGCGCCGGTGAGTGCCCACCAATAGACTTCACCACTTAAGAACCAATGGGCGAGTACTGGGAATAATGAAACCAACAAGAAGATTGGCAGCAAGTGCATCGCTTGGGTGAAGACATTTAAAGCAACGATCCTTCGATGCCAGGAGATGGCCAAATAAGCCACCAATGAATAGCTAAAAGCATTAAGACCTAACAAGTCAGAGTTATGCACGTCCATCAACAAGCCAAGAATAAATGCAATGATTACGCCAACATAGCGATGCTGATGGATGTTCCAAAATATGATGCAAATGATTAGCCAGTCTGGCACCCAGCCGTAATTACCAATAGGCAAAAGGTTGAGGAGTAATGCGCAAAACAGGCTGAAATAAATAAAGGCCGGACTTACCGGGCGAAGAATATAACCGCTTTGAAAGTCGATCATTGCATACCTCGCGCACGGGTTTGGCGACGCCCTGGCGTATTGGTCAGTGGAGCGTCAGGCTTGCTATTTGCGGTAGATGCTTTGGCATCCCATTGCGGATCGTAAAGTAATGCAAGAGCCTGCCGGTAGCGATTTGCTGGTGCAACTGGCACACAGAAGACGTTAGATGAATTTTTATCGGCATTGCGTTCAATGCGACTAATCACAGCTACTGCAAAGCCGGGTGGGTAAACGCCATCAATACCTGAGGTAATCAACACATCGCCCACTTCTAAGTCGCTGGCCACAGGCAAGTAGCGCAGCTCAAGCGGGTTACCGCGCCCCGCTCCAAAAACAGCCGCTCTTAAGCCATTACGTGCAACTTGTACGGGTACCGCAAAGTCACGATCCTCTAATAGAGATACTTCTGCAGAACGATCGTAGACGCGTACAACCTGACCTAAGATGCCCGAATCATTTGCAATGGGATTGCCCAGCTTAAGGCCGTCATTGCTTCCACGATTAATCACAATACGTTGAGAAATTGGATTGGGTGGATTGAATAGAATTTCGACTGGCAGTGTTTCGAATTGAACCTGCTTTTGCAAATCCATCAGCTGACGTAGATTTTGGTTCTCTATCAGCAGAAACTCCGATTGATTGGCAAGCAAGGAGAGCTCTGCTTGTCGCACTTTCATTTCTTGATTTTCTTTTTCTAGAGTTCCGCGACTAGTGAAATATTCTGATGTCGCCTCAAATACATTGCGCGGCATCATCATCACATACTCTAGTGGACGCAAT
>Ga0209191_1001982_pt1 | contig 13075 bp, 16 predicted proteins | sample S_130626_EF_Meta_FD_187320 | JGI IMG/M metagenome (GOLD analysis project Ga0209191, IMG submission 187320) | Freshwater microbial communities from Lake Simoncouche, Canada to study carbon cycling - S_130626_EF_MetaG (SPAdes) (version 2) | ecosystem: Environmental > Aquatic > Freshwater > Lake ... | reverse complement strand
TCATCCATCACGGGCGCAGGCGCTGGCTTAGCCGCCTTGCGTACTGGCAATGGTGCTGGCTCCGGCTCAACAAAATCTTCGCCATCCGCATTCATCCCAGCGGGACGCGCAACCCACGACACCAGCTTGAAGTTCGGCACTCGCGTGTTGCCCTTGCCGACCTTTTCTGCGGTGCTGTTGACGTACTCAATTACGGGTAATTTGCCATCATTGTCACCGGCAGCTTTGTCGGCCTCGTTGTAGATTTTCTGAAAACCCTTGCATGGGCCGTAGGCGTTGGCGCTCCAATCGACCAAGCCAAGTTCCTTTGAGTACAACGTCACGACAAACCCGCGCTTGTAGCCCTCACCAGGCGACTGGCTCTTAGCGCCCAGCACCTCATCCGGCTGCCAGTCTCGTACACCGGCGCCAATCATCAGCCAGCCTGTTTGAACAGTGTCCAGGTCCATGACCACTTTCTTGAGTTGGATTTCATCACCGTCGCGGTTCGTCCAGGCGTTAGCCTGGGGAGCAAAGCGGATGTAAGAGTTACCCGATCCATTGTTGTTTGAAAGATTTAGCATTTTCAGTTTCCATAGTTACGGGCTTGCGCCCAAAGTTAGATGTCGGAGGATTCCAACATCTTTGCCAGAGTCAGCCCACTTGAGACCTTCTCTGTCAAATCGTCGAGCAGATGCCTGTCATCTTTGCTCAGTAATTTCTCAGCTTGCGCTGGCGTGATCATTTCGTTTCTGTACAGTAAATGGGTTGCAATCGGCAAGTCTTGAAACCCGATGGTGTCAATGGCAGCCTTCCACTTGCGGATAGCGCGTTTCGGAACCAGGTTCCAACCTGGCACTGCCGCGCCATCCTCCAGGCGCTTGGTCGCCACCTTCTTCAGTTCCTCGTAGAAAGCCTCCACCAGTTCGCCCTGCTCCAACCAGGTTGCGATCTCGCTCTCGCTCAGTTCCTTCGTTGGAGCCAGAGGCAACTCGTAAGCCTTCTCGCGCAGGGCTGGGCAGTGTAGCTTGGCAGGGCAATACTTGCAGGCGTCGCGTGACGGTGTAGGGTAGGCGTTGCCGTAGCTGATATCTTCAATTGCTTTCATCAGGTCTTTGCTGCGCCACTCGTTCAGTTCGGCCAGCGTCATCTGGTGAGTCCGGTTAGCGCCGACCTGAGGCTGGACAATGGTCAGCCTGATAGTCTGAAAGTCGCCCAACTCTTTCATCATCGCCAGCGCGTAAATCTTCAACTGCGCAGAGTCAGCGTCAACGTAGTTGCGTCCCGTCTTGAGGTCCACGATCTCGATGATGGAGTCCTTAACGCTGTACCCAACAACGTCGCAAGTGCCAGACAGTGACACTTGCATGGTGTTCAGCACCGTACCGTGCTGCTCCACCAGGACACGGCCAAGCTCAGTCTCGAGGCGCTTGATGGTATCAAGGTGTAGCTGCGCAAACTCCGCGTTCTGCTCGGTGATGCGGATACCCTCCACCAGCTTGTCAATGTAGTTCTTCGGGTCATCCTCAGTCTGCCAGCACGTCTCGGCCAGCGCGTGGATGGCAGTGCCAATCTGAGCCGCCTCGCCACTCGGTGACTCAGGGATGCCGACTGACAGGTGGACACTGGCGGGGCACGCCATCCAGCGCGACGCTGCACTCGGCCTTAGTTTGATCCGTTCCATTTTTCTCTCTCTCTTTCGTGTTCGTTGCTGATGATTGCGTAGGCCTGCTTGCGTACTTCGGCGGTGACCGCGTGACCCAGGTCATCTGGGTCCAGCAGGCGCTTGAGCAGCACAGTCTTTTCGCGTGAGGAGTCGCGCTCCTTCTCTAACTGAGTCCCCAGCCAGATAATGTGTTCGCGCATGGTGCGCAGTTGGTCAAGCATGGTCAGTCCCCGCAAAAGCAGGCAATTGCTTCTTCGTTTGGGTCAAACATATCGCGCTGGTCAACGGCGAATGCCGCCATCTGAGCGTAGCTAGGCCGGTCGGAGCGGAACACCGCACCGCTTGGCTTGGATGCCAATGCCAATGCCTCCATTTTGGCCCACCATGTAGCACGTTCTGGTTTTTCTGCAATTAGAGATAACACCTGTGCGCCGCCCTTCAAAAAACATAAATCGCAATTTCCATGCATAGTCACGCCGTTCATGTTAGGCAGGCCAAGGTCAAATGGCTGCGACTTCCAAAATGCTGAGATGTCTGACTTGGTTATGCCAGCAGTAACCAATGGAATGCGTGACTTGTCAGCGATCTTTGCGGCTCGGCGCTGCTCGTCTGCTCTCATGCCAACCCAATCCATTGACTCGTTGTGCGCCCAGCCTAATGATTTCAAATACTTGTGGATGCTGCGAATCTTTAGTTCCACAGTGCAAAACCTAGTCACCGGATTAGGTAGGTAATTCCGCTTGCGGATCAGCGCCTCAAATGGCTCACCATCGCGGCTGGCGGTTTCAAACGTCACGCGCTTAAATGCAGGATCAGCGTTTTGAAACTCAACCCAATGAACCTCAACATTCCACTGCTCCGAGCAGTCCTGCACGAAACGTAATGTCGCCTCATCCTCCTTGCCGGTGTTCGCAAAGCAGCAAATCGCCTCCGCTGGCAACCCGCCATTGCTTTGTAGGACCCGCCAAAGCATATAGGCACTCGTGCGCCCACCGCTAAACGATATGCACGTTGGCTCTGTGATTTTGAACGGGTCAAGCATTTTTCGTTATGTACCAGTGAGCAATCAAGCAGGCATCTGCGCGACCATCGTCCTTCGCACGCTTGAACAGATCGGCTTTGCTTGGGAACAGTTCCATCGCACGCATACGGCTGGCATCCTTACCCGCAGCGCGGCCTACAGCCTTCGTCCAGGAGGCAGGGGTGACATAGGTGCTGGGAAAGTGCATCGCGGCCACAACGCCCTCTATGATGCCTGCGCTGCGCCCAAAATTGAACATACTAGAAACGCCCTGCCCTGGCATAGCGCCAACCTTCTCAATCACGACGTACGAGTTGGGGTAGCCCTCCAATATGTTGCGTAACCCTGCCGCGCTGATATGCCGCTTCTTTGTCTTGCCTGAGACCACTTCGAGCGTTGGCATATCAATGACTTCTTTTAAGGTGTGCGTGTACCAATCAAACACAGCAATGGCTCCGCTGATGCCTGGGTCGATGCCTATGATAAAGCTCACTGCTGGCTCTCCTTCTGTAGCATCAGCAGCCTGGCTTCCACCAGGGCGTCGCAAGCCTCTTGCAGATTGACAACCGCCGAGTACAGTGGAACGACCTTGCCGGTAGACCAGCGCGAGACCTGGGCCTTGTCAATGCCTGCCGCGTAGGCGACATCAGACAAAGTGAAACCTGACCTCTCCGCTTTCTCGCGGATGGCTCGGATTGCTTGTTGTGTAGTGGATTCCATGATGGTATTGTCAACTCCTAGATGACTGATTCTACAGGGAAATGTGTAGGTGTTTTCCCTACCCCATTTAGCAACTGATGTTGCCGTCATGTATGAGATGATTACTTCGTCATCAACAACCGGAGCAAATATGAAACTCACCAACTACCAACGCAGCCAGCTAAAGGCTGCCGCTTGCTTTGGAGGCGCTCAGATAGACAAGGTCGCCGCTTCCTTGCAGCGCGAGAACCCTGATGCATTTTTGCGCGAGTCGGAACTGCACCAGCGCAACTTCTACCATGAGCCTATGTCTTACGGGTCACCCGTACCCCACCGTTCCTACGTCCAGCGCCTTGTGGTTCGCCGCCGTGAGCAGGACAATGAGCGCGACCAGGTGATGGCGCAGAACCACTACCTTGAATATACCCACCAAATTGGAGCAGCAGCATGAAAAAACTTATCCTTGACGCAACGCTATCCACCGCGATCCTGGCCGGCCTGGTCTACGTCCTTCGCCAATGGTGGTTCGCATGATGAACCCACTACAAGTTGAAATTGCAAAGACCGTGTTTGCGCACCTCCCTGCGGTTGGGAATATCGGCCTCATCTCGCGTGAGGAGTTGGCGACCATGCTGCACACTGCCTGCACCGATGCAGCACTCGCAGGCTGGGCGCGTGGAACTGAGACCGCACAGAAACGTCTGGATCAGGAGATAGAGATCCTGCGCCAGGAGTTGAAGTCCATACAGACTGAACTGGCGTATGCCAAGGCCAATTAGCCTGATCGTGCTGGCGCTCTGCGCCATGCTGTTTGTGTTTGATTCACCGGAGTACGAACAATGGATACAGATGATGAGATTGAGTCCTGGGCCAGCATTGTCATCGGCCTGATTGCAAGCGTGTTCTTCTTCATTGGCCTGATGGCCGTTGTAGCCGCCGCCTGCATGGCCTTTGGCTACTACACCTACCAACCACTGTGCGGAACTGTTGCCGCTTTATTTACCCAGGAGTGCAAGTTAGCATGATCCATATCCTATACATACCCGTCCTGTTTATCTGCATGAACGGGAACTGCGAGTTCATGCAGGCGCAGACCTCCTACAAGTCAGAGCAGCAATGCCGCGCCGTGGTGGACGTTCAAAAGGAAAATCTGCAAAAGATGGCGCTCAAAGGTGGTCAGATGGTCACCCAGATCGAGGGCACTTGCATCACATTGAAAGGTGGGATGCTATGACCGGATACGATTCAAAGCGCAAGATGGCTGCGGACAAGTTGCAGGAGCCAGCGCAGGAGCCTGTAAAACTGTGGCTATGGAAAAACTTTGTCGATGGCAAGCCTGAATATTGGGCTTTTGACAATCCGTTTCCCATTTTTATGGATAGCCACGATCCGCAAACGCTTGGCGAGCCTTGTGGGTACGCATGGTTTAAACCATCACGGGCTGGGAGAACAGATGTCAGTGATAAGCAAGTGTTGCAAGATGTTCAAGAAGCCTTATCAAAGCCAGCGCAAGAGCCTGACATGCTGGTCATCGCATACCAAAGCGGCTATTACGACGGCAAAAAAGCAGCATTGGCACAGCCAGTGCAAAAGCCTATCAATTTGTTAGAGGCCAGAAAAATTGCTGCTGAATACGGAACGCCAGATTCGCAGATTGACAGCGGGAATTTGTATTTTGCTTTGAGCAAATGCTTGGAGCATATTGATGCACAGCCAGCGCAGGATGAATCTGAGTTATTAACTATTGCATATCAAAGCGGTTACCACGATGGCAAACAAGCGGCACTGGCTGGGAGGGAATGGAACTTTTGCGAACGCTGCGGCAAGCGCACTGCTGACCTGACAATCATCCACACTTGCACACCACCACAAGGGGACGCATGATCTGCCCACAACCGCAATGCAAATCCTGGACCCGCGTGTTGGAGACCAGGCACAAGTACGACAACGAAACATATCGTCGGTATGAGTGCGCCAATGGGCACAGGTTCTCGACGATGGAAAGAGTGAAAGTAGATCGTGCAGCCAACCCGCCTAAAGCAGATTGAGAGCGCCCTCAGAAAGCGCCCCATGACGCGCAAGGAGTTAGCGGCTGCCGTGTTCCTGTCCGAGCGTGCTGTTGAGTACAACATGAAGAAGATGCATGAGCGCGGCCAGGTCTACGTCGCAGGCTGGTCCCGCACCAGCGGGAGGATTGCCCGTGTCTACGCCTGGGGGATAGGCACTGACGCTCCCATGCCACCAGCCTACTCAGGGTATGAGCGCGTGCAGAGAGTGCGTGCGAATGAGTCTCCAGAGGAGAAAGACTTTCGTCTGGCGCGTGAGCGTGGCAAGCGCAGGAAAATCAAAGTTGATCCGCTGATGTCGGCTTTTTATGGAGTGAAGTGATGAAGATTACAGAAAGAGAACCCACTGTTTCCAATTGGGAACAGGACGGGGAATTCATTCAAGTTGCCTTTCATAGAGACAACGGGGAGCGCGTAACTGCTCTCTATCAACGATGGGGCTGGGTTCAACCGCCATCGGAAGTTATTGAAGACACTCTCAATACCTTGGGTAAAGGTCCTCATCGCGTAGTAGGCCGCCAGGGTTAGGCATAGTCGTTGCTGGGAATGCTGCACCCGCTGACAATGCTGCAGGAATCGCCAGCAATCCCTTATTGCGGACAAAGTCTAAAAGATTCATCAAATCCTCGCGGGTTTTGTATCCTTTAGTTTGTGCTGTTTTTGCATAAATGTCATACAAGTCACCAGCGGGAGCCATCGACGCTTGGCTTAATTTAGCCTGATCCTTTGGCGATAATTTATTGAAGTATTCTAGAAATTGCGTTGTAGCAGCGCCAGATCCTGGTGGCTGCCGCCATGCATTTGAATAGTCAACATAATCGCTGATGTTATAGGTCGGCACATAATCTTTTGAGCCTAATGCTGATTGCAATTGTCGTATATCAGCAGCAGGCAATCTCTTACCAAAATTTAGCCCAGCAACACCAGTTCCATAATCTGCTAAAGGTATTTCATCTCCGGCCAAATTGTAGGCATACCTAATTTCATCTTCGCCGACTTTCTTCTCTAATGGGAAGAACATACTTTCACCCTTGGCATATGGCACTTGCACGTTATAAGGCGATCCACCCTGGGCTGTAAGCAGCCCCCTGGTGGCAGCTACAGCGCCAAGTTTCTCTTGAGTTTTTCTGGGTATTTGTGGGTAATTCAAAGCCGGACCAACCTTTGACACTGGGCTGGCATATGTCACCGGCACTTCAAAACGATTGGCAAAACCAGTATTGGTTTCAATTGGATTTTTTGCTAGTGTCGGGGCGCGTAATCCAGTTTCTGATGCTGGCCCTACAAATGGAACTCCACCTGGTGGCCGGTAAGCGCCTTGCATACCTCTTGTCTTCAGTACGTTCTCATCCAACAAAGACCTGGACAAAATGTCTCGTCCTTGGACGTCTTGGAATGCTGATGCAGCGCGAGATGAAAAGTTTGCGCGTGATCCAGCCGGTTGATTTATTAATTCTTCAAGATGGCCGCTACCTAAGAAAGGTATCATTTCGTAGGTTTCAGCACCAATCGCCCTGTCGGGTAGATTTTGCGGATTTCTGGGCAGGCTGATTACCTTACCGCGGGACTCCATTTGCCTAAATCCGTGCAATTCTTCAAGTCTTTTTGCAAGTGAATCAATGTCGCGTTGTTCAGACATGGATAGTTGAACATTTGATGGGCTCCACTCATATGGTTTTAATGCTGCCAATTGTTCTTCATACCCAGCACGACGCAAAATATCCTGATAATTTCCTTGGTTGAGCAAAGTGGAAAAATCAGGAGTCCCTCGGATAATATCTGGCGTCAACTTACCCTGATCCAGTATTTTCCTGGCTGGCAGTCCCATCGATGTTTGGCCCTCCATCAAGGGCATCGCAAGAGACCAAATTGTCTCCTGGCCTTCCGATGGGAACATTCCAGCTTGTTGAGCGCCTTGCCTCAGTCTGGCGTTGGTGGCAATGTATCCAGGAGTCAGACCAGGATCACCTTTTGCAAGTTGCAATGCTGTAGGAGACCCGCTAAAGAGATTTTGGTTTACTCCAAGAGCGTTCGCCATCCATGCGTCGTTTGTTACCTTATAGACATCATCAGCAAGATTTTTGTAGAACGAATCTACTTTAGGACCGGACAAAGTGACCTTTGCTGGGTCTGGCGCTGAGAGCGATCTGAATGCGTTATTTTCCCACGCACCCAGAATTGACTCTTCACCCTTAGTGCCACTCACACTGCGACCCATAATTTCTTTGATGGCCCTGGCGTCAGTCGGGCGTCCAGCAGCAGTCCAGTTTTTCCAGGTGTTTAGCGTATTGAGCAAATTCATCTCTACGCTTGTTTGCGGTGACAGTGCTGCAAGCAATGACGCAAACCTTGGCGCATCATCAGCACCAAATACATCAATAATGGCTTGCGTTGATGCTCTATACCAACCCTGTTTCGGTTGCCCAGCTTTAGCCATTGAAGACATTTCTTTGGCGTTAGGAAGTATTGACAGCAACTGGCTTACTTCTTTCACCGCTGATTCTGAGCGAATCAACTTCTGCACTTCTTGCCCTGTCATAAATTTAGACGCACTCGCAAAATCAGGGTACTTTTGCTTGAGGGTATCTAGAATTTCTTTTTCGTCATCAGATAACAATTTCTTCTGTTGACGTACAAGTTCTTTGCTTGTCTCGCCTCTTACTGGTGCTTTGCCAGGCCGTAAAGCGCCGGTTAAATCAAGAGCCGGACTACTCTTTGCGGCCATTCCTGACGTAGTACCCTGGCCCATTGCACCAACCATCTCACTAAGCAAACCGCCACGTTCCATAACTTGCGGCACAACGCGCTCCGCTAGGCGCTCACCAGCGCGTCCTACGGCCATAGCACCCTTCACCGGAACCATTGGAGCGAATGATCCAACCTGGCCTGCGACTCTGCCTAGTGGGTTGGCTTCTGCTGGAGCCAACGGCAGATTCTTTAGGAAATATTCAGACCCATATGGAATCAATGTAGGCTTGAACCCACCATCCATTGGCAGCATTGACATCAATGTTGATGGCAAGTTCGCAATGTCAGCCGGTAACCCAAGCAGACCAGCGAGACTTCCCCTTGCTAAATCCACTGGGACATTCGCGGCGTACTCTCGTTGCTTTGGCGTCAACTCTGCCCTGCGTGCAAGATAGCTGTAGTCTGGAGCCATAAACTCGTCCAGCAAGCCACCGCGCTTGCGCAGACCGCCTGGGTATGCTGTTGCCATCGTCTTACTCCTGTGCCGCGCCGATTGCGCTTCCCATACCCATACGAATCGCCTTCTCGCGCAGTGACTTAGCGAGAGGCTCCACCTTCATCATGTTGGCCTTGCTCATCAGCACAGACGCCGTCTGCGGGTCAAGCATGGCCTCCACAAGCAACTGCTGGATTTGATTATCAGGCAGCTTGTACAGCCAATCCAACGGGCGTGTCATGGTCCGCAATGTAGTGTTGTCTGCCATCGACTCGCTAAATACTTTGCCAATCATGTTGCCCATGCTCATGTTCTGGAAAGTGTTAGACCCTGGAGCCTTCACTCCTGGCGCTGTAGAGGCCATGCCACGATTGATCTCAGTGATGATGGCGTCCAGCCTGCGCTGCGCTGCTGGCGATAGCTCAGTGCCTAGCTCGTCTGCCCTTATCGCAAGCTGACGGCGCAAAGGACCAGCAGCCAATACTGGGTTGCCGCTTATGTTTGGCTGGCCCGTTGCAACTTTGGCCTCAATGTCTTGCAGCAATTGCATCTGGTCAATAGGACTAGACATTTTCTTGTACTTAGTCATGTAGGCAACGTAACCAGGTGCAGCGGCTTCAATCACGTCATCAATTGATCCGATGACATCCGAAAGCTGACCCTTTGCAAGTCGCAGGCTTGGGTTCTCTTGGTTGTACTTGCCCTGTGCGGCAGCAGCCAAATCCTTGCGTACCTCGTACAACTCTTGAGGATTCCGAGCCTTTGCAATCCTGCTGGTTGCCCAATTCATTGCGCTCTCAACGTCTTGGCGCACGCCAACTGGACTGTCTAGCACGTTTTGAACTGCCCTGTTCACGACCAGACCAATGCCGCTTTGGAATATTTCTGGTTGGACAGTTACAGCACCGAATGCCTCTTCACGCATAGGTCCGGTAATAGCACTACGCTTTGCTTCTGCATAGGGGATTGATCCAGGTTGACCGGACAGACGTCGGTAGGCATTCAGCAAAGCCTCTTGGTTAGAGGATATTCTTGCGCCGAATAAATTGGTCGGGTCAAATGTCGCAGACCGTAATGGTGTCTCCAGACCAGCAAGGCCAGGGTCATACGCTGTGGCAGCAGTTGTAGGCCGTACACCTGGAACTAGCGGTGCGGCATTCGCAAGACGCTGCTGCGCCAACTCTGGGTTGGTCGCCATCCGGTTCAGCACATTACCCACAATCACCTCGCGGCCAGCTTGTGTGAACGGCTGCACTACGGCTGCCGGTGCTGCCAAGGCGCGTTGCGTGAACGGTAGCTTCGGACCACCAGGCGCGACCATACCCGCCAGCATCGCACCGCCCATCTGAGCGCCTGGGCTTGCCCCTGACTCGCGCAGAGTGCCACCGGCAGCGCCTGCCATGCCTGCGCCAGCCACTTGCTGCGCTGGGTAGCGCGAGAGCAGGCTAAACACCTCAGACGGGATTCCCGCAGCCTGGCCGCGCATCAGGTTGGCGTTTGCCAGGTTCTGCGCGACAACGCCAGCACCACGCGCAGATCCCGCGGTCGATGTTCCAGCGCGGACGATGTCGCTTACCACTCGCTCTGTCGGGGTCTCGGGTGCTGGCAGCCCCATCTGGGTAGCAATGTTCTCAAACGCCTGAGATGGCGTAGGAACCTTGTAGCCCGTGGCGCGGTTGAACAGGTTAACCAGAGGGTCACCAGCCATAGTCCCGAGGCCGACGCCCAGAGCGCCGATTGCAGCCCCTGGAGGACCGCCTACAGCGCCGCCCATAGCAGCGCCTGTCACAGCCGGTAGCGCGGCGCGGGAGGTAAGTCCAAGCTGACGCGCCAAGTCCTGCGCAACGCTGCGCTGGGCTGGTTCTGTAGCTGCTGCTGGTGTAGCCAGCGCAGCGCGTAACACCATGAGTTGCTCTGTGGTGAAGCCGGAGAAGTCACCGGCCTGCGCCTTGCGTAACTGCTCGTCAGTGAATTGGCCTAGTCCATCGCTCATCGCATTCCACCTCCACGTTGTTGCTGGGCGCGTCTAGCTAACTCAGCATCAATTGCATTTTGCGCTGCATTTGCGCCACCGACTGCTGCTGGTGTCATTGGTTGAGGCACTGGCACAACAGCACCAAGAGCCTGGTTAGCATCAATTCCGTACTTAGCGCCAAACCCAGCATACTCATTGCGCTTGTCGTTGTACGCCTTGGATGACGCAGCGAACAATTCAGTGGCAAGCGCATTGAACTCATTGCGCTGTGTAGGAGTAAGCAAAGTGCCCTTCTTCCACATATCAACGTAATTTGTCAGGCGATCCATCTTTCCGGTAGCCGCCATAGCAATGCCAAGTTCAGATTCACGGACCACTGATCCAGGATCGAGCAGCTTCATAATCTTTGTCGCGGCTGCAACGTCACCAATAGGGTTGGCCTTCTTCAGTGACTCTTGGATCTGCGAGAACGCGCTCTTCATTCCTTGATATTCTTTGTAGATAGGTTCTGCGCTGAATGCATCTTTGATCTTGAACTCGTTTGTAAATCCCTTTTCACCAGTGTTCACCGATACGGTTGTGCCGCCACCAGCACCAGACTGACGAATCTTCATCACGTTTTCAAGCGTCACAGGAGTGTTTGTAGCATTCAACAGTCTCACCTCTGTAGGGCTTGCCTCTTGCTTCAATGATTGCAAGTTTTCCAAAGTAACAGGTAAATTGAGTGCTCTCAATGTGCGGATACCCTCTGGGTCTTGAGGTGCAGCAGACGGGTTTAGCTTCGCTAGGTTTTCAAGCGTAACGTCTAGCCCCAAAGCCTTCAGCTTCTTGATGTCATCAGGCGTAGACTCTTTTGCAGGCATCAGCTTTTGCGCCATGTCAAAGTATTTGCTGGCCTGCTCTGGGTTGCTTGCAGCGTAAACGTCTGCCAGCTTCATGTACTGCTGCGCCTTGAACGTATTGGCGTCAACGCCTTCCGGCGCTTTCTGAGATAAGAAATTGGAGACGTTAGTCTGCATATTCTTCGCGGCCTTCGCGTCTTCCATCTTCTGCTTCATCGTCATGCTCTGTAGCAGATTCTGCTGCGCAGCCTGATAACCCTGCTGACCAGCACCATACGCTTGACCAATAGCCTGACCGAGTCCGATAGGTGTCCGGCTGGCTCCTGACGATGCAAGCAGTTGCATGGCCGCTGCCATGACGCCCTGGTTCTGTAGCTGCGCTCTCTGAGCGTCCGTCATGTAATCGTCCAGCGCGGATGCACCACCAAACATATCACCCAGCAGGCCGAGTGTGCGGCGTGGTGCTGCTCCAGCTTCTTGTGCTGGCTCTGCCAGATAGTTGGGATTGTCCTGCGGCATGATGTCTTCAACGACAACATTTTGCGCAGTCGGCATCATTGAGCCGCCAGGCTGGAACCCGCGCTGGTTTGGAGTTTGGAATACGTCTTGCGGTTGATTCGATAGCGGCTGCATCTCACCCATCAGTCCCGCGCTAGGAGTGAAGTCTCCCATTTGGGTAGGAGCGAAGACTCCCATATTGTTGAGATATAAACTCTCAGGACCTTTCCCACGCGACATAAATCTAGTCGTTGGGCGGGAGTTCTGATTGAACCTTGTAGCCCCAACCCCACTACCAAGGTAATACTGGCTTAATGGGTTAAATGTGTATGGATCACCATAATAGAAATCTGACAGTGTTGCCATCTTGTTCCCCTTATCCACCAAAGTATCCGAGCAGGCCACCAAGCAAAGCGCCGGTTCCACCGTAGTTTGCACCACCTAGCCTTTGACCAGCCAATGCGCCGCCCAAAGCGCCTGACAATGGGTTCGTGTAGTAGGGTTGCGTCTGGGTCATCCCTAGATTCGGTAGCTGGGTGCTGATGCCACCGGAGGCAATCTGTAGCTTCTCCAGACCGATGTTGCGCAGGGCATCCAATTGAGCCTGCTCCAACTGCTGACGCGCACCGCCTAAGCCCATGACCGCCTGGCCGCCGGAGATGTTCGCACCCTTGGCGTACTGTGCCAGCCCAGCAGCTTGGCCGTAACCCTGTGCGCGTAACTGCGCAGCAGTATCAGCCGCCTGCTTGATGGCTGCAGCATTGGTTAGTGATTCCTGCACTCCTTGGCGTGATCCACCAAATGCGCGTGCAGCAGTTGCTGCCTGACGATCTCGCAATTGTTGAGTTTGCAATGCTCCACCAACATCAGCTAGTGAACGCTGAACCACCTCGTTCTCGTAGGGGTTCATAAACTGCTGGATGGACTCGCCAGTGAATGGGGTCAATGCCTCATTCGTAACTTGTTGCTCTCCGGCCGTGTACAAAGGGTTAAACCCTGCGAATTGTCGTGCTGGTAATGCACCCGCAACGCTCTGAGCCTGTCCGATGTTGCGTAGATACGCCGCCTTCAGATCAGGGTCAATTGCTGTGGTGCTAGTTGTGCTGCCGCCGCCTTTAGACATATCGTTTCTCCTTACATTTCGA
>Ga0209191_1001979_pt1 | contig 13078 bp, 15 predicted proteins | sample S_130626_EF_Meta_FD_187320 | JGI IMG/M metagenome (GOLD analysis project Ga0209191, IMG submission 187320) | Freshwater microbial communities from Lake Simoncouche, Canada to study carbon cycling - S_130626_EF_MetaG (SPAdes) (version 2) | ecosystem: Environmental > Aquatic > Freshwater > Lake ... | reverse complement strand
TCAATGTGGTGGGCGCTGAGTAATTTCAAGAACTCGCTGAAGTCTTGAGGAAACTCGATCTGTTCCATAGTTGATCCTGCGCAGTTCGAGGGCATGTTGAAGTCGGGCCTCACGGGTCTGGGATAACCAGAATTCCTTGTCGGAAATGGCGGCATCGTGGTGTGATGTCGCTATTTCAATTGTCTTCTTCATCACTCCAACATTCTACCTATGGGGTGGGATGCCATTGTCGGGAAAGAGTTTGCACCCATGATCAGGCCTTGACCTAGGTCGCACTGCCATAGTCAATACACTCGAAGAGTGGCTACGAATACAGAATCAGTGACTCAGCGCCATCGCGTGCGCAAGGTCACCCGCGTCATCAGAGATGTTGATGCGTGGAGCGTGTTCAAAGTGGCCATCGTTTTTCATGCCGCCCTGTACATCGTGGTTCTCCTCACTGGCTTCCTGCTATGGAATGTGGGTTCAGCCACGGGCACCATCGACAATGTCGAGCAGTTCCTGGCCTCGTTCGGCTGGGATTCTTTTACCTTCCAAGGGGCAGCCCTCTTTCGGGCCATGGCGTTCTTTGGTCTCTTTGGCATCGCTCTCGGAGCCGGAATATGGGTTTTAGCGGCCGTTGTCTTCAATTTGATCACCGAATTGGTGGGCGGAATCAGGGTTACGGTGCTGGAAGAAGAAGTGGTGGCTCGCACGGTTGAGCCTGACCATACCCAAAGGTAGAGTGAGCAGTCCCATACGGGGCTATAGCTCAGTCGGTTAGAGCGCATCCCTGATAAGGATGAGGTCACAAGTTCGATTCTTGTTAGCCCCACCACAAAGAAGGAGTACTTCGTGAAATTCATACGCCAAGTACTCCTCGCCATCTCCATCGGCGGCATCGTGGCAACTGTGTTGCGTACACGTGGAAAAAGCCCCGAAGCTCCGTCCCAAGGTGGGTGGCGAGAGGTCACCCCTCAGCGCTAATCGCCATGAGCACTCCAGCAAATTTCGAGATCGGGATAATTGGTTCTGGAGTTGTGGGCACCCGCGTTGCGGCCCAACTGCACACACTTGGGTACCGACCTCGCATCGCACCTTTGCGTCATGCGACTGACTTGTTTGATTGCAGCGTTGTTGTTCTTGCACACGGCGCACCGCATTCCGCATTGGCAGCGACTTTTGTTGCGCAAGGCATTGCAGTTGTTTCAGTCAGCGACAACTTGGCAGATGTTTTGGCATTGCTTGATATTCAAGACAGAGCGTTAGCGCGAAAGGTACCGGTCATCGTTGGTGCTGCATGTTCTCCTGGCATGACCGGATTGTTGGTTCATCACGTCACGCGCGCATTTGAATCAATTGATGAAGTGCATGTTGCTGTTCACGGAACAGGTGGGCCGCAATGTGCTCGTCAACACCACGACAGTTTGGCGGGTGTTTCTATTGGTTGGCATGAAGGTGAATGGTTACAACGACCAGCAGGAAGCGGCCGTGAATTGTGCTGGTTCCCGGACCCTGTGGGCGCGCGCGATTGTTATCGCTACGCAAGCCCAGAGCCTGTATTGCTGCAGCGCATTGCGCCATCGTTGCAACGCATCACTGCGCGCGTGTCAGCCACTCGTCGCGACCGCTTGACGGCGCGCCTTCCTATGTTGGCGCCTCCTCATGCAGAGGGAACTCTTGGTGGACTTCGCGTTGAAGTGCGTGGCGTTCGCGCCGGAATGCGCCATGTAGAAATTGTCGGTATCGCTGAACGTGTTGCAACAATCACCGGGTCAGTTGCGGCCCATGCTGCGCGCGCGTTGGTGAATGGCAGCGTTCCGCCAGGAGTTCACAACTTGGGACAAGACGAAGTTCCGAACGATTACATTTTGGATGGCGTGCTAGAAAGCGGCACAATCCTGCATCAATTCATCGGAAAGTAAACATGAACGCTCCTATTCTCGGAATCATTGAAGGTTTTTATGGCGAGCCATATTCACATGATGTGCGCCTCGAAATATTTGATGCAATGGCTGAATGGGGCTGGAACTCTTATGTGTGGGCCGCGAAATTAGAACCCCGCCATCGCGAACTATGGGATCAACCATTTACGCCAGCAGAGCTTGAACAATTTGCTGAATTGTCATCACGACACGACAGCGTGAATTTTGTCATCGGCCTCACACCAGGTTCTGGTGCAACAAACGAACAAGTCATCACAAAATTGCGGCCAGCTGTTGATGCAGGTGCATCAGCAGTGGTGTTGTGCTTTGATGATTTGCCCGTGTTGAATGCAGCAGCGGATCATCAACGCATCGCACATGCAGTACGCGATGCACTGAATGTGCCGGTGTGGATTACACCAACGCATTACGCAGGACTCACGTCGTCTCCATACCTTGACGCGTTATGCACAGGTCTTGGCGATGACATTGAAGTTATGTGGACCGGAAATTATGTTGTTAATGACACCATCACAGTGAATGACGCCATCGCGCGCCGCGAAGCAACAGGCGGTCGTGCGCCGTTGGTATGGGATAACGCACCAGTGAATGATGCGCTGATGCATGCACACATGCATCTCGGACCACTGCAAGGTCGTGAACAAGGACTACAAAATGTGTGCAGTGGTTTCCTGTGGAACCCAATGGTGGAACCGCGCGCATCAATGGTGATGTTGGAATCTGCCGCTGCATGGTGGCGTGGCGACGATGCCATGGCTGCATGGAACATAGCAGTTGATCGCGACGGCTGGCGCATGCTTGCTGAAGCAACCGCATATCGCGGTGATCTGCACTGGCCAGGCGAAGCACCATCACGCGAGTGGTGGGAAGCAGTTCGCGACATGCCTGACATGAAAGACGAAGTGATGACATGGGTGCAGGCCGCGAGGTCAGGCGCGCGCGTTGCCCTTGGCGCTCTCGCAGTTATCGAGGCTGACATTGCATCGTTGTCACAGGAAGAACTGGCCCGCCTCATGCGCCCACTAATGGAATGGCAGTTGCATCGCATTGCGCCGGCGTTCACGTTTGGTCGTGGCCCACGACAGCGACCTCTTGCCACTCAGAACAACAACGGCAAGTTCGTCCTTCGTCCTGGCAGCATTGCCGACTCTGAATCACTGGTGGACGCCTTGGTGCACACGGCGTTGGCCCGTATCAATACCTGATTCTCACTCATTCTCGATAGCGTCTGCAGCATGGCAACGCATCAACACGCAGCAGATTCTGTGGCAGCTGATGATGTTGCACACCATGTCGCTACAAAGCTGGCCGAGATTGGCCAACGCTTTACATCTGGTAGGCGAGACATTGTTGCTGCTTTGTCTGGCGCGGATCGGCCATTATCGATTCCAGAAATTTTGTCGAGCACAACCGGGCTTGCGCAATCATCGGCGTACCGCAACTTGTCTGTGTTAGAAAACGCTGGCGTGGTTATTCGTGTCATCACCACTGATGAATGGGCCCGCTACGAACTGAGCGAAGCAATCATGGGCCATCACCATCACATGGTGTGCAGTGTGTGTGGCGCAGTTGCAGATGTACGAATACCTGATGACATTGAACACACTCTTGATGAAGCATTAGGACTTGTTGCACAACGCGCGGGTTTCGCCATGGCCCATCACCGGTTAGATGTAGTGGGAGTATGTAACACATGCCGGTAACGAATTTTGCAGAGGGTGAAGCCCCTTTTCTATTGCCGGGGAAAATTATCCACGTGCCTGGGCGTGGCGAAATGTTCGTTCGCCACCATCAACACTCTGATTCGAATGCACCAACAGTGTTGTTGTTGCATGGATGGACCGCATCAAGTGACTTACAGTTTTTCTCTGCATACGAAGAACTAGCCAAATACTTCTCGATTATCGGTGTTGATCACCGAGGCCACGGAAGGGGATTACGTCCACACTGTCCGGTGACATTAGAAGATTGCGCCGACGATGCCGCCGCAGTTGCTCGTGCACTTGGTGTTACGTCCGTTATTACAGTCGGCTATTCCATGGGCGGCCCCATCAGTTTGCTCACAGCGCAGCGCCACTCAGAACTGGTGAGCGGCATGGTGCTACAAGCAACAGCACTTGAGTGGAGCGGAACACGCAAAGAGAAAAACAGAATGCGATTCATCGGGCCCGTATCCCACATTGTTGGTCGCCCACGCGTTCTTCGCTGGTTCATGAAGCGCACATTGCCGCGTGGTCATGAGACGCGTCGTTATGTGTCGTGGATTATCGCCGAGAATCGTCGCAATGACCCGTGGATGATTGCTGAAGCTGGTAGAGCAATTGCAAAGTTTGATGCGCGTGGATTCGCGAGCACATTAGGTAAACCAGCAAGTTATGTTCTTACATTGCGCGACACTTTGGTTCGTCCGCACAAACAACACGCGCTTGCTGCAGCAATGAATGCAGAGATTCTGGAACTTGACGGCGATCACATGGCACCGATACTGATGCCACGTGAATTTGCTGTGGTTACTCGCCAGGCTGTGAATCTGGTTGTTGCTGCAATACAGCAGCGTTGAGCTTCTCTAGCGCCTCAGTAATTGCATCAGTCTGTTCACGCAGATCTTCCATAGTGACAAGGTCTGCGAGCACCAAACGCACACCAGCTAATTCGCGTGCCAAATACTCAGTATCTGCTTGCGTTCGTGCTGCTAAGCCACGGTCACGTTCAAGTTGTTCGTTGTCACGATCTTCTTGACGATTTTGCGCAAGCAAAATGAGCGGCGCTGCATATGAAGCCTGCAATGACAAAATAAGCGTAAGGAAGATGAACGGATATCCGTCAAATTGAAATGGCTTATAGATGTTGACGATTACCCAGCCAACAACAACGAACGACTGGATAACTAAGTAACGGCCGGTGCCTAAGAAGCGAGCAATGGCTTCACTGAACGCACCGAACGCATCGGGGTCGTAGTGAATACCAACGCGGCGACGCTGGCGCGGCGTTGTTAGGTCGGTGCGGCGCTTCATGATGTAGCCGCCTGACGCCTGCGCTGTCTCCAGTCGGCAGGCAACATACGGTCAAGCACGTCGTCCACTGTGATTGCGCCCAACAAATGTCCGCCATCATCACACACACCAACCGCAAGAAGGTTGTACGACGCTAAGAATTCTGCAACTTCACGATCTGATTGGTTGGCAGTGACAGTTGGTTCGTTTGAAACGCAACGGCCGAGTTCAGTGCTTGGTGGTTCACGCAACAAACGCTGCAAGTGCACAACACCAAGGTATGTACCTGTAGGTGCGCGAAACGGTGGCTGCGTTATAAATACTTGTGCAGCAATAGACACGAGCCACTCAGGGTCACGCACTTGTGCCAATGCTTCAGCAACTGTTGCGTTAGCACCCATGATGATGATTTCTGGCGTCATCAACGCACCTGCAGTACCTGGTGCGTAGGACAACAGTGAACGAACTACATCTGCGTCGTCGTCGTCCATTGCTTCCAACACGCGAGAACGTTGTTGTGCGGGCATTTCTGCCAACAAGTCTGCAAGGTCGTCGAATTGCATCTCTTCCAACACGTCGATGAGGCGATCCATGTCAAGGTTTGCAATCAGTGCGAGTTGTTCACTCTCTGGCATTTCTTCGAGCAAGTCGGCAAGACGGTCGTCATCCATTTCTTTTGCCAATAACTGACGTTGTGCAAATGGCAACGCACGCACAACACCGGCCACGTCGCTTGGGTGCATGTCGCGAAGACGTGCAGCTTCAGCGGCCATTTCGGTGGCTGGCGCAAACAGGCTGCTCGCTTCGGTCCAGTCGACCAAGCGGTACGTAGAGCGTCGGCCAAGGACCCCACGGCGAGTGAGGCGGACTTTGGAGACTTCCCAGCCCGATTCACGAATACCGACGGTGGGGCGAAGGGCCACATCGCTGATTGACTCGCCACTGAGGCGCTTATCGATGATGTCGCGGCCAAGCATGTGCTCACCCTGGCGTGGTTTGAAGGGGTTCAGGTCCACGTCCCAGCTGCGTAGGCGGGCGCCTTCGGTATCAAGGGACTGAATACGGTTGGCGTTTACAAAAATGCGCCGGCGCTGGCTGGTGGCCACAAATCCGGTGACCCGAGGGGCGTCACCGCTACGGCCAGGAACCACCACAATGTCGTCAATACGGCCAATTGCAGCCCCGCCCGCGTCGAGGAGGGGTAAGCGCATGATTCGAAATGCATAGATCAGGTCGCTTGCCATGAAGCAAGGGTACCCCTCCGCTCCCACGGAAGGTGGGTGATTTGCCTTGTCTCTTGGCCTTCTCCCGATAACCTGACCGAGCCGTAAATACGGGGACGTAGCTCAATTGGTAGAGCGCCTGCTTTGCAAGCAGGAGGTCGTGGGTTCGATTCCCATCGTCTCCACCATTCGCCTTGCCGTTACCCTTCACCCTCTGTGAATCCGTCGGCCGTACTCCTTATTTCTTGTCCCGACCAGCCGGGCATCGTGGCCGCTGTCGCCACATGGGTGGGCTCTGTTGGCGGAAACATCGTGCACGCTGAACAACACACTGATGTTTCAGATGCCATGTTTTTTCAGCGCGTGGAATTCACGCACGCAGGTACAACACCTATCGACACTCTTGCTGCAGGTTTTTCACCTCTTGCATCGCATTGGAACATGTCGTTCACACTTGATACATTGCCGTGGAAACCGCGCACTGCAATTTTGTGTTCAAAGCAATTGCATTGCGCAGCTGACTTACTAGCACGCACAACATACGGCGATCTTGGCCTTGACATTGCTGCAGTTATTTCAAATCATACAGATGCACAATCACTTGCAACGTCGTTTGCATTGCCGTTCCATCACGTTGCAGTGGGTGACAGTGCCACTGCGCGCGCGGAACAAGAAATACAACTTGGTGAGTTATTGCAATCACTCAACCTTGACCTTGTAATTCTTGCGCGGTACATGTTGGTAATGCCGCCATCGCTTGTTGCACCGTGGACTGGTCGCATGATCAACATTCATCATTCGTTCCTACCAGCGTTCATTGGTGCAAACCCGTATCGCCAAGCACATGATCGCGGCGTGAAAGTCATCGGAGCCACTGCGCATTACGTCAGTGATGTATTAGATGAAGGCCCAATCATTGCGCAAGATGTTGCGCATATTTCTCACCGTGATGATGTAGCTGAACTCACACGCCAAGGCCGCGACCTTGAAACAGTTGTTCTCGCACGGGCCGTACGGGCGCATGTGGAACACCGCGTGTTGACATTCGGCAACCGCACCGTTGTCTTTGGCTAACGAAGACCTATTTGCGAACGATCAAATCGAGTGATGCCCGATTTGATCCACCTGTCAAACTTTGACCAGCGCCTGTGAGTTGAATATTCCACTGAGTTCCCGCAGTCGCAGCGTCATATGTTGATGCGCCAATACAAGCGCGTAGGTCAAGAGTGAATGACAACTGATTACTGCTAGTGCCTGTCACGGAATCAGTAGTTGCTGTGTCAGTTAATGGCCAGAGCATTGCGGCCATGTCGCCTCCAGTCAGTAACGAGAATCCACTTTCGTATCCGGAATAGGCTCCAGGGAGACAGGCAGTGTCTTGCTGACCCATGTAGATAATTCCGTATCGCAGACCGCCCATGTCGCGGTATGTGCCCTCTTCACCAGTGGTGGTGAGGCGTTGTGGACGATAGAACTCAAGCTTCAATTTCCCAGTGGAATCAGGGGTAAGTGCGCTACCTGTATAAGCAACACCGTTGACCTTAGTTAAACCAGGAACCGTCACTGCGTGTGGATTTACCATCATCACAATTTGATTATCTCCTGAACTGGTGTTGTATCTCACCGTGAAAACGTCCCCTGGCTTCACAGTTTGCAATGTGTTTGCCCCCTGGTTTGGAAACAGCGACGCAACCCAATACACAGATTCGGGATCTTGTCGTCCGTTGCGGTTCATCAAATACAACGAGTTGCCATTAGTGCTGGTGCCAAGAGAAGTGTCTAGTCCGGGAGTTGCATCAGCGGTAGTAGTTTCTTTCTTGAAGCCGCCGTTATAGGTGCTCCATTTGACTCCGGTGTTGCTGGTCGACAAGTGAGTTGACATGTTTTGTGCAGTCGGATCGGTTCCGCCGCAATACACAAGAGCCCCACAATCCACCCATGCGTACTTCACGTCGTTTAAACCAGTGACACCAAAGTTGCGTTGACCGATGAAGAACTGAATGGAGTAGTTTCCGGGAGTTCCGAGAACGGTTGCAATATCTGCTGGGCTGAGTGTGGGGTTGAGACCAGCATTAAAGAGCGAACTAGAAGTACGCAAACTCACCCACGGGTTTAGCGCAGCGGTTTTTGTAGTTGTGGGGTCAACTGCATCAATGACTTGGTCTCCATCGTCGTCTGCATCAAGAGCATTTGGTAATCCGTCGGAATCCAGGTCTGCTCCAAGCACGAGAGGGTCAGCATCAAATGATTGGACATTTCGTGTGCCTACGGTGGCCCCTGTGCATGCCTTTTTCTGCGAGGTTGAAACCTTGACAATGCCACCAGTTCCAACAGCAAGTGGGTTACCTGAACTTGAACGCGCAACAATTGATTGTCGCGCAAATGTTGAAGCCTTTGGACGTGATTTTGTAATCGCATACCCCAGTTTTGAAAGCTTTAGGTTGCCAAGCTTCACGGTGGATCCTGCCAACTTCATGTGAGCGCATGTGTTTTTGCCGAGTGTTTCTTTAGCTAACACAATTGGGCCAACGTAACGGTTGCGAGTGTCAACCATTTGAAGCGTTGCACCTTTCGCCGCAGATTTTGAAGCAGAAATATCAAACTTTCCTGCTTCGTTAACCGTACTGACGACGGCAGAACCTGTACTGCTGACCATTAATACTTTGTATCCCTGCGCGGCAAGATCCAAGGTGCCAGTGATACGCACTGAATCGGCGTTTGCATTCGTAGGAGAAGTGGCAAGTGCGGCAGATAAGCACATTGCCCCAATGAACAGAGAACGGTAGAACTTCATCACAGAGAATCCTTTACTTGTTGCTACAAAGGACACTACGCCTGAATTCGGTGCTTGTCTAGGAAGGCGGCAACAACGAAATCAGCATGCGCGTCAGCAATGCCCGCCACGCTTCAGGGTCTGGCATGTATTCACCGTAAACATTCGACAGTGCAGTGCCTAGCGGAATTACTTCCAACATGAACGCCAATGCTTTGTCATCAACAGATGGGTCAACAAGGCCATCAAGTTTTGCTTGTTGCACTGTGGCAACGATTTCAGCTGAAAGACGCGCCTCGGCATTTGTCAGGCGTTGCATCAGGTCTGGGTTGTGGCGAGCTGCAACTAGTGCGTCCATGCGGTCAAGTCGGTATTCATTGCGTAGGGCGCTACGCGGATCACAAAAGTCATCAACCAAAATCTTGAGCACTGCGTCAAGATCGCCCTCCTGGCTAACAATATTCGACAAGTTCGCTACGTCGGATTCGATATGAGCGAGAAATTGTGATTCGTGAACGGCAGCAATAAGGCCGTCACGATCTTTGAAGTAGTGGTACAGCAACCCAATGGCCACATTGCACCGAGCAGCTAAGTCAGTGACGCGAAAGGCGTTGTCGCCGCTCTCTTCAATCATTGCCCTGGCTTCGGCAAGAATCAGATCTGCTGTCTCGCGGCCATTACTCACGCTTCCCACAATACGACTTCTGTCGTGACTTTGTCGTTCTGCAGAGAATCGTTCGTATCCTCTTCGAGTGGAAACAATTGTCATCATCGGTGCATCACTTGCTGGCGTGCGTGCAGCAGAGACCTTGCGCTCAAATGGATTTGCTGGCGCCCTCACCATCATCGGCGCTGAAGCACACATGCCCTATGACAGACCACCGCTGTCGAAAAACTTCTTGGCAGGTGATTGGGATGCAGAACGTATTGCGCTGCGCAAAGCCGACGACTTGTACACATTGAACATCAATTGGATGCTCGGGCAAGCAGCGACATCGTTGAACACGGGGTCGTCAGTTGTCACATTGGCTGATGGCTCTCAGGTCTCATACGACGGTCTCATCATCGCAACAGGCGGTCTTGTACGTCGCCTTCCGAACCAGCCAAACATTGCTGGCGTTCACGTATTACGCACTCTTGATGATGCCTCTGCATTGCGCGACGAACTTGTTGAAGGTGCTCGTGTAGTTGTGATCGGTGCAGGGTTCATTGGTTTAGAAGCTGCGGCAACGGCAACAAAGCGTGGCGCAAAAGTCACGGTGCTCGAAGGTCTTGACGCCCCACTCGTTCGTGCACTTGGTGCAGAGATGGGTGCAGCAATCGGTGCGGTGCATGAACGCAATGGCGTCGCTATTCGTTGCTCAGTACAAGTTGCATCTATCAATGGCGATATCAAGGTCACCGGAGTGACACTGACAAACGGCGACACCATTGAAGCTGATGTAGTCATTGTCGGCGTCGGAGTAGCGCCAGCCACACAGTGGTGCAGTGCAAGCGGTCTCACCATTGACGACGGCATTGTGTGTGATGCGAATCTGAATGCTGGCCCAGCAAATGTGTTCGTTGCTGGCGACGTTCTGCGTTGGCCAAACGGCATGTTCAAAGATATTGAGCCCACAATGCGGGTTGAACATTGGACCAATGCCGCTGAACAAGGCGCGGTAGCTGCCCAAAACCTGTTGGCAACCTTGCGTAACGAACCAATGCAGCCGTATTCCGCCGTGCCATTTTTCTGGAGCGACCAATTCGACGCTCGCATTCAGTTCCTCGGCCGCGCGTTTGCAACTTCCACTGTTGACGTAGTGGCGGGCAGTGTTGCAGATGGCAGATGGTGCGCCATGTTCAGCACAAATGATCGCCTCACAGGAGTTCTCGGAGTCAGCATGCCAAAACTGGTGATGCCAAGCCGCGCCATGTTGTCGACATACACGTCTCGTTACGACGCTCTGCAACACTTCGCAACCGTGGTGGCTGCACAGACTAAGTAAGTTGTAGGCATGGCATTGCCCGACGCAGACCGACTTGATGCATGGCGGTCATTCCTCACGGCTCATGCAGCAATGAACAAGATGCTGTCTCGTGCGCTTGAAGAAGACGAAGGCCTGCAATTGCCATGGTTCGAAATTCTTGATGCTCTTGCCATGAGCGACGAAAAGTCATTGCGGTTCAACGAGTTAGCCGAGCGCGTAATGACGCATCCGTCCAGCCTGTCGCGCCAAATCGACAAGCTGGAAGACAAGCAATACGTTGCGCGCGAGAAATCAGTGGCTGATGATGGTCGTGCAATAGTGCTCGTGCTGACGCCTATCGGCCACGATGTCTGGAAATCTGCCAGCACTACGTATTACCGAATTGTGCGTCGGGTATTCACTAGCTGGCTCACTGAAACAGACGTTGTGGCATTGCATCGGGTATTCAGCAAGGTTCTCGAAGCCGAATGAAGATAGGTCACAGTCTCCGACTTTGGTGAAACTGTGTGTAGCGGTAAGACTTTGGGTGTCGCATCCGACACCGAAAGGCCACTATGCAAAACGCAGTCATCGTTGACACACTTCGTACTCCACTAGGAAAAAGAAACGGTCGCCTCAAAGATTGGCACCCCGTTGACCTTGCTGGTGTTGCATTGCGCGAACTTGTCGCACGCACCGGCATTGACCCCACACAAATTGATGACGTCATCATGGGATGCGTTATGCAAGTGGGCGAGCAGAGCCTCAACATCGCACGTAACGCAGTTCTTGCTGCTGGTTTGCCAGAGACAATTCCTGGCACCACCGTTGACCGCCAGTGCGGTTCCAGCCAACAAGCTGCCCACTTCGCAGCACAAGGCGTCATGGCCGGCGCTTACGACATCGTTATTGCAGCAGGTGTTGAAGTAATGACACGCGTTCCAATGGGTTCTGCAGTTGCTGATGGCAAGTACGGATATCCGTTTGGCCCAATGGTCAGTGCGCGCTACGCACCAGATGGCGGTTTGGTTCCACAGGGCATCAGCGCAGAAATGATTGCTGACAAGTGGAGCATCACACGCGAAGACATGGACCGTTTCGCAGCACGTTCGCAGGCATATGCAGCTCGTGCAACAGCAGAGGGTCGTTTCGAACGCGAGATCTTGCCAGTGCTCGACTCTGAGGGAATCCTCATGACAACAGACGAAGGTATCCGCGATTCCCCGTACGAAAAATTGCAAACACTGAAGCCAGCATTCCGTAGTGAAGAAGAAGGCGGCCGCGTAACAGCTGGTAACTCAAGCCAAATCACAGACGGCGCATCAGCAATGTTGATCATGAGCGAAGAAAAGTGCCGCGCACTTGGTCTTACACCGCGCGCACGCTTCGTGAATTTTGGTCTTGCAGGCGACAACCCGCAACTCATGCTCACAGCTCCAATTCCTGCAACACAAAAAGCTTTGCAACGCGCTGGCCTCACAATGGCAGACATGGACCTCACCGAAATCAACGAAGCATTCGCGTCAGTTGTTCTTGCGTGGGAAAAAGAATTGCACCCAGACATGAACAAGGTCAATGTCAACGGTGGTGCAATTGCGCTTGGTCACCCACTCGGTGCCAGCGGTACTCGCCTCATGACCACATTGTTGAATGAGCTTGAGCGCACCGGTGGTCGCTACGGCTTGCAGACAATGTGCGAAGGTGGCGGCATGGCAAACGCCACCATCATCGAACGCCTGGGCTAAGCCCTGAACATCACGCTGGCAGCCATGCCCACTTTCTCAGCCATCATCTGGTTTGCCTTTGGCCTACTGATAATGCGCTATGTCTGGAAATTCGGATTCGGCATGTTGAAGTCAATGACCTCAACGTTGCCCGAACCGCCACCTTCTGGTGAGATGCGCCGCATCAATGTGCGTTATCGCTGCAGTGTGTGTGGAGTGGAAATCCGTATGGTGATGGCACCCGACGAAGATCCGCCGCCACCGCGTCATTGCCTCGAAGATATGGATCTGGTCGCCCCGATCGAATAAGTCGCGGGCTTTAGCCGAGCAACTTTTTCATTTCAAGAATCTCAGAGTCTTGAACAGTTGTTACCAATTTCGCCAGTGTCTTCAACGCTGAGTCTTTTCCATCTTTCAAAACGTCTTTAGCCATTTCAATGGCACCTTCATGGTGTTCGATCATGTCGGTCATCCATGCACGGTCAAATTCA
>Ga0209191_1001978_pt1 | contig 13081 bp, 17 predicted proteins | sample S_130626_EF_Meta_FD_187320 | JGI IMG/M metagenome (GOLD analysis project Ga0209191, IMG submission 187320) | Freshwater microbial communities from Lake Simoncouche, Canada to study carbon cycling - S_130626_EF_MetaG (SPAdes) (version 2) | ecosystem: Environmental > Aquatic > Freshwater > Lake ... | reverse complement strand
ACAACCATCTGACACTTTGCGTTTATCGCAAGCGGCAAGAGTGCTAATTTAGCATGAAGGAATAGTTGAGGTCGCCCATATGGGCTAGTGGGGTTCTACTTAACAGTGTCTAAAGGGGTCCTTCGGGACCCCTTTTTTTTGGTTGACAATATTCTTTCTTTATCATATAAATGTTCATGTAATCAATGAGGACGCTATGAACATTTTCTACATCTCCCAAGATCCTATTCAAGCAGCACAGTGGATGGTTGACAAGCATGTTGTCAAGATGATCCTCGAGTCAGCACAGCTTCTGTCAACAGCACACCGAGTGCTTGATGGCAAAGAGTGGGTTGATGCATCGTCCGGTCGTCGTATCAAACGCTGGGAATTGGGTGATGGTCGTGAGTCAGTCATGTATAAAGCGACCCATATCAACCATCCGTCAGCAGTATGGTGCCGTCAATCAATTGAAAACTACCTGTGGCTTGTCGAGCATTTCCATGCGTTGCTTGACGAATACACCTATCGCTACAACAAGAAACATAAGTGTCATGAGATGTTGTATCTTTTGCAATCACCGCCATTGAACCTCAAGGAATGGGATGCTACTCTTATGCCATGCGCTATGCCTGACGAATATCAAACTTCAGCTGATCCCGTCGAGAATTATCGCAACTATTATCGTGTAGGTAAGGCTCGTATGCACAAATGGACTGGGCGCTCCGCACCCGATTGGATTTGATAAATATATAAAACAATCAACACATGGAGTATTTAATGCTTAGTTTTATCGGATTTTTAACTGAAGCTGCTGATGGAATGGTGGGAACTATTGGCTCAGATGGAAAAGGTAAAAGACATACAAAGAATTATGTTATGGATTATCTTTCTGCCGAAGGCCGCAAAAAGACCGCACAAAGTTTTGCACAGCATGGCGGTATGGGTGATGTAGGAACAGGTGATGGGAGTCTTCACACAGGCGAAGCTACACACATACTAAAAACTGCACAAAACGGTCATCCCGCAGGCACAAAAGTTAAAATAACCCATGCAACTGCAGATGACAAAGGTGCAATCACCATACACACCCAAGATCATGGTTCATTCTCACAAGCAGCGTTAATGAAGCCAAAAGAATTGCAAAAATCTTCTAGAACTCAATCAGGTTTTGACGTTGAAGGTAAGATTGCAAGTAACCTCGGCACTGAAGCAGCAGGCTCAACTAAGCATGGATATGATTATCAGTATAGCTCAGGCCGTGGCCATGTCCGCGGTAAAGTAAAAGAAGTCGGTGCAGCTCCTGATATTCGCGGCGAATCTAAACTTGATAAAGGTAAAATGGGTCAATCAGTATTCAAGCATGACCCAGAAAAAGGTTGGCATTTCACCAATTCTCCTATTGGCAATCACTTTGAAAAAGCAAGAATCAAAGGCTCTGATGGCGTCGAAAGAGGTTTGATCGACCATTTCAATCATTTCCATGGCAATGGAAAAATCGACAAAAGTTATTCAATTGATGTTCCTAAGGGTGCAACAAGAAATTATTTGAATACTAGCAACGTAAATTCATTGCACTTGCATAATAAAGCAACGAATAAGGGAACTACCTTTACAATCGGCGATACAGATCTAAAAGGTAGAACTAAATTAGGACATTTGAGCGATGAACACTTAGATGCACTAGATGGTAAATTGGTGATTGAAAAGACTTCAACTGGAAGTACCCAAGCAATTCATCGTCCTAAAGCTACTGTTATGAAACAATTTGCAAATCTATCAACAACTGATTCTGAAAATCACCGCGATTTAACTAATGAAGATCATGCAAAAGAATTTAGAACTCATGTTGATGCGATGTCAAATGCGACCGAAACGCCAGCTCCTGCTGCAGCTAAACCTGCTAGAAATAAAAAACCATCATTAGCAGAAGCGATATTCAACGTAGTGAGACAGTAAGATATGATCAGTTTCAGAACATTTATAACTGAACAAGTCGTGAGTCAACTTAAACACTTGACTCACGTTGAAGATCATCCTATTGATTCTGGCGCTGCAGGGTTTGAACACGCAAAAAATACTTTAAATTCACTGCATAGTCATTTGTCGGGTGAAGGATCAGATAACGGCATTAAAGTTACTGAAAAGTTTGACGGCGCTCCGTCAGTTGTTTTCGGTCGTCATCCGGGAACTGGTAGATTTTTTGTTGCGTCGAAATCAGCATTCAATAAGAATCCTAAGATCAATTACACACCAGAAGATATAGAAACGAATCATGGACATGCTCCTGGTCTTGTTGAGAAGCTAAAAACAGCATTACATGAACTCCCTAAGATAGCACCAAAAACAGGTGTCTATCAGGGAGATATGCTATTTAGTAAGCCTGATGTGAAGAAGGAACAAGGATTAACGCATTTTACTCCGAACACTATTACATATTCTGCGCCGACTAATTCAGAAGAAGGTAAGAAAATCGGTTCAGCTAAAATGGGTATTGTTGTTCACACAAAATATCATCCTACTGATAGCGGCAAATTAGAAGATATGCATGCTGGATTTGATGTTGATCATGGCAGTTTCAATCATCATAGTGATGTTTATAATACATCTCCTGAAATTCATTTTCAAGGACATTATCCAAAAGAAAGCCAAAATCTTTATAGATCACATATGCAAAAAGCACAAGCACATCATGATGCAATGCTTAAAAACGGTGCATATGGACACATGGCAGGGCATGATGTTCATCTCAATACTTATATCAATTCGACTGTGAGAAATAATTCAAAACCATCTACACAAGGTTATAAGAATTTCTTGCAAGAAAGACAAACTAAAGATGTTGCATCAGTAAAAACTGATAAATCAAAACAACAAAAACATCAAGCAATGCAATCAATGGTTGACTCTGTTGAAAACCATAGAGACTCATTTGATCATGCTTTTGCTATGCATCATCATTTGCAACAAGCTAAAAATGTATTGACATCTGCACTTGAAACCCACAATCGCGGATTGCAATATAGCATTGCAGGTGAACAATCAAAGCCTGAAGGTTTTGTTGCTACTTTAAAGAATAAAAAAGGCGAGTCGATGCCTAGTAAGTTTGTAAATCGTGCAGAGTTTTCTCGTGCGAACTTCTCATCAGGTAAACCTGGGGATAAAAAATGATTAAAAGATTCTTATCCTTCATATTAGAAAATGCTAGCTTTAAAGAAAATCATGTTGTTTCATTTGTTAGAATGAACCCAGTGCATGAAGGTCACCGAGAAGTTGTTGATGCAGTTACTGACGAAGCAAAAAAACAAAATGCTTCACATAGTATAGTACTATCACAAACTCATGACGCAGCAAAAAATCCACTGACACCTCAACAAAAACTGAAGCATGCTAAAATTGCGTTCCCAGGAGCTAATGTTGAGACTGCGACAAAAGAAAGCCCTACATTACTGCATCACTTATCGCATTTGCATGATAAGGGTGTCCGTAATATAACTGTAGTCGGCGGCTCTGATAGAGATACATTTAATGATCTTGCTAAACAATATAACGGCGTAAAGGGTCGCCACGGCTATTACAAATTTGACAGCATCAAATTCAAACAAGCCGGCGCTGAAAGAAGTGATTCTGCAGAAGGTAAAGCAAGCTATTCAGCATCTAAAATGCGCGAAGCTGCAAAAAGTAATGACAGAAAATCATTCCATGCAATGGCTCCTGCAAACATGACACCCGCACAAAAAGATGATATGATGAATGACGTTCAAAAAGGTATGAAAAAATGAAAACGTTCAATGAGTTCTTCTTAAATGAAAGTAATAGCATTCACTATTTTGATGTGGATGATACATTGATGAAAACAAGTAATGCGAATACTAAAGTGCATGTTAAAGATGAAAATGGAAAACGTGTTGCAAGTTTAAATTCAGGTGAATACAATTCACATAAGTTGCAACCCGGGCACTCATATGATTATTCAGAATTTAAATCATCAGACAACTTTGCTAAAAATGCAAAACCTATTCGCAAGGTTCTTGCAAAGATGAAAGCGATCCATAAGAACGGCGGCAAGACAGAGATTCTGACTGCCCGTGCTGATTTTGATGACAAAGATAAATTTGCAAAGAAATGGAAAAGTTACGGCGTCGATATTAGCCCGGGTAATACCCATGTTCGTCGTGCAGGTAATATTGCACTTCCTACACACGAAGCAAAAGCAAAAATCATTTCTGATGCTATCAAAAAGAATGGTCATAAAGAAGTTCATTTATATGACGATCACAAGCCAAACATTGACGCGATGCTTGCATTGAAGAAAGATCATCCTGATGTGACATTCCATGGGCACCATGTTATACATAATGATGACGGCACAGTAACTATGAAACATTATAAGGCATAACATGGCACAGTTTAGAAAAGATACTCAATCATATTTAGGTGACGGAAAAACTATTTTTGAAGTCGGAATGATGGCTGTTTCAAATGGATCTGTAGTTAGTAATGCAAACCCATTCCCTGTATCTACAATAGGTGGAAGTGCTCAGGGTAAATTGTGGTCATTGCAAGTGACGCAAGGATTGATTGCAGGTTATACAACAGAACAAATTACAGGATACAATCCTAGCACTTCTGCAGGTGATGCTGTATGGTCAGCTGCCACGCCGTATCCATGGAGTAGTCTTGTTACAGCACAAACTTTGTATCTAAAGAGTTCAACTAACAATGCTACTGATAGAAGTATGCCGATTTTAATTGACGGGTTAGATGCTAACTATGCAAATCAAACAGAAGTAGTGACATTAGACGCTGCAAACTCAACAACAGCAGTTACATCAACCAAGCAATTTTTGCGTATTCATAGTATAATGTGTAATGGCGCAAACACTAATGCGGGTGATATTACCACCCATGTCACATCAGGCACAGGCACTATAGTATCTAAAATGTCGGCAGGCAGAGGTATTGCGAAAGCGGGTGTATATACTGTTCCTGCAGGTTATACTGGATATTTGTTTAAGGGTGATGCGTCTTCAACAGCAGCAACTGTGGTAAACTTTATGGGTCGATATTTTGGCAAAGCCTTTATGGTTCTTCACGTAGCTATTGTGGACAATAGCACATACATTTATGACTTCCCATTCCCATTAGAATTACCTGCAAAAACTGATATGTATACTGTGATCGAAGCAGGTTCAGGTAAGACAGCTGTGAATTATGAAATACTGTTAGTGCCTAACTGAAATATGTAAACACAGGTATGCAATAACAACATAGCTCTTTTCAATAAATAACACTATAATGAAATCGTCACCGCATAATGTGGGTGACGATTTTTGTTTGTCGAAAGGAAAAAAGATGTATGTGATAAATAAACCAAGAGAAAATAATCTAGTAAAGCTATATCGTATCGAGTTCACTAAGGATTACAATATGGCAATAAAAAATAATCTAGAAATTACTGATGCCACAGTTCGTGCAATTCTTAATATGCCGGAAGAACCTAAGCGCAAAAAGATTTTCGGTATATTTTAAAGTCAACAATCAATTTGTATAAATAAAACGTCTGATCAGGGCACGCCAACCTCAGATCAGATTCTTGTTGTTTTTTAGCTACGACAAGGATCTGCATAATTTTCGGATCAGTCTAAGGAAAACTCCGTTGCAAATTGATAAAGAACCTAAAAGACCTAAATTGGTTGCGAATGCGAATAGCAAGGCAATCAAATCTGTTATTAACACCAATCCTCAGCTCCCTGGTGTCGTTGAAAACGGTCCTGTCGTAGCTAAATCTCCTCTTGCGGAGAAAATTCTTTCGCTATCAGCACGCAAAAAACGTGACATTGAAATGCGTGAAGAACAATCTAAAATCAGAACATTAGAGCCAGTTGTAGAACTTGCTCCTGCTGACAAAATGAAGTTGCGTGCCGAATCAATGGCACGCAACGCTTTACGTCAGCGCTTCTCTAACAACGATTACTATATGATGAACGAGGCAAATAGAACTCGTGTTGACATGATTGTTGAGAGCAAACCAGAATTAATCCATTCAGTTGCAAAACGTTTGATGCCTAAGATTCGTGAAAGCGAACTTCAGCGCATGAATAAGCCATTGATTGAAGCACATATATTTGAGTCATTGATTGACGCAATGTTGACTGAAGCCCTTGATGCAAAAATTGAGAAATTAATTCGCATCGGGTTAGGTGACAAGAATAAGCTAAGTCAAGTTCGTCAAGCATTAAGCAATCCCGCAGCAGCTGCAAATACAGTTGTATTGCGTAAGTATATTATTGACACATTAAACACATTAATGAAACTTGTCACAGATGATGCTGTTGTATATCAGCGCATAGTTGCAACATTAATGAAGAAACGCAATTTGAAAGAATCTGCAGTTACAGTTGCACTCAGAAGAAAATCAGAAAAATCAGGTTACGACTTCGAAACACTTGCAGAAGTGTATATTCGTGGTGTGCAATCATGGGATGAAAGTTCATTGGCAGAACCAACTCAACACGCTTTCAATCGGGTCAACTCATTCGTGAGTGGCGGCAAAGCAATGCGTCTTGATGAAGATTTGGTTACAACTAATCGTGCTGATAGAAAAGGTATGATTAGTCGTGATAAAAATGGTCGGGCTATAACTGTTAAATCAGGACAAGGTGAAATTAAAATAAATGAAGCAGATCCTGTTATTGATACAACTCCTACTATTAAAAATAAAACTGTTAAGCGTGAAATTGCCGCAATAGTTAGAAGATCGCCTGACCCACTAGCAGAGAAGTTTGAAACATCAGAAAAGCAATCAAAGAATTCTGCAAATTCTTCATCAAGATTTGATGGTACTACTTCTGTAAAAAATATATACACCAAAGATACTCCCGGGCAAGGCCTTGCGAAAAAATTTAAAAAGATCGCAGAAACAACTACCGGTGGGTTCAACGGCAACAAAATAAATATCAAAGATGTTCCTGTTCGTCTAGCTAATGGTAAAATCAAAAGTTTGCCTCCAGGCAAGAGCAGCAGTTCAAAGGGGGGAGACGGAGAATGATTAGTTTTAAGCAACTACGAGAAGCAGCTAAAAAGGATAACCATGAATATGGTTATGAAGGTGAGATGGTTATGTCTCAACTTAAATCAATGATGCGTAATGCAAAAGAATTGCTTAGCATGATTGAACCTAACACTGACTTCCCTGAATGGGTTCAAGCAAAGATCACTCTTGCTCAAGATTATATTCAAACAGCTGCTGATTATATGGCAACTGAAATGAGTGAAGAAACTATTGCAGAAAAAAGAGGTCTGTGGGATAACATTCACGCAAAGCAAGAAAGAATCAAGAATGGTTCTAAAGAGCATATGCGTAAACCCGGATCAAAAGGTGCGCCAACTAAGCAAGATTTTGTCAATTCACAAACTGAAGAAGTCGCTGCATGGCAAAGAAAAGAAGGTAAAAATCCTGAGGGAGGTCTCAATAAAGCAGGTGTGGATTCATACCGCAGAGAACACCCAGGATCACATCTTCAAACCGCTGTAACTACTAAACCATCTAAATTGAAAAAAGGTTCTAAAGCAGCAAATAGACGTAAATCATTCTGTGCTAGAATGAGCGGCATGAAGAAGCGATTAACATCTAGTAAAACTGCAAACGATCCTAATTCCCGTATCAACAAATCATTAAGAAAATGGAACTGCTAAAATGGAAGATTTTATTGAACAAATGAAGGTATGTCAAGCAAGCGTGTTTGCTTTCTACCTTAAAATACACAACTTTCACTGGAATATCGAAGGACCTAGCTTTCCTCAATATCATGATTTTTTAGGTGACTTCTATCAAGACGTGTGGGAATCTGTTGACACAATCGCAGAACATACTCGCACACTAGATGCATATGTTCCCGGGTCATTAGGTCGTTTCCGTGAACTATCAGTTATCTCTGACGAGAATGCAATTCCAGATGCTCATGGCATGTTTTCAAAGTTAAGTGATGACAACAAGCGTATTGTTGACGAATTGAAAAAAGCACAAGCACAAGCAGAGAAGCTAGGTTATTCTGGCATTGCAAACTTCTTCCAGGATCGTATCGCAGCACATGACAAGCATGGCTGGATGATCCGTTCTATATTAAAGAGCTAATCATGGACAACGGATTACCACAAGACAAACCAGTTACGCTTAAGGATGTTGAACAAATCAACAAAGAAAAGCATCATAAGAATATGCAAAATAAAATACACAGAATAGATGACAGTTATCAACTTCCAGGAGAAAAGCCTATGTCAACAGCCGACAAACCAACATCAAAATTTATGGACGCAATGACTCAGGTTCTTGCGAATGAAGCTGAAATTATGGAAAAGAAGAAAATGACACAGGGTGATATTGCTGCACTTGCAGGAGACCCTGAAGATATTGATGCAGAAGATTTTGCTGCACTTCGTGCTAAAAAGCATTTGAAGAAAGAAGAAGTAGAATCACTTGACGAATTGTCAGATGATACTTTGACAAATTATGGAAAAGCTGCTTTAAACAATCAACTAAAGCGTCAATCAAATCTTGAGCCAGGTGAAAAAACATCTCGTCAAATTGAAAATCGTAAAAAAGGTCAAGAGCGCCAACTTAAAAAGCAAGGTATATGGAATCCTTCAACTAAAGAAGAAGTTGAACCGCTTGCTGAATTGTCAAAATCAACACTAAAGAATTACATCAAAAAAGCATCAGGTGCTGACGGCGGGTCAAATAAGAGCCTACCTACTTTAGCAGCAGCAACTGGACGTCATAGCGAAAGATCACAAGTAGCATCTAAATCAGGTGATATGGATACTATGAGAACAAATCGTAAAGCAGCTGATAAGTCATTTGACAAGTCATGGAATCGTCGTAAGGGCATTGGCATGGCTGCTGACAAACTAGCTAAAGAGTCATATGAACTTGATGAAGCATTGACAGACAAAAGAATTACTACTACAGATTCAGAACATAAAAGAGTTGTCGGAGATCTTCATCGCAAATTAACATCGGCAGGTTATAAACCTCAATTTCAGTCAACAAATGGTCCTAAAGGTTTTACAAATGGGACAATGGATCATTTGAGCAATCCAAATGTTGCAAAAGACAAATCAGTTATTGGACATGTTGTAAAGTATAAAAACGACAACGGACATACAGTTAATATGAAAATTCTTCATAAAGGCAACATTAGAGACGATAGAGGTGATAAAACTGAAAACATCAAACGTGAGGTTTCTATCAGTAAGCTAAATTATTTTGATGCGAAACCTAAAAAACCTAATCTTCCAGAATCATATGAAATGAACGAAGCAGCAACAGTTCTTCTTCGTAAGGGTGGCGCAACTAAGCGTATGCGTTACAACCCAGCAACAATCGCAAGATTGAAGGGTGAAGGCTGGGTCGTTGCAGCAGAAGCATTCGTTGATAAAGTAAAAGCATTGTTTGACATTGCAGAAGATATTTCATTCGAAGATGCACTATCACTTGTTGAAGCAGTTGACGAAGTAAAGCGCGGCCGTGGTCGTCCCAAGAAGGCAGTTGATCCGAATGCAGCTCCAAAGAGAGAATGGAAGCCAGGCGGACGTGGTCGCCCACCGAAGAACAAGGACACTGTAACTAAGGTTTCAACATCTGATACCGCAGCAGCAAAAGCAGCATCACCTGAACCCAAAGCAGCAGACGATGCAACTGATACAGGACATATCCTTGACCACCTACGCAAGGCAATTTCAACCAATGGCACCAATTCATTCCGTCAAAAGAATGGATCAATGGCAAAGGTTTCTCAATCTGCTGCAATTGCATTGTTGTCTCATCATGACAAGTTGCCAAAAGCATCTGATCGTTTTGCTATGCAACAACACATGGCAAAATCACCCGAGCATCTACAAGGTGCAATCAAGAATGTCGCGGCAGGCAAGCCATACAATGCTGGTTATGAAAAAGCAAAACCAAAAGCAATTTCATTAGCACCTGGCGGAAATCCTGATTGGTATAAGAAGAAGTAATAATGGCTATTATTGTGAAAAATGGTATAAAGGTTGGCGTGCAAGCGCCAACTACTTCAGCAGAGACTATAAAGCCAGTGTTGTCACATAGAACTGTAGTGGTGCCACAACCTGAACCAGCAAGACAGGTGTTGAATAGAAGATTCGTTATTGAACCAAAGAAAACAAACGGTGTTGCCTCACAAGACACAGCTTTAGTTGTCAATGGCAAACAAAAGAGTATCGGTAGGAAGTCACACTATCTGCTTGATATGTTGACATTAGACGACGAATAAATAAAAGAAAATTGTCCTTAGGAGGGAAAATAAAATGCCACAATGGGGTAAGAATGACGTAAACTCAAATTCGGTGCTATGGGCACCTACGTCAGTAAGACTAGCACCGAACACTACAAACAGAAATAATCTATACGAGAATACAACACCTAGCGCATTCACTACAGGTAAAACTGAAGGTATGTTCGCTATGGACGCTACAGAAGCGGGTGTTACAAATGGCTCTATCATTTCATACACTATCACTAATAACGGTTCAGGTTATCGTGCAAATGCCGCTGTGACTGTTTCAGGTAACGCGACTTCAAACGCAACAGCAAATTCTACCGGTCGTATTTCAGCGGTCAATGCCAATACTGTCGGTAATAACTACACTGGCACCCCGCCAACTGTAACTGTTGCGGCACCAGCAGCGCAAACTTTCAACTCGAATACCGCGCTTTATAAGGATGTCACATTCAACGCAAATACTGGCGTGAATGGGACTACTGAATATATTACTATGGGTGCTTCACACGGATTCTCTAATGGAGATCTAGTAACATATATTCTAGCGGCAGGTAATACCACTGGAACAGGATTAACTAGTGGATCTTCTTATTATGTTCGCTACGCCAACTCAACAACCGGTCTTGCGTTGTCAACAACTGCAACTGGTGCAAACGTTAACTTGACTGCAACTGCTGTGTCAGAAACAGGCCATACACTTCGTCGTGTCGGTCAAGGTTTTATCTCTATCGGAACAAACGTCCTACAGGACGGTGATTTAGTGACATACACAGTTTCTACTGGAAATACTACATTGACTGGTTTGACTTCAGGATCTAGATATTATATCGTAGGTTCAAACACAACTGGCGTTAAATTGTCAGCAACAAGCGGCGGAAATGCCATCGTATTGACTCCTGGTGTTTCAGAAACAGGCCACTCACTAACTGGTGAAACAGCAACTGCAGCAGCTGTTCTTTCATACACTGGTCGTGGTGCAGCACATGCTGGTTGGGTTCTACGCACTGTAGGTTCTGGCGGACGTGCTGGTCGTGTTCAGTATGAAACTCTAGTTGCTATGGGTTCAATCACTGGCGACTCTGACGATACCGTATTTAAGGACGCATAATAGATGACCGATAGAGCGAAGAAAATAAGTGAACTAACTACGACTACATCTGTTGCAAATACAGATAAAATCGTAGTATTAAAGGATGCGGCTAATTCATCCCTAGCAGCTACCCGCGCAATGACTATGACAAATTTTGCAAACTCTATCGGTCCTCTTATAAGATTTGATTTGCCAAATAGCACTGTCACTTCGAATACAGTGACAAGACAATCAAACGGGACATCATCGGTTGCATTCTTCACTTTTGCAAATAATGACGCAGGTCATGTAGATTTCCATGCAAAAGACGAAACAACCGGTGATATTACCGCAGGCCATTTTACATTAGTATCAAACAATACAGTAGCTAATTTATCTTTAGGACAAGGAACTACTAGTGTCGGACCGAATCAAATTTTGTTCGACAATGCACCGACAATAAACGTTTCTACTAGTGTTGTTACATTGTATTTCAGAAGACAATCAGCGGCTACTTCAAACGTTATTATTAAATACCACGCGACACTATATTAATCCATGAATGATTTTATTAATGATTCCAATTTTTTGTTGTTTTGCGCTAAAAATTATGATAATGCACAGTGTCATGACACCGAAGAATTTTATGAGGATTTGAGACGTATTAAATATATCAAGAAATTGATAACAAGATATGTTATAACTGGTGATTTAAAAGAAAGATTAATATTAAATCATTTAATAATTTTACAAAATGTATTTGGCTCTGATGCATTATGTAAAATTATTTTTTTGAAGATGGATAAACAATTAAAATATATCAAGCCATTTTTAGTGATGTTAAATATATTACCTGAAAGAATATATCATGTCGGCAAAGAAGGTAATGTTCACATAACTGATGACATTGAAATGGATTTAGCAATAATAGAGGCTCTCAGAAAAATATGAAAAAAATATTAGAAGACGGCGAAGGTGTTGCAATGGCACCACCTAATAACACTACTAATTCCGCTGCTATGAATCCCAATGATCCTCGCAACCCTCCAGTTTTTAAAAAACGCAAACCACAACTATTAAAAAATATATTAAAAAGAAGAGGCCCGAAATGAGCGAATTAACTGAACTTTCTAGAGAAGTTGCTATACTTAAAACTGATATGGCTCAAGTTAGCGGGTTAATTGATCGTTTAGATCTGACTATCGCAAAATTGACCGAAGTTTCAACAACAGTATCACAATTACTTGCAGTGCAAGGTAATAGATTAGAACAACAGGAAAAGTCAGCTTATCAATTTTCAACATTGCTTGAAAAAAGAAGGGACGAAGCAGCGGAGAGTAATGACATTATGCATAAAAGAATCTCTTCTGCAGAAAAAGAATTTCAAACAGAAATTGGAAAATTGAATGACAAAATTTTAGATGAAATGAAATCTATGCGTGCTGAGTCAAAGCAGCAGCATGATGAGTTGTCAAGTAAAATGTCAAAACTTGAGAAGTGGGTATGGGTCGTGTCAGGCGGCGGCGCGGTCGTAGGATTCCTGTTGTCTCACGTTATAAACTTGGACAAATTTTTTAATTGACATTTTGAAGCGCTCGTGTATAATCATCAATGATGATGTGAAATACAATAGAGAGCAATATGTCCTGGTTAGAACAAAAGTATATCAATCTACTATCAGGTAGGTTGCCAAAGTTTAAACGTAAAAACCAAAACCTATGGAATTTCC
>Ga0209191_1001975_pt1 | contig 13085 bp, 15 predicted proteins | sample S_130626_EF_Meta_FD_187320 | JGI IMG/M metagenome (GOLD analysis project Ga0209191, IMG submission 187320) | Freshwater microbial communities from Lake Simoncouche, Canada to study carbon cycling - S_130626_EF_MetaG (SPAdes) (version 2) | ecosystem: Environmental > Aquatic > Freshwater > Lake ... | reverse complement strand
AGTTTGTCCAATCCTCAGCGAAGTGCGTGGTTGGTTTAAAGACAAAGCACTAGAAGAAATGGGTCGTAAGTATTGGAAGAAACGTAGTTACATTTTCCAAGGATTTATTGTGGAAGATCCGTTGAAAGAAGATACAACACCAGATAATCCTATTCGTAGATTTATCATTGGTCCTCAAATCTATCAAATCATCCGTAGTGCATTGATGGATCCTGAGTTGGAAGAATTGCCAACAGACTTCATGCGTGGCGTAGACTTCCGTATCGCTAAAACAAGCAAAGGTGGCTTTGCTGACTATTCTACATCAAAGTGGAGCCGTCGTGAACGTGCTATTGCTGATGCAGACAAGGCAGCTATTGAAGCTCACGGTTTGTTTAACCTAAGCGATTTCCTACCTAAGAAGCCAACTGATGTTGAGCTCAAGGTAATGAAAGAAATGTTTGAAGCGTCAGTAGACGGTGAAGCATATGACATGGATCGTTGGGGTCAATACTTTAAGCCAGCTGGTATGGGCCAGGCTACAGGTGATCCTAATAAAGCCACAAGTCGTGCAGCCGCTCCTACACCTGCTCCTGCCCCAGCAGTAGATGAGGAAGATGCTCCGTTTGATACAGCACCAGTGGCTCAGGCCGCCCCGGCTGCTGCTCCTGCAGGTGACGCAGGTGCTAGTCGTGCCCAAGATATCTTGGCTATGATTCGCAATCGTAACAAACAGTAAACGCCAATAGAGTACGAGCCCTTGCTCGTACTCTCTTTCATTGTAGGAGAATAATAATGGCAAGAGTACAAAAAATTAACGAGAACTTCTCTCTGAGTTTTAACAGTAGAGAAGATCAGACAGGCGACACAGTAGCAGACATTGATGTTAGATTTGACAACCCCAAGGATGATTCTGTTATAATTAACAGACTAAACACTTGGCTTATAGCAATTGGTCGTACTGACATTGTTGTAAGTCCAAAGAAACTACCAAAGGGTGAATAATGGCAAAAGCATTTGATATTAGTAAATTTAGAAAGTCAATCACTAAGAGCATCGAAGGACTTAGTATTGGCTTTAACGATCCTACAGACTGGGTTTCAACAAATAACTTTGCATTGAACTATCTTATCAGCGGAGACTTTAAGAAAGGTATCCCACTAGGCAAGGTAACAGTATTTGCAGGTGAGAGCGGTGCAGGTAAATCGTTTATCTGTTCAGGCAATCTAGTAGCCAATGCACAGAAGGCAGGTATTTTTCCAATCTTAATTGACACAGAAAATGCACTTGACGAAGCATGGTTACACGCACTCGACGTTGATACAAATCCAGACAAGTTATTAAAACTTAACATGGCTATGATTGATGATGTAGCAAAGACTATTACAGAATTTGTTGCAGAATATAAAACAATGCCTGAAGACGAGCGTCCTAAAGTATTATTCATCATTGACAGTTTAGGTATGTTGTTAACTCCGACAGACGTTAATCAATTCCAAGCAGGCGATTTAAAAGGTGACATGGGTCGTAAGCCTAAGGCACTAACAGCACTTGTTCGTAACTGTGTAAACATGTTTGGTTCATTAGGTATCGGCTTAGTCGCCACTAATCACACATACGCTAGTCAGGATATGTTTGATCCAGATGACAAGATCTCAGGTGGTCAAGGCTTTATCTATGCAAGTTCAATTGTAGTAGCAATGCGTAAATTGAAACTTAAAGAAGATGAAGATGGTAACAAAGTTTCAGAAGTCAATGGTATTCGTGCCGCTTGTAAGATTATGAAAACACGTTATGCTAAACCGTTTGAAAGTGTGCAGGTCAAGATTCCTTATGAGACAGGTATGAATCCGTATAGCGGACTAGTCGACCTGGCTGAAGCTAAAGGGTTGCTCAAGAAGGAAGGAAACAGTCTTGTCTACACATCAGCAGATGGTGAAGTCATCAAGCAATTCCGCAAGGCTTGGGAAAAGAATGAGAAGAATGGTCTTGATATCATGATGGACGATATTTCTAAACACGGTGAAAAATCCACTTCTGAGATAACTACTACAGTTGAATCAGACTTGGAGGTCACTGAATGAAAGAAGACTTAATCGCAGACATTTGGACATTGGTTATAGAGCACGTTCCAGAAAAGCATCGCAAAGATTTGGCCGCAGACTTTGTTAATACATTATTAGATTATGGTATTAAAGAAACTGTATTAAAAGACCTAATCGGAGTAGATGGATATCTAGATGATGCGATTGATTATGCCATTGATGGTGAAGAGCTCGAAGAAGAAGATGACTATTACGAAGATGAGGAATAAATGAATTGGTATGACAAGGTTAGTAAAGATATTTCTCACATACCAGATGCCGTGGCATATTATGAAGCTGAATTAATTGCGGCTAAGAATGATGTTCGCATAGCGGGAAACCTTGAAAGAGCCGCTGCTAATATGCCTGGCATAGTTGAGAATCGTTTTAACCAACTTCAAGAAATTGAAGGAATCTTAGAATACCTTAACATTGAACTCCGTAGGCTTCGTAGTCAACACTTTCGTAAATATTTAGAAAACTACCAAAGGTCTTTGTCTTCTAGAGACTGTGAAAAGTTTGTAGAAGGCGAGGCCGATGTAGTTGACTTTGAAAAAATTATTAACGACTTTGCACTACTCCGCAATAAATGGCTAGGCATTATCAAAGCACTTGACATTAAACAATGGCAGGTATCTAATATTGTCAAACTACGTACAGCAGGTCTTGAAGACGCCACTCTTTAAATAAGTTAAAATGCGGATAACTAAATATCCGTATGAAACGCATTGTATTAATCACAGGGGGTTTCGACCCCCTTCATTCTGGGCATATTGCCTATCTTAATTCAGCCAGAGAACTTGGCGATTTGTTAATCGTTGGAGTTAATTCTGATGAATGGTTGCGTAGAAAGAAAGGGCAAGAATTTATGCCCTGGGAAGAACGTGCAACTATCATTTCAGCACTTCATAATGTTGACAGAGTTATTAACTTTGACGACAGCGATAATAGCGCCAAGGATGCTATTAAAAAAGTAAGAGCAATATACCCAAACGCTCAAATTATATTCGCTAACGGCGGGGATAGAACTAAAACTAATATTCCAGAAATGGATGTATTAGAAGAGATGTTACATGTTGAGTTTGTATTTGGTGTAGGTGGCGAAAATAAAATGAATTCAAGCAGTTGGATTCTACAAGAATGGAAATCACCTAAAACACAACGACCTTGGGGATACTATCGTGTGTTGCATGAAGATGGTCCTCATGTAAAAGTAAAAGAACTCACCGTTGATCCGGGTAAAAGTTTATCAATGCAACGGCACGAACATCGTTTTGAACATTGGTTTGTGACTGAAGGAACTGCAACAGTTAATACTCTTGATGCAGATGAAAATGTTGTGATGAAAAACTTTGTGATGAAAAACATGCAGACCTACATAGGTCATAAAGAGTGGCATCAACTAGTTAACAAAAGCAATACACCGTTGAAAGTTATTGAAATTCAATTTGGTGAAAAATGTGTTGAAGAGGATATCGAACGTAAATGACTAACTGGGTGTTTTTAAGCAAAGACGGCGAAGATGAATATATCAATAAACTTGCTAAAGGTTGTAACAGTCCTGTAGTTTCAACAGAAGATTTTGTCTACGAAGATTCTGAAGATCCAATTATTTTAAGAGGCATTTTAAAACATAAAATAATGAAACGCTGTTGGGATGAAGGCCGAACTTTCTACTATATGGATACAGGTTATTTTGGTAACGAAGTTGGAATATCAAACCCCAATGGTTGGAAATACTGGCACCGTATTGTAAAAAATAATCTACAACACGACGAAATTATACCTCGCCCTGGAGACAGGTGGCAACAATTTAATAAAAAATTAGATCCTTGGAAAAAGGGCGGCCGAAAAATATTACTAGCACTTCCTGACGAAAAACCCTGTAAGTTTTACAATATTGATCTAGAACAATGGACTGCTGAAACTATAGAAACAATTAAAAAATATACAGACAGACCCATAGAAATACGTGCTAGGGCTAAATTAAGAACAGACAGAACAATCAGTAATACACTAAAACAAGCATTAGATAATGATGTATTTGCCTTGGTTACATTTAATTCTAATGCGGCAACAGAAGCCGTAATGTACGGATTTCCAGCATTTACACTAGCACCGTGTAGTGCAGCCAAACCTGTAACTTCTCAAGATCTTACCCAAATTGAAAACCCTTATTATCCAGATCAGGATAAAATATATGCATGGGCCTGCCATTTAGCCTATGGCCAATTCCATGTTGACGAACTAGTTTCTGGCCGAGCCAAATCTATGTTAGAAGAAATTTAAAGAGAACACTATGAAAATTTTTGTCGGTTACGATTCTAGAGAACAGATCGCATATGACGTATGCGAATACAGTATTTTAAAACATAATAAAAATGTACAGGTGATTCCTTTAAAGCAAGATGAGCTACGGGCGCAGAACTTATATTGGAGAGATGTAGATCCGTTATCAAGCACAGAATTCACTTTTACTAGATTTTTAGTTCCACACTTATGTGATTACGAGGAGTGGGCAATCTTTGTTGATTGTGACTTTTTGTTTGAATGTAATATAGACGAAATAGTTGCTCATGCTGATGATAGGTATGCTGTAATGGTTGTTAAACACGATTACACACCTCCCGAAGGTGACAAAATGGATGGAAAACGACAACTACCTTATCCAAGAAAAAATTGGAGCTCGATGATTTTATGGAATTGTGCGCACCCTAACAATAAAAAACTTACTCCTGATTTAGTTAATACTGAAACCGGTCAGTTCCTACATAGATTCACTTGGTTGAAAGATGAAATGATTGGCGAATTAAGTCATGTTTATAATTGGTTGGTAAATCATTATCATGAGCCTGAAGATGGAAAGCCTAAAGCAATACACTATACAGAAGGCGGTCCTTGGTTTGATAATTACAAACATTGCGAATACGGCTATCATTGGGAAAAAGCAAGATTAGAATTAGCCGATCAAAAAGTATCTTTACCACCTCCTGGACCGTTTGACCACATACCTCCTAGTATCAAACAAATTTTTAAAGATATCTTAAAGTATAGAGTTGACCCTAACGGAGAAATATACCAGGCTAAATTTGATAACATAGTTGAGGAAATAAAAATGCTAGATAACAACAATGCAGTGGCCGTTGACGGCGGGCGAGACCCTAATGACGGCAAAGGTGTGGGTTGGGATCCTTATATGGAATCTTTTATTCTAGGTTGCGGCGGTCAAATCACAAACTATGATAAAGTAGAAAATATTATGACACCTGTGGTATTTAGGGGTATTACTAAACACAAGCACATGAAAGCCTGTTTAGAAAACGGCAGAGATTTTTACTATATCGATACTGGATATTTTGGTAATGTTCGTAAAAAATTCTATCATAGAATTACAAAAAACGCCATGCAAAATATAGGGCCTGTTATCTATAGACCACATGATAGGTTAGAATTAACAGGTTGGCGCCCAACAAAATTTAGAAAAGGGCGAGATATTTTGTTATGTCCTCCTAGTGCTAAAGCCATGAGTGCATTTGGTCTAGACCTAGATACATGGATGGAAGAAACAATAGCAACTATTAAAAAACACTCAGACCGTCCTATTGTAATTAGAAAAAAAGTAAGTCGCAGAGAAAGAACCTCCACAGATACGATGGAAATGGCTCTATCTCAAAATGTACATTGTCTAGTTACATTTAACAGCATTGCGGCCACTGAGGCAGTATTACTCGGAAAGCCAGCATTTGCTCTAGGTCCAAATGCTGCTCATGCTGTTAGTTGTAATGATTTAACTAAGATAGAAACTCCTTATGTTCCTAGCTTAGACGAAGTAACAGAATGGGCAGCACATTTAGCCTACTGCCAATTTAGTGAGGCAGAAATGAGAGATGGCACAGCGTGGAGAATCCTCAATGACATAAAGGATGACAATGCTTGATGTTGTTGTTTATCTAAGTTCGCTGCACAAACAAACTCCTGGTAGAAAGGTAGACACACTGACAGCATTTGCTGACGGTGCAAAATCTCAGGGAGCTCGCGTACATATTGAAACAACTTATACATTAAAGCCAGCAAAATTAGCTGTTATACTCGGCTGGCCTAGTCCTATACAGACTACTGAAAATATTAAATTACGTGCTAAAATTGTAGAACAACAACGAGCACAAAACAATCATGTCATGGCCATTGACGCTAATTGTTTTAAATTTAAAGATCTAGAAAGCAAATATTTAAGATATAGTATTAATGGAGTTAACTACGACTCTAGTCAATATGCAAATAAAAACTCTGATGCATCTAGATGGAATATCCTATCAAGAGATATAAGTTTATCTATGCAAGACTGGAAACCTCATGGAGAATATATTTTATTTTTAGTTCAACGTGACGGCGGATGGAGTATGAAAGGACTAAGCCCTGTTGATTGGACTAGACAAAAAATTGAAGCTATTAGAAAAATTTCTAATCTTCCTATAGTACTTAGACCACACCCTGGGAAAGTGGCAGATCTAAGACCGTTTGTACGTCCCGGAATTACAATTAGCGATAGCACTCAGACTCCTATTGAGCAAGACCTAAAACGTGCAAAAGCTGCTTTTGTTTTTAACAGTAGCAGTGGGGTTGCAAGTATTTTATCTGGAGTACCGTTATGGGTAGACGACAGCGGAAGCGTATGTTGGGATGTTGCTAATAAGAACATTAGTAACATTGACAATCCAGAACTGTTTGATCGAGGCCAGTGGATTAACGATCTAGCAGCCTGTCACTGGACTGACGAAGAAAGTCGTCAAGGACTTATCTATAAACAATTCTTGCCCTACTTAACGTAGTTTATTAATTGCAGTATCTAATGCATCATTAATATGTTGTATTGGAAACACTGAAAACAATTTATCAACATTCATAACACAATTAGATCTTGGGGCAACTGTTGCTGCTTTGAATTCTTCTTTGGTAAACCATTCTTTTTCTAATCCAAGTTTGTCAGCAACCTGTTTAGTAGTAGCAGAACCGGGATTACAGACATTGTAAATCCCACCAGCGGGTTTATTTAACGCAAAGTATACAGCCACTCGTGCTACATCAACTACATAACTAAATGAGTTTTTATAGTCAATTAGTTTTTGATAGTTTGATAATTTTGTAAAAATATTCTTAGGCTCATTCTCGTCGCCAAAGGGCATACGGATTCTCAATAGATACGACTTGTCAAGATATGGAGCCATCAAAGTCTGTAACAATGCTTTTGATCCGCTGTAAAAAGATCCGTTATTAAAATCAAAATTAGGAGCATCTTCTTCAGTCCATCCACTGGCTTTGTAGCCTGTATACACACATCCGCTGGTAATATGTACAATAGGAATAAAAAGATTTGCTGTTTCCAAATGCAAAGGAAATACTACATTTCCATTGATGGTTTCTTGTTTGTATTGTTCACAAGCATCAACATTCGGAGATCCTGTATAACCGGCGGCATTAATAATTGCTGTTGTACCAGCAGGGACAGTCTGACTATGAGAGATCCATTCGTGATGAATATTTTGTTGTTCTAGTTCTTTTTTGATATGTCTACCAACATATCCATGACCAATTAATGTAATCATTTTTCGTCTCTTGGTTTTATTAATTCTGGTGAGTATTGTGGCAATGCGTTAGTATCGTCGGAGCCTTTGGCATTTTCTAATTTAGCCGTTCTGGTACGTAACTCACTAGATGAATAGACGTGCCCGCGTTTGTGATAATGTAATTCAATGCCATTGTTCATACAATATTGTTTACCAGTAAAATCTCTATTGAGATATTCTTCACTTAGAAATCTAATGTGAATTGTCTGTGTTTGTAACAATTGTAGTAGATCAAATTCTGTTTCGTAGATTAAAATTTCATCAACATACTTACATGCCTGAAGTTGAACATATCTCTCATAAGCACTTTGTACCGGTTTATTTTTAATACCGGGACGGTCAATGGTTGGATCAATCTGTAGTGCAACTACAAGATAGTCACATAGTTCTTTTTCCATCTTTAACATTGTTACATGTCCTGCATGTAACAGATCAAAACTACTGCAATTAAATCCTATTTTCATCTTTAACATACCCTTTGTTTAGTGGATACCAGTTATTTCCTGGTGTGTTTGAATTTCTAAACCACCAATATAAATCAGAACCCTGCCAATCTTTAAACTGCTCTTTATACCATTCGATTGTACGATCATATGACACGTATTTAGAATCGTACATACGTTTCTTGCTCTTTACTGGCTCTGAAGGATCAAACAGCCCGATAAAACAAAACTTTGTTGGATAATTCATCAATAGATTTTTAAGCCACTCTATATCTGCATCTGGAATACTGCCAAGCACCTGTGTGCAGATAACAGCATCAAACTTTGTTCCTTCTGAAGGCAATTGATCAATGCCTTCTACACAGGGATCATATAAAAATACACTATCAGCATTGATCCTTGTTTTAAAATTCATCGGTTCAGTAGCACCTCCCTCGTCAAGTCCGTATGATACTTCGTCGGTATACTGACGTCCTTTGCCGCAACCATAATCTAGAACTGTTTTGGCATTGTACTTGTCCATTAAATGCCTAATCTGATTATGATAGTTTTTACAATCGCTACCTCTCCAGATTTCTGGATTGTTTTTTTGGAATTGACGTCCTAACTCAACGCTCTGTAAGTAGTATTCACTTGGCATTAAAACTCCTCTATTATTTCTTTATTATCAGTAACCCATGCTAACGCTTCTGTTAATCGAAAATACTGTTGAACCCATTCGCTATATATTTGCCAATTATTTGGGATTTCATATTCTTTTCTAATTAGATATATTTGACAACTAATAGCAACTGCTCGAGATACACTATCAATAATATACTTGTACATTATATTTCCACTTTTTACTTTCAATGGAGTATTTAATCTTTCTAATATTACCGAGGAAGGGGCTAACTTTGATCTACGTGCTACAATTAAAAAATCTGGGACTTTAACATTTTCGTCGACGACTGTTTCCGTATAAATTTTATCATATCCTTTTGCAAAATCTAATCCCATAAACACAATATCTTTTTGACCAGTTATAATATATTCAAGTTCGTTCAATACCACCTGCATTGATGTTTTTGTGAACCACATATCAGTTCTTATTTTAATAATAAAATCTTCAGTTGTTTGATTACAGGCTTGTAAAAAATCCCAAACTTGTATTCCTCCACTTGTAGTATATGGGCAGGCTGTATCGCTTGATTTTGATCTAAATCGATCTTCTAACATTCCAAATTGTTCTCTTTTGTCTTTTGTAAAATCATAAATTTTTAAATTATATTTTGATTCTATTAAATTAAACAATTCTGTATGGTTGGCTAACGATGTTTCCTCAAACTTCTTTTCTCCGATATATATCACTGCAATCATTTTGGTTTCCTTTGCTCAAACCAAGCATGTGCATGTGGCTCTTCGTACCCTTTAACAAAATCATATCCAAGTTGCCAATCAGTGGGAGTTTCATACTCTTGTCTGATTAGGTATAATTGACATTTAATTGTATATGCTCGGGTAGTGGGTCCTATTATTCTATGATGTTGCCTGTGCCCGCTTTTAACATCCTTATTTAAGATAACATTCTGAATAATAGTTTCATAGTCGTCTATTTTTGTTTTATCAGCAATTACACAAAAATCTTGCACTAAACTTTTTCCATCCTTGTATCCTATGGGTCCGACTCTAACATATTCCGAATCGTGATACCTACGTACATCCATTCCGATAAAACTAACATCCAACTGGTTTGATACTATCAACTCAATTTCTGACATTATTGTATTCATACTGCTTTCTGTGAACCAAAGATCACTTCGAAATTTTACAACTATATTTTCTTTAACTGACTTACAAGATTGAACAAAATCATATACCATTACCGGACCGGCCTTGCCAACAGGGCAAGTATTGTCGTGTGAATCTTTTAAAAAATCATACACCGTTATTGGATATTTTGAACGAATACGCTCAATCATTTTTTGATGATTTGTATTGGCGGTTTTTTGAAATCTTTTTAATCCATTATAAACAATAGCAATCATATGTGTAAAAGTGTTCCTGTGAAATTTAATTTGTTTCTTAAAAACAATTCGACTTCGTTAACATATAATGCTGCGGTATTAATGATCATCCCCGAATCATTTATATTATACTCGGTTGGTGTCGTAATCTCAATATCAGAGGTTAACAAATATTTTTTATTCTTGTTAATGTCATTATCAAAAATATTTTTAATTTTTTTTATATTTTTATGGTCTAATTGAGAGAGAAAGGTTACTGCATGAGCACCTGCTCCGTAAATTGAAAAATTTTCACAATTATTAATTTCTTGAATTAATAATTTATGTTTTTCCATTGATTTAGATAATAAAGACTCAATGCTTTGTTGTTTTTTAAGAACAAACCCAATATGAGCTTTATTTAAAATTGATAGTGTTTCTACTACTCTAAATCCAGCAGACATTGCCGCACTGACCATACTGGTAATGCTAAAATGTTGTACATGGTCATTAAAAAAATCAATGGCTCGTTGAGCATCGAGAGTATTTTCTAAATTAGGTACTTCAATATATATTAATGAATCTATATTTGTAATTTTGTCGCACAACTTTAAAAATTCAATAGGATTTTCTGTGTGTTCAATTATGTGTCGAGCTATAATAATATCATATAATTTACTATTTTTATTAAGAAAATTTGAATCAAAAAACTCTTGACAATGTTTAATCTGTGTCCCGTCGTACGACTCAACACACGGATCTATAGTAGTAACTATTGCACCATTTAAAGAAAAATACTCTGCTAATTCTCCTGAGCCCGATCCTATTTCTAGTAATTCTTTTGATGACATATCTAAATTTGATAAAATAAAATCTCGAATCATCTCTAGATTTTTAGACATTTGAGAACTTATTGCTTTCTTAGTAACATATCGAGAATCAGTGTATGTATTCATGATATCAGTTAATCCGTGATCGATATTTGATATATGAAAACAAGAATCGCAATATCCAGCAGTAAAAGAATAATTTAAATTGTCTGTTATAGGTGAATCTGACAAATGAGCAGATGACATCGGTAGCTGGTCAAATATTTTAAAACTATTAATTGTATTACCACAAATTGTGCAGGTTAAGGTGTTTGCCATGACCACCACTCCCCTAACGTAATTTCTTTTTCACTCCAACCTTGTTGTGCTCGCCACCAATTTACAGCATCTTGCATAGGATGGGGATGGATATAATTCTTTTTACCCATCTTTGCTTTATCATCTGCAATATAACTTTGAATGTAATCTTTACAAACTTCGTCGTCGGTGGGATATTCGGTATAAGTTTTTCTTACCAACCAAATTTGACAAAGAATCCTAAACGGATTTGAATACTGAATTCGTGGTATTGAAGACCCTTCATCTATGGGAACTATATATCTAAACATTTTATTCCCGCTTCTTCTTTTATTAGGCACTACCTTGTTTACATTTTCTATGCATAGATCAAAAGGAACTAATTTATCTCTACTTGCCAAGATCATAAAGTCTTGTATAGTCTTATCTAAATCAATGCTCACGGGTGATTTATTATAAACCAACCCGGCATTTTGATTAATCCAGTCGCTGCCAAAGTAAAAGATATCTCCCTTGCCTGCAACTAATTCTTTAATCTCATTACAAATTACTTCTATTGAAGATTCAGTGAACCATAAATCTGTACGAACACGCATAACATAAGGTTCGTTAGTTCTTTGTACGCCTCTTAAAAAATCCCAAAGTTGTACAGCACCTCCTTGACCTCTTCTATAGGCATTATCATGATCTATTTGTTCAGGAGGATCGTAGGGACATATGCCTCTTTCAGGGTCATCTCTTGTAAAAAAATACACGTTGACGGGTACTATTTTTTCAATCTCGTCAAATAATTTTTTATGATTTGCATAAGCAATTTTAGTATTATGTCTTACATCACCAGTATAAAAAATAGCTAACATTACAAATAATCTCCTAAAGTTTCGTGATCACGTTTGATATTTACAGCAATAGCTCTTGGGAAAGGATTAGCTTCATTGTAATCATTTATTAGTATTCTTTTGGTATTCGGTAATCCAGAGATTAATTGAAAATTTTCAAATCCAAGACCTGTTAACATTTGCCGAGTTCTTTCTTCTATGTGTTTAGGTCTTGCCGTAGTAAAAATAACAACACTACCATTATCTATCATCTCTTTAATATGTTGTACATTTTTTGTAAGCGGCTCGGGGTCTTCAAAATATGCATGTCTAGGCTGAGCTTTTACTATAGTTCCATCTATATCACAAAATATAACTGCCTTGTCGTTGTACTCAAACCACTCTTCAGCAGTGCCAACATCAACATAGTCACTGACAATACTTTCTTTAAATATGTGATTGTTATTTAGGCATTCTTCAATAATATGACTAACAAATATTTCTTTAACATGTGCCTCGGTTAATTTTTCAAAAGCATCAACGAATAAGTCTGCACTTTCAAATTTATAACCACCTACACAAAATTTATCAGATACAACCTGCTTTTCAATTATAGAATTAATAATACCCTGATCGTTGGTAATTACAAAACTTTTTGATCCTAAACGTTTTAAAATTTCATGATCTTTTATATTCGATACACAAACATAATTTCCTTCTTGATAATCATGTTCAAAGAAACTATCGCAATCTTTAATTAAAATTTCTTCAGTGGGATCTAGATTGATTTTTTTAAGGATTTGATAAACAGTATCGGCAGGCCCAGCAGTTTTGTTATCTAATATCACTACTGATATTTGATCACCGTACTCTTGTTCGGCATATTTTCCCACATAATATTTGTCTTCATGCTCTTTTAAAACACCTATAGTGATATGGTGTTTACCTATAAAAGGAGCAATTGATTTTTCAAACATCATCTTACCTGTAAAATCAGTCAGTGTATATTTAGGTCGCATATTGGG
>Ga0209191_1001973_pt1 | contig 13097 bp, 10 predicted proteins | sample S_130626_EF_Meta_FD_187320 | JGI IMG/M metagenome (GOLD analysis project Ga0209191, IMG submission 187320) | Freshwater microbial communities from Lake Simoncouche, Canada to study carbon cycling - S_130626_EF_MetaG (SPAdes) (version 2) | ecosystem: Environmental > Aquatic > Freshwater > Lake ... | reverse complement strand
TCGGTTCCCTTAAGTACGCTGTTGAGTGAGTTGCCACTAGCCCATTTGTAGGAAATGAAACAGAATCCAGCATCAGGCTCCCGCTGCGTCTTTACCCCAAAATTACTTTCAATCTCTTCCAGAGCCGCCCATAGCGAAATAATTTCAGTAATCGTTGACTGCACCTTCTGACTAGGCATTTTTGGCGCAAGATTTTCAGCAGAACGTGATTCAAAAATCACGCACGAGACTACTGAGAGCAACTCTGTTGCATTCAACTCGTCAAGTAAACCCCTGCGGATTGATTCGGTAAGTAAAAGATCAGATTCGGCATAGATCTTGGTAAGAATCTTTCCCTGTGCAGTTGGCTTTTCACCTTCGATGTATTGGAGATGATCCAAGACTCGGCAGATCTGATCAAAAGTTTTCGCAATCACATGAGTACGACTTTCAACTCGAACCGTAAGACCATCGTTCTCGCGGGTTAGTCGACCAGCACGTTCTGCTAGTCGAGCGTGATCTTCTCGTTCTGCGCATCCATGAGAAGGGTGGTTCTTCATCGATTTACGAAGATCTGCCAATTCCCCTTCCATGTGGCCGCGTTGTCTATTATCAAAAGTTTTACGTTGATCACGTCGGCTAAGTAGAACTTCTACTTCCTTAATGGAACGTCTAAGCCGCGCATATTCAGAGAAATCACCCAGATGACAACTTGAATCGCGCACCAACTCTTCGATGGCCGATTCATTCTTTCGAATTTGTCGGGTTAGGCCAACAACTGCGCGATCTGCTTGAAACTGTGCAAAAGATGATTCAAGTGATCGACGTGCTCGCTCTCGTCCAAACTGGGCAATCAAGTTAATTGACATGTTGTATGAAGGCGAAAATGAAGAACGTAGTGGATATGTTCTAGTTGACGCTAGACCCGCAGCGGATGCAGAATCAACAGTTGGTGACCACTGAATTACCGCATTACCTTCAATATCGATTCCGCGCCGACCAGCGCGACCAGTTAATTGCGTGTACTCCCCCGGCGTGATCGGTACATGTGCTTCTCCATTGAATTTAATGAGCTTTTCCAAGACAACGGTTCGAGCTGGCATGTTGATACCAAGTGCCAATGTTTCAGTAGCAAAAACCGCCTTGACTAAGCCACGCTGGAAAAGATCTTCAACGGCTCCCTTGAAACTTGGAAGCAATCCAGCATGGTGGGCGGCAATACCCCGCTCTAAAGCGGTTAGCCACTCCTGAAAGTTAAGTACCTCTAAATCTTCTTCAGCAATATTTTGTGTATATCGCAGTGCGGTGCGCTTAATCTCTTCGCGCTCTTCAGGTGAAGTTAGGCGCAGCCCAGCATGCAAACATTGCTTAACGGCAGCATCACAACCAATTCTTGAGAAGATGAATGTGATTGCAGGGAGCAGGCTCTCACCTTGTAGTTTTTCAATAATGTCTGCTCGAGACATGCGATCACTGGGTTCGGCAAAACGCCCACGCCGATTTCTACCTAGGGATGCTCGCCTGGTCATTTCACGTTCTCGGCTTAACACCTCAGGATTTACTCGACCGGGTGCATCAAAAAGATCTAACAAGCGATTGCCGATTAGAACATGTTGGAATAATGGAATTGGTCGAATTTCACTGACTATTACTTCAGTTTCACCTCGTACTTCGCCAAGCCATTCACCGAACTCTTCAGCATTAGAAACAGTGGCAGATAGTGAAATAACTTGAACACTTTCCATGAGGTGGATGAGAACCTCTTCCCACACCGCACCGCGGAATTTATCTGCGAGGTAGTGCACTTCATCCATCACAACACACCCTAGATTTGTGAGTGTATTTGAACCCGCGTACAACATATTGCGTAAAACTTCAGTCGTCATGACAAGAATCTCAGCTTCACCGTTAATGCTGGTATCACCCGTCAATAAACCAACTCGATCTTCGCCGAATTTTGCAACAAATTCTGAGTACTTCTGATTTGAAAGCGCCTTTATAGGCGTGGTGTAGAAACACTTCTTTCCAGCTTGCAAGGCGTAGTAGGCGGCAAACTCGCCAACAACAGTTTTACCTGCGCCAGTCGGTGCAGCTACCAAAACGCCCTTTCCTTCTTCAACGGCGTGACAAGCGGCAACTTGGAATGGATCAAACTCAAATTCAAAGGTCAACAAGAATTCAGTTGTGATTGGATGTTGCCCGCGCGTCTTCGCGGCTGCATATCGTTCTGCGGGAGTTGTCATGCGACCCACGTCTGTACAGCATCATGAATACATTCAGCTGCGATCGGTAATTGACCTATTCGTTCACCATCTGCATAGGCAACCGCTTTGGATTCAATCGTGACATTCTTACTACGCACTATTTCCACAGCTGGGTGTGAGACATGAGTCCCGGCGAAAACTTTCGGGAACACTTTCATGAATTCAAGCTTTGATACGGGATGTAAAACCATTACATCAAAGAGAGCATCTCTGATACTCGCGTTAGGGCAAACAAGCATGCCTCCCCCATACGATCGACCATTCGCGACAGCTATGAGCATTGCTTCAGTCGAGATCGTGCGATCATCGAGTGTGATGTCGTAGTGCCGAGGCTTAAAACGTGGAAGTTCTATCGCAATAGCTGCGTTGTATTTCATCGGACCCTTTGGCCACTGCATTGTGTTTGCTTTTTCATTAACAATTGAATCAAAGCCAGTGGACAAAATTGCACCAAACCACTCTCCATCGACGAGTCCTAGATCTATTGGTGCAGGCATTGTGGATGTAACTCGGGCTAACTGTGCATCGATTTTCTCTAAGTCCCAGCCGAGAGTTCGAACAAAGTCGTTACCCGTGCCTGCCGGAATAATCGTGAATGGAATTTGGAACGGAACGACGAGCTGCAAAATAATGTGTAGAAGACCATCGCCGCCAACAGCGATCACCCCTTCAGACTCTGGATTCTTTTCAAGAAAGGTTTTCAAATGCTCACTGAGTGCAATTGAAGAGTTTCCGGTGACAATCGTGAAATCAATGTTGTGCTGGTTCAAATACCCCGCAACATAGGTTCCGACCGTGGTTCCCTGACCGTGCCCTGAAACAGGATTAATAACTAACGCCCACATGGGCTGACCTTATCGGCTAATCCTGAATTGGTGTCGGTGCCTCAATCGCCATCGAGTCACTTTCAATTGATTCTTGCTTTTTGTCGCGTTTTCTATCGACTATTACTGCAATTCCGCCCGCCATGAAATAGAGAACAATCAAAGGTGCTGATAGCAGCATCATGCTCAAAGGATCCCCCGTAGGTGAGAAAGCCGCGACTACTAGGAAGATTCCAAATACCCATGCCCGCCATGGTTTCAGAATTGTCTTTCCGCGTAAGAATCCAATTAAGTTAAAAGTAAGTAGAAAGATTGGTAACTCAAATGCTAATCCAACTAAGAGAATTAAACGTAGTACAAAGTCCAAGTAGTCATCGAAGCGAACCAAGTTGCTAATTGAGTTTGGTGTAAATCCAAATAGTGCTTTTATTGCCACTGGCAAAATGAAATATCCTAAGGCTGCACCCATTCCAAAAAAAGGAGTCGCAGCAGTCACGAAGAGAACGCTTGTTCGTTTCTCTTTTCTATGTAGCGCTGGTGCGATAAATGCCCACAATTGATACAACCAGAAAGGAGCTGAAACGATTACTCCGGTCAGAAGAGCAACCTTGATTTGAAGATCAAGTGGTCCCAAAACTCCGCTGATATACAACGCACCACAACTAGCCGAACCAGATTGTTGAGCCGCTTTCAAGTCACAGACAGGTTTAGCCAATGTCCTGATTATTGGATTGTAGAAATACCAACCGCCACCAAAAGCAATTAACACAGCTATTGCTGAGCGAAGAACTCTTTTACGTAGTTCGCGCAAGTGGTCAAGCAGTGGCATCCGAGCTTCATTTGCCGGTGCCATCAATTTACTTCTCTGTTTTGTCGTTTTCTTCTATCGCGCCGTCATCAGCTTTCATTTCCTTCATTTCACTCTTGAAAATTCGCATAGAGCGACCAAGTGAACGTGCAGAGTCAGGCAGGCGCTTTGCGCCAAACAGAACGAGGACAACAATTAAAAGAATAACTATTTCTCTTGGACCTAAATTCATAGTACCTACTCCTTGGCTAATGATTAATCTAAGGCTACACCAGTAAAATGGGCGTGAAAAGTGGAAATTAAGCCTCTTTGTAACGATTAAGCATCAGTTGAGCCTTTTTTGCGACTTCAGCACGAATGTCCGATGGATGATTAAGGATCACCGCACCACCAGAGGCCATCACGGATCTTTCAATCCATTGAAGTGAGTATGAAGAAAGGTCGATTGCGATATCAAGTGGCATGTCAGATATGGCGAAGCGTTCAGCGACATCTCGTGAGGGACTCTTTCCGGTAATTGAAAAACTGATCTTCTCAGAACTGACTTTTTGCACTTCGAAATCTGATGAGACAGAGGCCGAGATGGCGCTTTCAATTCTGTCGACTCGAAATTCTCGATAATCCTGAGCTGTCAAACAATACGCACGCATATATTCGTGACCTTCTGATTCATAGAGATCAACAGGGATCACTGATCGATCACTCACTTGGTCTTTGTATAAAGAGTGATAACGAATCTGTAGTCCACCGTTGGATTGAACAGCTTGTGTGATGGTCGCTGACAATGATCCTGATGCTGAAGGAACAACAGATAACTTGATGGGTACGCCTAGAATTTTTGTCAAACGTTCGCGCAAGGAACTTATTGCCTTGGCAAGGTCTTCGCGATCTTCAGGTAATGAGGCAGCAACAAGATCTAGCCCAAGCAATAGTGCGACACCTTCCTGAAAGGTGATAGTCCTAGGCTTGGCCAAAGTCGAAGCATTTTTGATGGTCACGTAGCCTGACTCGAATTCAAGATCCATTAACTCAAGTGGTGTGTATCCCGGCAAACCGCACATCCAGAGTGTCATTAGATCTGCGCTCATTTGTGTTGGCGTCACATCGAAGTGATTAGCTAACTCTTTCAAAGCTATACCTTGATGCGTGTTGAGATACGGGACCAGATCTAGCAGTCGCGCTGTTCGCAACAGTGGTGCGGAAATACTTTTACTCATGATTAGCCAGCAAAGTCTGGAGTTGTTCAACAACATTTTCTCGTAAGTCAGATGGTTCATGAACGAATACATCTTCTCCGTGCCAGAGAATTTCGGCCGTTAAGTACTCGATTGTGTAAATAGGAATCTTTATTTGGTCCCACTCCCCTAGATCCTTAATCGATGTTGACAGAGCTCGCAGCCCATGTCCTTTGCCCTTTCTCACATCGATAACAGCAATTCGGGCAGCCGAAGTCGCTTCGACCTGATCAAACTCAAAATCAGAAGGAAATTCAAAAGGCTCTTTGTTCTTGTGAACGGTGATAGCACCTTGTATCCGATCTAATCTAAAGGTACGAACTTCTTCCACGCCATGATCAACTCCGGAGACATACCAATGTCCAAACCTATTTGATAACGCAATCGGGATTACTGTTCGCTCTTCGGCTACCAAACTTGGCGACAGATAATCAAAGGTTAGAAAATCTGAAGTACCGATTGCACCAGTAATGATTTCCAGATCTTTGGAACTATTTGCAAGCTTGGGTGATAATCCCGGAATATCTATCGGATCTGCTGGAATACCCGTAGAACTTAGTTTTAGGACTGCACTTTGTACTGCATCGCTAAATGCTGCTCCCTGCCAGGCATCTGCTGCTAGAGACAACAGTGAAATTTCAGTTGGAGTGATATTCCCCAGATCTAATTGGTAATTTTCGGATTTAATTCGATATCCGGCCTCGTCACTAAAGAGAGGATCAAAACTTCCCACATCAATTGAAATACCTAAAGAACGAAGATCGTCCTTATCTCGTTCAAACATTCGCTCTTTTGTTTCGGCACTGCCTTCATAACCTTCAACAGTCCTGAATATTTCCGACTTTGTTAAATATCTCTTAGTAGCTAGTAATGCGATTGTTAGATTGATTAACCGTTCAATCTTCCGAGACACCGTAGGCGCCTTTCGCCGGACGACGTCGACGAGCAAGAACTTCGACACCAGGTGCCATGCGACGACTTTGAATAAGAAAGCCGGTGTGTCCAATCATTCGTTGCTGTGGACGTACCGCTAAACCTTCGTGATGCCAACCTCTGACGAGAGTTTCAGAGCTCTCTGGTTCAGTAAATCTTCCGTCTTCTTTGAGTGCTTCAGCTGTTGCAGAAAGTTGAGTCGTGGTTGCTACATAGGCTAAGAAAACACCGCCGGGACGCAGAGCCCTAGCCGCAATATCAACACACTCCCACGGAGCCAACATGTCTAAAACAACGCGGTCATATTCAGAATCAAAACTTTGATCTTGCAAGTCACCAACTACCAAGCTCCAGTTCTCCGGCGCTCCTTCAAAGTACGCGTCCACATTTGAACGCGCATTCTCGGCAAAGTCTGCTCGTCGCTCAACTGAATGCACTTTGCCTGTAGGTCCAGTAGCGCGTAGCAATGACATTGTTAGTGCGCCACTTCCGACTCCGGCTTCAAGAACTCTGGATCCAGGATAAATATCTGCCACACCAATAATCATGGCTGCGTCTTTTGGATACACGATCGTTGCACCCCGAGGCATAGTTAAAACGTAATCGGCAAGCAATGGTTTAAACGCAGTGAATTTCAAACCCGCGGTTGTGCTAACAACTGAACCCTCTGGCATTCCGATGAGGTCATCATGGGTAATCCAACCCTTATGTGTGTGCCACTCTTTTCCGGGCGTGATCGTAAAGCTGTAGAGCTTTCCCTTTGGATCGGTCAATTGAATGCGATCGCCGGCTCCGAAATACCCAAGATTAGACACGGGAGCATCTTAGGCGAATTTAATAGCGGAAGTACGAGTATCTTCAGCCAGGTGAGTAGCGAACAGTCATTGCGTCTATCGCCAAGTGCGGTCAGTGAGTATGAAAACTGCCCACAGCAATATAAGTACCGCAAGATCGACAAGTTGCCTGAGCCTCCGTCATTAGATGCCGAACGAGGAACGTTGGTGCACACAGTTTTGCAAGATCTCTTCGAAATTCCAGCCGCTGGACGGACAGTCGAATCAGCTGTGGAACTTCTACCTTCGCGCTGGAGTGCACAATTGGCAGATAAGCCAGCCCTGCTTGAAATGGTAACCAATGAGAAGGAATGGCTGGATCGAGCCTCTGCCCTTTTGAAAACATATTTCTCTTTAGAAAACCCCACAACGTTTGAAGCAACACATCGAGAAATGCATCTGGAAAATGATTTTGATTCAAATGTGTATCTACATGGATATGTAGATCGCTTAGATGTAGCTCCCACTGGTGAAGTCAGAATTGTTGATTACAAAACCGGTAAAGCTCCTAAGCCAGGCTGGGAAGAAAAAGCTCTTTTCCAACTCCGTGTCTATGCGCTCCTATATTGGAAAAGCAATGGCGTGCTCCCCCGCCTTTTGCAATTGATGTACTTGGGCGATGGCAAACTCGTTAAAAGTAATCCAACTATGGCAGAACTTGAATCCACTGAAAAGGTATTGCGACGAGTAGCCAAAGATATTTTCATCTCAATAGAAAAGGATTATTGGCCCCCTAAGCCATCCCGCCTTTGTGATTGGTGCTATTTCAAAAGTATCTGCCCTGCCCACACCAGCTAGATCTCAGTTGAGAAATCCATTTTTAAATTCTTTAGCCTTGAATATGACAATTGCTCAAGTGACTTGATGACACGAACACGCTCGGACTCATCGATAGATACAAGATGTGGAACACCAATTAAGTAAGCACCACTTGCAATGGCTGCATTCATGCCAGTTAAAGAGTCTTCGAAAATAAGGCAATTCGAAATGTCAGAGCCGCTCATCGCTGCAGCCTTTAGATAACCTTCTGGATCTGGCTTTGTTCTGGTCACATCGTCTGCACTTATGGAAAATGGAAATAGATCGTGACCCAGGTTATCCAGCACGGCGTTAACAATGTTTCGTGGACTGGCAGATACCAGGGCAGTCCTGACTCCGTGGGACTGAAGCTCTTTCACTAACTCGAGTGCTCCCGGCATAGTTGGCGTGTTCCCACGCATTCTTGCTACCTGAGTATCAATGAGAGTTTGCGTGAAATATTGTGGCGATTTCTGTTGCCCACACTTATCAAACATGTACTGCCCCACCTTGGATAATGGTCCACCCAGACATGCGATCTGATCTGCTTCTAGCCAGGTGTAACCAAACGGCTTGGTAACTTCGATCTCGGACAAGAACCATTCCGGCTCTGAGTCGACCATAAGGCCGTCCATGTCAAAGAAAACAGCTTCGAAGAAGTTACTCATCAAATGAATTAGTTGGCGTTAAAGTATTTTGCTTCAGGATGATGAACAATGATTGCAGATGTTGATTGCTCAGGATGGAGTTGGAACTCCTCAGATAGCTCAACACCAATTCGGGCAGGATCTAGCAACTCGCACAACTGCACTTGCTGTTCTAGATCTGGGCAGGCTGGGTATCCAAATGAGTATCGAGAGCCACGGTATCCCTGATCCAAAATCCCTTGCAGATCAGCTGAGTCCTCAAACTTAACCTGCAGCTCTTCTCTCATTCGAGCGTGCCAATGTTCAGCTAAAGCCTCAGTGAGTTGCACTGAAAGGCCGTGAAGTTCCAAATACTCGCGGTAATTATTTGCGGCAAACAACTTTCCTGCAGCTTCACTAACCGTAGAACCCATTGTTACGACATGGAATGCCACGACATCGATCTTTCCTGATTCTTTAGATGCAAAGAAATCACTAATACAAAGGCGACGATCACGGCTTTGACGTGGGAATGAAAAGCGAAGTCGTTCTTTACCTTTGTCTGCACCTTCATGATGGAGAATTACTAAGTCATTACCTTCGCTATAGCACGGGAAATATCCATAAACGACTGCCGCGTTTAACCAACCCTTTGATTGAACCTCATTGATCAGCGCCCGAAGACGTGGACGACCTTCTTGTTCAACCATTGTTTCGTACTCGCCGCGGTTTCCCTTAAGCCCCCACTGTCCAACAAATAAGGCGCGCTCATCAAGCATTCCTGCGTAATCTGATAACTGAATACCCTTTATAACGCGTGAACCAAAAAATGGAGGTTGTGGAATTGAGTTATCTGATGCAACATCGCTGCGACGTGTATCAATTGGTGCTTCCTCTGTTTTGATTCTTGTATTTGCCACGCGACGCTCGCGAAGTGCGGGCAAAGCTGCACCTTCATCCCCCCGCTTAACGGCCATGATTGAATCCATCAAACGTAATCCTTCAAAGGCATCGCGTGCATAACGCACTTCACCTGGGAACATGGATGCAAGATCTTGTTCAACATAGGCTCGTGTTAATGCCGCTCCGCCTAGAACAATTGGCCATTTTTGATCTAAACCACGAGCAGTTAGTTCCTGAAGGTTCTCCTTCATGATCACTGTTGACTTAACGAGTAGCCCACTCATACCAATCGCATCGGCATTGCTCTCTGTAGCCCCATCAATAATTTGGTTAATAGTCTGCTTAATACCGATGTTCACAACGCGATATCCATTATTGGTCAAAATAATGTCTACTAAGTTCTTACCGATGTCATGAACATCTCCACGGACTGTGGCCAAAAGCATTGTTCCGCGACCTGCATCACCGGTCTTCTCCATGAATGGTTCCAGCATTGCAACGGCAGTCTTCATTACTTCAGCGCTCTGCAGAACGAATGGGAGTTGCATTTCGCCCTTACCAAATAACTCTCCAACTACCTTCATTCCTTCGAGCAAATGAGAATTAATAATCTCTAACGGCGGTGTTCCTTGGGCCATGGCAGCTTTAAGATCATCTTCAAGCCCAACCTTCTCGCCGTCGATGATTCGTCGTTGTAACCGGTCAAATAAAGGTAATGCAGCGAGGGCTTCAGCTCGCGCGTTCTTACTGCTCGCAAGCTCCACACCATCAAACATCTGCAAGAACTCTTGCAATGGATCGTATGTACATTCGTCGCCATCAAAGACTCTACGATCATAAACAAGGTCTAACGCAACCTGCTTTTGACGCTCATCTATACGCGCCATTGGAGTGATCTTTGAAGGATGAACAATTGCTGAATCAAGTCCTGCTTGGACACATTCATGCAAGAAAACAGAGTTGAGCACAACGCGGGCCGCAGGATTCAAACCAAATGAAACGTTACTGACACCCAGAGTGGTCTGAACCTCTGGGAATTCAATCTTGAGCCGTTTTATGGCTTCAATGGTTTCTATTCCATCTTTCCGAGTCTCTTCTTGACCAGTTGCAATAGGAAAAGTGAGGCAGTCAATCAAAATATCGCCAATGTTCATTCCCCAGTTATCGTGAAGATCATGAATCAAACGACGCGCAATACGCAGTTTCCATTCTGCATCTCGCGCCTGACCCTCTTCGTCAATGGTCAGGGCGACAACACTTGCACCGTGTTCTTTCACCAACGGCATAATTTTTGCAAATCTAGATGTTGGCCCATCTCCATCTTCATAATTGACAGAGTTGATAACACATCGACCACCAAGGTGTTCTAAACCAGCTTTTAGAACAGCTGGTTCGGTTGAATCTAGAACGATTGGTAATGTGCTTGCTGTTGCAAAGCGAGACGCGATCTCGCTCATGTCTGCTGCACCATCTCGACCTACATAATCAACAGACAAGTCCAACATATGCGCACCATCTCGAATTTGATCACGCGCAATTTCCACGCACTTCTCCCAATCTTCAGCCAGTAAGGCATCACGAAATGCGCGTGAACCATTTGCATTGGTGCGCTCCCCGATTGCTAAATAGGTTTGATCCTGTCTGAATGGAACATACTGATAAAGAGAAGACGCACCTGGATCTAGTGCTGGAGTGCGCTGTGAAATCTTTCGCTTACTCAGTTTTGCAACAACGGAAGCTAAGTGTGCAGGAGTAGTACCGCAACACCCACCCACTAATGAGATTCCATAATCAGCCACAAAACCATCTAGTGCTGTTGCCAACTCATCTGGGTTCAATGGATAAGTTGCACCATTGGGACCAAGTTGTGGCAATCCTGCGTTTGGCATTACCGAAATTCCAATGTTGGCGTTCTTGCTCAAGTAACGAAGATGCTCAGACATCTCAGCAGGCCCAGTTGCGCAATTTAGACCAATTAAATCGATTCCCATAGGTTCAAGGGCATTGAGGGCTGCACCGATCTCAGAACCCATCAACATGGTGCCCGTTGTTTCAACTGTCACTTGAGCGATCAAAACAATATCGTGCTTTGCTTCCTTGATCGCTTGGCGGCAACCATTAACCGCCGCTTTTACCTGCAACAAGTCTTGAGATGTTTCAACTAGCAATGCATCACAACCGGAATCAGCCAAACCTTTAGCGGCTGTGTAGTAAGCAACCTTTAAATTCTCGTAGGTCGTGTGACCGAGGCTAGGTAACTTGGTTCCGGGTCCGAGTGAACCTAATACAAAGCGTGGTTTATCAGGAGTTGAAAAAGCATCAGCGGCTTCTCGCGCGATTTTTCCTCCCGCAAATGCCAACTCATAGATTCGATCTTCTATTCCGTAATCTGCCAAGTTAGACCAGTTGGCACCGAAAGTATTTGTTTCAATCGCATCGACGCCTGCACGTAAGTATTCATCATGGACTGACCGAACGATGTCCGGACGGCTCACATTGAGAATCTCATTGCAGCCCTCGTGGTTTTGGAAATCTTCAAGGGAAGGATTGGCCGCTTGAAGCATGGTGCCCATAGCCCCATCGGCGATTACGACCCGCTCAGAAAGGGTACGCCGCAGCAAACCATCAGCTATTTTCGGCGTGTTCATCTGCCGAAGGTTACCGTAAGGTTGCTTTCGTGGAGATTCATAACATACCGCTGCTGCGCGATCCAGTAATGATCGCTGCCTTTACTGGCTGGAATGATGCTGCCGAAGGCGCTTCAGGCGCTTTAGAACACTTGCTATCGGCCTGGCGAGAAAAAGATGATGATGTTGTCCCACAACTGATTGCTGATGTTGAAGCAGAAGAATTTTACGACTTTCAAGTGAACAGGCCACAAGTCTCTATTGATGATTCATCCATACGAAACATCACGTGGCCGGGAACTCAAGTATTTGGATTAGCGATTCCATCGATGAAGCGAGATCTTGTAATAGTTACGGGTGTTGAACCTTCGATGCGCTGGAAGAGATTCACATCTGATCTATTGGATTTAGCCGATGACTTAGAAGTTTCACTAGTTGTAACCCTTGGATCTCTGCTTGCAGATTCGCCTCACACGCGTCCAATAACAGTCACAGGAACCGGTGCACATCCAAATATTGCCGAACGACTTGGACTATCGGTTTCAAAGTATGAGGGGCCAACTGGAATTCTTGGAATTATTCAAGATGGCTGCATGCGACGTGGAATAGATGCGATATCACTATGGGCAGCGGTTCCGCACTATGCCTCGAACTCCCCATCTCCTAAAGCATCCTTGGCTCTGATTAATTCACTGGAAGATTTTTTAGATATCTCTATTCCTTTGGGTGGACTGCAAACTGAGTCTGACGAGTGGGAAAAATCAGTTGATGAACTGGCTGCAGAAGACACCGATGTAGCTGATTATGTGAAGGCACTAGAAGAAAGTAAAGACGCAGCTGAACTTCCAGATGTCTCTGGGGACTTGATTGCAAAAGAGTTCGAAAGATACTTGCGTCGACAAAGCGAAGATTAAATACTAAGACCCATTAAGGCATCTAATGCGGTGATGAAAGATTTTACATCGCCACCAGTAGCGCCAGATTGAGTTAATCCAACCCAAAAGTTAATCGAATCTATAACCGTGCTTGTATCCAAATCATCGCCGAGTGATTCGATAATTGCTCTGATTAAATCTTTTGTCGGTGCGACTTCGGATTGAGCCACAGCAGATCTCAAAGCAGCTAGTTCGATCTCAGCTGCAAGAAGTAACTCTTCAGTCCACATTCGATCAGTGCGGTAATGATTCTTCATCAATGCCCAGCGAATAGCAATTGGATCTCTACCGTCTGCGACTAACTTAGATACGAAAACCAAATTTCCTTTGCT
>Ga0209191_1001967_pt1 | contig 13124 bp, 15 predicted proteins | sample S_130626_EF_Meta_FD_187320 | JGI IMG/M metagenome (GOLD analysis project Ga0209191, IMG submission 187320) | Freshwater microbial communities from Lake Simoncouche, Canada to study carbon cycling - S_130626_EF_MetaG (SPAdes) (version 2) | ecosystem: Environmental > Aquatic > Freshwater > Lake ... | reverse complement strand
TCAATCATAGGATACTCCAAAAGAGACTTATCAATAACACAATCACAATTCATCTTTGTTTTTTTGAGAATTGGTTTTTCTAAAATTTGTAGCGAAACGCTCATATAATAGCATTAGATATTTAGTTCTGTTTTATTATTTTTTACTAAATTCTAATTCATCTTTTATTCCAAGGTCCATTTTATGTTCTTCAATCTCCAATTCACTTTTTACATCTCTATCTATCTGAACCCCGCAAAATTTTACAGTCGTGCATTTGCTACGAACGCAAGCGGCTAGCGTTGCTAAAATAATTCCTGATCCGGTAGAAACTACCAGCGACATAAATACATAGTCCATATATACTTAATTGAGATATTATACTAGTTCAACACCATTATAATAAACTCGACAACTATCGCCTTGATTATTATGACCAGCTGGTCCTCTAACAATAGCAGGTTCTGATGTTGTATTCTCAAAATTAATTTGTGGACTTCCAAAATATGGAGGCGTTCCATCATAAACTTTTAATCCATATCCTGGAAATACGAGATACGCGTCATCATTATTTGCTAAATTCAATGAAGCATTCAGCCCAGTGCCACCTGTTCCACCAACTCCTTTTGATGCTAGAATATTTCCACTTGTGTCAATAACCCCATAAAAATTATTATAATAAGGTGTTGACCTATATATGGGGTTCATTACTAAAACTCCACTAGCCGAGTTATATAAAAAAACTCCCGCTTCTCGCATAGTATTATAACTAATATTATTACCACTAGCATCTAAAGTATATGATTTAGTTGGTGAACTCATATAAACAGTTTCAGACGACGTTCCAATGCATATTTGATTTGCTAATGTTGCTGATGAATTGTTACCAAAAGCGATTGAATTATCAACAGAAGTTGAATTTGAACCAATACATATTGACGATTCTCCTTGATTAGTTTGTCCTGCTTGAAGTCCTAATGCGATGGCGTATTGTCCTTGACCCGTATGTCCTGCTTGATATCCAATCGCAACTGATTCACGACTTTGACCTGAATATCCTGTTTTATACCCTATTGCAATTGATGAATTATGTTGTCGCGCGTATCCTGCTTGATACCCTATCGCAACTGAATAGTATGATTGCGTATAATGACCAGCATCTATACCAATAGCGATTGAACTATAATCTTGAGCTGTTTGTCCTGCGTATTGACCGATAGCAATTGAACCTTCTCCTTGAAGGGTTTGTCCTGCCTGATACCCAATTGAAATTGAATTTAATCCTTGACCTGTATTTCCCGATTGATACCCAACAGCAATTGACCCTTGACCTTGAGTATATGCACCTGCTTGATACCCTATAGCAATTGTTGATTGTTTTTGATTTTGTAATCCTGATTGAGTTCCAATAGCAACTGAATTTTGAGCTTGAATTAAACCTGCTTGATATCCAATAGCAACTGAACCTGTTCCTTGTGCTTGTTGTCCTGCTTGATAACCAATAGCAACTGCGTTAGCATCTTGTGTATTATACCCAGCGTAAGAACCAATAGCAACTGACCCTGTTCCTTGATTTGTAAATCCTGCATAATAACCAATAGCATTTGCGAAATCTTTTTGTTGAGTATATCCTGCTTGTAATCCAATTGCTGTTGAGTAGTTTCCTTGATAATAAGCACCGGCGTAATTCCCAATTGCGATTGATGATGTGCCTTGATTATCTTGTGCCGCATTACCACCAAAAGCAACTGAATACGCTCCCTGATTATTTTTACCTGCTAAAGCACCAAAAGATGATGAACTAATCCCCTGATTTAAATTTCCTGCTTGATATCCCAATGCAACAGTTGACAATCCTTGATTCGTTGTTCCTGATAAATATCCGAGTGCTACTTTAGTTCCAGTTACTTTTAAATTACCTACATAATCTCCTATATTCGTTAATTGTGGTAGTGTTGTGTTTCCGTTTAAATTAATTGTTTCTGATACAGTTCCAATACTAATATTATTATTACCGGTTGCGACTGAATTATAACCAATCGCAATACTTGAACTTCCAGTTGCGATTGAATTTCGCCCGATACAAATTGAATTTTGACCTTGATTAGTTTTTCCTGATTGGTCTCCAATACAAATTGAATATTGCCCTTGATTAGTAAATCCTGCTTGATTTCCAATACAGATTGAGTTTATACCTTGTGAATAACGACCAGATTCTGACCCGATTGATATACAACTACCACCTTGAGAATAATTTCCTGAATAAAAACCAATCGCAATTGATTGAGTTCCTTGTGTCGATTGTCCTGCTTGTGATCCAATCGCGATTGCATCTCCGGATTGGTATGTATTACCTGACTGAGTTCCTATCGCTATTGATTGGGGGCCTTGGTTATCTCTACCAGCGTGTAAACCAAGCGAAACACTATTTGTTCCTTGAACTGAATTTCCTGCTAATAATCCGATTGCTGTTGCTGAATTTTTTTGATTATATTGTCCAGCAAATGACCCAATAGCTACCGCGTAATCCCCGTGAGTAATTGAATTTATATTTAATAAAGATCCACCGCACCTGTAAGCAGTATTTATTTCATTACAATTGATTACTAATCCCGTGTAGTCGCCTGAGTTATTTATTGAAGAACAATTTACTAATGGTCCTGTGATTGTATTTGTTGAATTTAAACCACCCGATTTAATAATACCAACTGATTGTATTGCTGTTCCATAAATATTATTTCCTGTATACGATCCGCTGTTTGCGATTGAAGAACAATTTACTAATGGTCCTGTTATAGTCCCAGTTGAACTTAAACCACCAGAATTAATAATACCAACTGATTGTATTGCTGTTCCATAAATATTATTTCCTGTATACGATCCGCTGTTTGAAATACTTGTTGCTGAAATAAGGGGTCCTGTTATCGTCCCTGTTGCTAACAATCCGCCACAATTTATAACTCCTGGTGTATTCATCGTTAAAACCGACATGCTGGTTGCTGACAAATTTGTGAAATCTCCATAAACTGCTGTTACACTATTGAGATTTAAATCTTGAATATCGTTTCCAGTTAATGTGTTTGATACGCTTTCAATTCCTGATAACGACATTTTATATTATATTAATCGTATAATATAAATTTTTCTAAATAATTCATTTATTGTTCTGAAATCTCTTCAAATATAAGGGTTACTTGATAATCTGGAATATTGGTCATTAAGTGTTCATATCTATCCATAAAGAATAAATTTAATTGTGATACGTTCATCGGTTCAATAACGGTTGGACATGACATCGCATTTAAAGTATTGACTTCAATATACTTTTGGTTTGTAATTACTTGTGAATTTACATCTGTATTTACTTGAAAATTATTTAATTGAATATCTCCAATTACAACACCATTTGTTACATTTTGATAAGGGGACGATAAATTACATCGTAGGGTTCCATTACCGTGTTGAGAAAAATTTAAATTTGTTCCTATATTTGATATTAACTTAACTCGTAACTTATAATAAGTATTTTTTTTAGAATCACCGAAGTTATTGAAGATATCACTAAAATTTATATTAAATGAAACGTTACTATAATTATTTAATAATGTTGGGAAATATTTTGCTCCTCTGTTGACATATCTGAAGGTTGTGATCGGTTGAGTATCGTAATAAGTCATAGGAGTTGCTGCTATAACTGTTGTTAATGAAGAAAAAAAGGTTGTTGCTGAACCTCTACACCAATAAAAAGCTACTGCTCCTGTGTTATTCATTAATTGGCCGGTTTTTACATAACCCGTTCCTGGACCAGTAAGGGTAATCGATCCAGATGTTGCTCCAATTGCTGTGTTAAATATACCTTGTCCTGCATTTGTATATGATTTATCAACTGAATATGTGGTTATATCATTTGTTGTAGAACTTGCGGCTGATGTTATCTGATAAACGATTCCATTATAATTAAAATAATCACCATTTGCGATTAAACTTAGTGATGAGTTTGCACTATTAACAACATATAAAGTCGTTGAAATAACCACACCAGAAAAGGTATTTACATCAGATTGACCTGTTCCTGTTGACAAATTGAGAGTATGAGTTTTAGGCATCTTATACAGTATCTAAAGAAAATTAATAATTGGTTCGTGTGTATAAGTTTCTAAAACACGCTCTCGCTGAACTCTCGGTTTTCGTTGTTTTTTAACTGGTAATTCAAGAGGCTCAATCTTAACTGGTTCGACTTTTTTAACGGGTTCATCATCATCTGATAACTCAAGCGCTCGCTGTAATTTTTTGCTAACCTTTATTTTTTTGTCAATCACTTTCTTTGCTTTTTTTATTACTAAATCATCTTTAATATCTTGCAGTTCATTTTCGATTTTCTTTTTTCTCTCTTCCTCTTCAAGTTGTAATTCTAACTTTTTCTGTTTTTTTTCTTCTAAATATTTCTTATTATTTTCTCTTAATCTTAATCTACGTTTTTCTCGTTCTTCATCTGTTAAATTCATCTTTTTGCGGGGTTTTTTAACAACCTCAAGCGATTCAATCGGTTCAACTTCTTCCTCAAAAATATCAACTTCTTCATCACTAATAACATCAGGTTTTTCAAGCGAGAGAACTGGTTCATTTATTTCTAAAGGTTCAATCGCAACTTGTTTTTTAGGGCGTCCCATATTAATATTATTAGATAATATTTTAATTTTTTTATATTTATATTATATAAATGAAATCCGTTATTGAAAGAAAAATCGACGAACAAATCGAAGCCAAATATTTAGCAAATGACGTTTGTTTAAAAGAGGTTGTTAAAATTGATAAGATTAATGAGTTTAAACCAGTTAATCCTGATTATATAAAAGAACTTATGGAAAAATTACAGGAAGACAACCGTTTAGAAGCAGAGAATTATTTAAAAGAATTAACATTAACTTATGATAAAGAAGGCAATATTGTTGAAGTATAAGTATTTTAATATCATCATATATAAATGACATTAAAAAAGGTATTGAAAGCGTCATATATGAACCAAAAAGAAGCAAAAAAATCGCTTGAAGAGCAGGGGTATAAATACAATGATAAACTGAGTAATAATGAATCAAAAGTATTTGAAGATGCACAGGGTAAACCACTCATCGCATTTCGAGGAACTAAACCAACGAAATTAAAAGATTTAAGAAGTGATGTAATGCTTGGATTAGGGTTACAAAAATATGACCCTAGATTTAAACAGAGCAACGAATTATTAAAAAAAGTTGAAAAACAATACGGTCAACCTGTTACAACCATATCACATTCACTTGGCTCAGCATTGGCGGTTCACGCAAATCCTAAAGGAGTTAATTATACATATAATAGAGGAATTGGTTTAGGCGATATCGGTAAAACAGTCCCTAAAAATACACAAGAATATAGAACGAGCCAAGACCTTGTTTCTGGTTTAAGTCATTTACAAAAAAAACCACATAAAAATGTTACTACTTTTAAATCAACAAAGGATCCATTAACGGCCCATAATCTTGACCAATTACCTGATGAACTTAATTTTCAATAACTTTTTTTTTATTTACCTTAGATTTATAACCTTTTTGTGTATTTGTTGAGTGTCCCATTTTATTCGCAAGGTCTAATTTTTGTTCTGGTGAATCGATTGGAGTATTTGATACTGTTATTTTGCGTAAAAATGATATTCCGGTTTTATTATAAATCATTTCATCATCAAATCCAATACTTTTTAAAATCTTGCTTACAAAACCAGTTTGTGCTCTATTACCAAATAGATAATCATTTAATAATATTTTATTTTTTATACAATAATCATTAATTAATATACTTAGTTCTTTTGATAATACAAAACTAGCTTTACCATATTTATCTGCTGTTTTAAAATGATGCAATATTATTTTTGAGGATTTACCCATTCTTAAAACAAGATAATTAATTTTATTATCATAATCATCTAACTTGTCAGTTACTAATAGTTGAAAATCATCTCTTGCTGGGATTCGTTGATATAAACTCATTATTAAGAATTCTTTTGAATCTTCTCCATATTTTGATTTAACCTTATCAAGCACCTCTGGCCAGTTTGAAACTAACTTATCTTTATTTGCTTCAACACGATCTTCATCTTTTATTTTTAGTAATAGTCTTTGTTTATTATAGGGTTCTTTATCAATATTTAGTTTAAAAGAATCGATTATATATAAAATAACCTGATATAATCCTATTTTGGAATTAACAGCATAACCTGCTGATCCATTTTTTTTCTTGCCATTCTCAATCAGGTCAATAATCTTATCTGAATCCTTAAGACAATCAACTAGATCATCACAACCAGTAATTCTCATTAGTTGTTTTATACTATTAATATAAGTCTTAAGATTCTGGTCTTTCATTCCGAGTTGCTCGAGTTTAGAAATCGATTGAGAAAGATTATATTTTGTTGATTTATCTACAACGTTAGACATTTGTTTATTAAAGTTTTTAACATCATCGTCATCATTTACAATATGGGCGCTAAAATCAAATACAATAGGCTCTGTAATAATTGGTTGGGTTGATGCAGGGATTTCTTCAATTTTTAATTGAATATTATTCCTTTTTGATTTCAATTCATCTCGTCTGGCTTTACGTCTTTGGGCAATAAGGGCTTTATTATTTTCATAATAGGTTTGTGATCGACCAGCAGATTCTTGACGTTGCTTGCTTAAAACTTGTTCGGCAGTTAAGTGTTTCTTCATTATATAGTATTATATGAGATAATATTTAAGTTAATTAACGCAAAATATAATATTTAATTTTCCTAAATATTATATAAATTTTAATTCTCTAAAATAGGTTTATTAGTTATTTCATCATATAAATTATCTAATACTGATGTTTCTAAACAATTATTATAAGAGCAAAATAATTCTTCAAGTATATCTTTATCACGATTAGGAAATTTGTTGATTTTTTGCTTTAAATAAACTATAGTCATATCAATACCTAATTTTTTCTGTTGTAAAGCAAAAATCCGTTTAGTTAAATCTAGTATAGATTCATTTTTATATTGCTGTTCGTAAATAATAACCTCTCTAACTGTTTCACGAATATTATTCATTCTATTATTAATTGATATAATATTTAATTTTCCTAAATATTATATGTTTTTATAGGGGTATTTTTCCGATAAACTTTAACTGAGATTTTGGAATTACAAAATGACGGCGACCATTAATGTGTTTTTTTTCGAAATCTTTAAACTTATTATGTGAGTAGTAAATCTCAAATACTCCGTCGTAAAACTTATATAGAATTTGTAACCGACCCGGACAACCAACCTTACTCATCGGTAATAATACATTTGAGTAATTCCCTAAATAATACCAATCATTAACTGATTTAATCTCGATTGAATTACCGTTTTTATCTTCTGCATCATAATTTAAATAAGGATTATTTTCATTTGCTAACTTAATCTTATTGTGTGGCTTCTTTTTGTTATAAATCGTAATCACCAACTTTTCATAATAAGGGTCATCTTCTGCCATATTAACTTGCTTTATTGTTTTTTCTCGTTTTTGCCGTTTTTGTTAAGTCTATTCTATTCTCCTTTTTTTCTTAGAAAAGAGAGAGAGAATTAGTTAATAAAGGAGGTAGGAAAAAAAGGTCGGAAGTCGGAAGTCGGAAAACGAAAAAGGGGAGTTTTAAAGACCCATAAACTTTTTTTCAAAAAAACACCAAAAACACAAAATATATAATATAGGGTAGGGGGGTTTGAAAAATAGGACTTTTCGTTTTCCGACTTCCGACTTCCGACCTTTTTTATAGCTTTCATATATAAGTATTTTAATTAATATTAGATAATAAAATCAACTAATATTAATACCAATTTATAACCTATTTACAATACAATTTATAGTATTCTAATCTCTTAATTTAATACCAAACCAGCAATTTACAGATTTTTTATTTATTTTTTTATCTTTGTAATGCCCTTTATTTTTAGTATCCAAACCAAATTGAGTCAATAAAATAGGGTTGATTTCTTTACTTGTTGAAACCTTCAAATTTGATAATTTCGCCCATTCTGTAATTGAAACACTAGGTATATAATCCTCTGGTTTATTAGTAACCTCAAATTTTTTATTAAATTCAGTTAAAAATGATTCTTCTTTTGTAATATTAATATCTCCAGCACCATCAACATCACACTTTAATTTAATTTTCAAATATGCCTTTCCGTTGAAATCATATTCACTATCCAATATAGAATATAAATCTCGCATACTTGGAGCAAATTTATAATTCAAAATAAACCACTCCTTAGCACAATTACCAAGAACAACTTTATTTAAAGTTGACCCATCATCTTGAATAATATTTTCTTTAATAAATTGTTGAAATCTATTTTGGTCATATCTATATGTTTGCGTATCATTATCTACCATCTTACAAGATTCAACAATTCCTTTATTTTCAAAAGCAGTTTTAACTAATAGACCTAAAAATGGGACCTTTAATGTAGAAAACTTACTTTTTAAATTTTTATCTTTAATAAACTCCAAATCATTAACTGGAACTTTTATTGGATTACCTTTTTCATCTAATTCATCACCGTCTCTTAATTGAATTTTATCAGCATCTATAAATTTACTTGGATGATTACAAACCTGAATTCTTCTCCAGGTTCCGTCATCATTACTTTTGATTGAAATATCAAGATTAGTTGCACACGCTAAACTAAATTGTGGAATAAAAGTTTCAGATTCCATATACAAAGCTCTACCAGTTAAAGGATCACCACCAGTTAATTCTTTCATAATTCCTTCATTTAAAACCGTATCAGTTGATGGTTCTGACATTACAGCATATCTAACGCCTTTTAATTGTATAATTTCACTGGATGATTGACCGATTTGTTGGCGTTTAGAACAAACCAAAGCTAAAGGAACAGAAGCTTTATAATCTCCTAACGCATGGGACATAAAATCAACAACTATCGATTTACCATTAGAACCTGATCCCTTATAAATCTGGAATGTTTGGTTTTTATTATCTCCATATAATGTAGACGCTAAATGATTTATCATATAGTTTCTAAAATCATCAAATGGATAAATTTTATTAAATAAGTCCATTAATTCAGTATTCTCAGTTTCATAAGGAATATAATCAATATTTGTTGATAATGAAATATAATCCTCAGGGACTCCATCACGAAATACTTGTTTTTCTAAATCAACGACTCCATTTTTACAACAAAGTAAAAAAGGATTAGCATCTAACTTTTTCATAAAATCCTTCTTAATAAATAACTCCATCGCTTCACGCATAATATTATTTTTATCATTAGTTCGTTTCAATTTTAAACAGATATCTTTTATACATTTATGTCGTCTTCTAAACTCCTCGCATAGGTCATTATTATTACAATTATTTGTTTTTTCTAAATATTCATATGCTAATTCATCATACTTATCAAACATATCAGTTGAGATTTTATTTCTTAATGATAAGTCAAGGTCTTTTTTCCACTTATGATTTTCGAATACATACCATAATTTATTTGTAATACTAACACATACAAATTTACCTGTAAACATCTCAAATAATACTTTCGCAAAATCATAATCAGTTTGACTAAAAAGAGTATCATCAATCAAAGAATTTAATACTGTATTCTCATCAGGACCAGTTTCATTTTCTAATGATTTTAAATATTCTTCCTCATCTTCATCATCTTCACTTTCCTTATCAGTTTTAACAGATACATCATCTGCTATTATTTCAATAGGTAAGATAGTTTTATTTAACTTATTTAACCTTGCTTGTTCTCGTAACCATAGTTTCCAACCTTCAGGGTTTTCTTTTTTTGCCCACATTCTTAAAGTATTCATTACCTTTTTATGGTCACTTCCAACAGGATTTATAAACCTTGATTGATTATCATATTCTACTTTTTTATTATCCGTTCCAAATTGAATTGTAAGAATAGTCCAAAGGTCAAACCATTTTGTAGGAAACAAAAATTTAAACATACCGCCAATTGTAATCCATTCTGGATGGGTTCCAGGTCCACAATGATTTTTGAAACATCCCGAATTAATTAAATGTTTAACTTCAATTAAATCCATTTCATTAACTTCAACTGATTGGGTCTCAGTTTGTTTAATACTTGATTTTTTTGATGTTTTTGTTTTTTTAATAATCTGAGTTGATTCTAAAACAATAGGGTCTCTTTTGTATTCAGTTGCTCTACTGGTAAATTTTAATATAAAATCCCACATTTCACCTACTTGAATTTTATGTTCAGTTCCTTTAACTCCTTCTTTTGTTTGGTTCGGCAATCTAAACCATACATCCTTATCAAATATACTAGCATCTATTTCAGAACCATAATTAAATTTTGTCTTGAAATCAATCCATAGCTGTTTTTGTTCTTTTGATGACATCCAATATTGAGGTATAGTTAAATGATGACTTCCAGTTTCAATACTAAAATTTGTAGTATAAGATATTGCATTTTTTCTACAACCTATAAAAGAAGCAACATCTGTTAATATCTGGTCTAAATTAGCGGTTGGATTATGTAACGTTAATTTGTCAACATCAACTGCTAATATTAAGTTATCATCTTTTCTAAGTCTTTCATGGAATTGATTGTCATTAATTAAAAATACATCAGATAATATATGAGCATTATCGTCATAATATTTTTTACTGTTTGAGTAATTAACTTTATAGTTTGGAACTTGACATATTTCTAAAGTTTGGGACATATTATATATATAGTAATATAGATTATATATTTTAAGTTATTTTATAATTAATTCAATTTTTATTTTTAATTGAATTAATTGTTTTTTTAAATTTCATATTTCTATAAAAAGTATCATTCTAAAAATCAAAGCTTCTATTTTATAATCTTTTTGTCTTTGTCTACATTTTTTAACTGTTAATCTATTTTGTTCTTTATATTTTTCAGGGTTTTTTGCTCTCCAGTTATAAATTGATTTTTTATTTTGTGCATAAGTTGGTGATGGCATAATTCTTTTTTATATACAGTATAGATTTTTATCTTTATATTAAAATACAAAATCTTCTAAATCAGCACACATTCTATCAGATTTAATAAACCACTTTTTTGCTATTCCATCAAATTTAAGATTAAATTCTTTCTTAAGTTCGTCTTTTAAAGCAAAGGGAATATTCAAATAAATTTTTTCAGTTTTATCGATGTATTTATTAAATAGTTCTATCATTGATTTTCTAATATACCACTTTTTTAATTTACCATCCCAATGTGCACCCTTTTTTTTTAGTTCTTCATTATCTAAAAACTTACAATTATCTAAATAGACTTTTCCAAATAAATTAATTACTTCGTTATCTTCTTCGTCACAAGTATAAACTTTTGTTTCTTTGTTAAATTTGATATTTCCAAGTTTTTTTGCTTGTTTAATTTCTTCTAAATTGAATAGTGCTATTTCAGTCATTCTATATTATTATACTATTATTATTTAATTTGTTTTAACTAATAATATACTATTTTTTCATTTTATTATGTATCATATCAAGTAGTTTAATTTGATTTTCTGCTTTGGTTTTAGTCGTAGATTTAGATTTAACTTCTTTTGTTTTCGAGTTAATAACTTTAAACTTATTATTTGGTAACTTTTGCATAATGTATGGCATGTATAATATAACAAAATATTTAATTATGGCGTATGTGGTTCAGGGTGTAGTCTTAGATTTTCTTCAAGATCATATAATTTAGTTAATAGTTCTTTTAAGTCATCAATCTTTTCACATACGATAAAATATTGGTATTCGTAACATAAGCGAATATTATGATTATTTGCATATTCAGTTAAGCAATATTTACACTGTTTAATCATTAATATAATATTTTATAATATTATATTCTTTTTAACTAAAGTTGTCGACAATTCTTTATCTATATCTATTATAATGAAGATTGAAAATAGTCGTCAATCAAATAAACGTTTTGTAGCTATATTTAGTGATGGAGCAAGAGTTAATTTCGGTCAAAAAGGTGGATCCACTTATATAGATGGTAATCGATCTGAAAAGGAACGTCAAAATTATATAAGTCGTCACGCTGTTAGAGAGGATTTTAATAATCCTAAAACTGCATCAGCTCTATCAAGATGGATTTTGTGGGGTGATTCAAAAAGTTTAAATAAGAACCATATAGATTATATGAAGAAATTTAAAAATCTTATATAATTCAATCTATTATTACTTTTAAAAATAAAAACTGTCGACACAGATTCAGCGAGATTTGTCGCTTTTTGGTTATCATTTGTTATCATTTTGTTATCATTTTGTTTTTATCGTCTTAAAAATAATAAATTATGTATTATTTAAGAGTATAATATGGTAATAAATATTATTAGAGAGATTTGTCGCTTTTTGGTTACCATTTGTTACCATTTTGTCGCCGTGTATTTATTTGAGAACATTTTATTTATTTTTATTTATTTTATTTTATCGTAACAAAAAAAAATATTATATTATTTTAGCACACCATAATTTTAATTTCAGTCACAAAATTAAAATTATTGAAAGTCTATCTCCCATATTCAAAAATGGACATTTATAAATGTCCATTTCTTAAAACCTAAATAAACTTTTGAGAATAATTATACAGAGAGAAATATAGTTATTATTTAATATTAAAAATAATAATAATTCAATCTATTATTACTTTTAAAAAGAAAAGCTGTCGACACAGATTCAGTTAGATGGGGGGTATTTTTTTATATATTTTGCAGGAGTCAATATTTATATAATTTTAAAAAAAGTCTCAGGGTATACTCTACAACATTTATTTATTTTTGTTATTTATTTTTATGGTAACAAAAATAATAATTTTCATTTTAATTTTGTTACGATAGTTATGCAAGGGGCGCGAAGCGCCCGCGCCGTAGGCGCGCAATCGAAACTATGACGATATATGGTGTTGTTGTCTCACACATAAATAATAAACATATAATAACAAGTAAGACCATAAGAATATAAATAAAGCGTGAGACAACAAGACCATATATGATGTTGTTGTCTCACGTATAATATATAGTCTCATATGAGACTATATGAGACAACATAAATATATATATATATATTTATGTTGTCTCATA
>Ga0209191_1001965_pt1 | contig 13138 bp, 16 predicted proteins | sample S_130626_EF_Meta_FD_187320 | JGI IMG/M metagenome (GOLD analysis project Ga0209191, IMG submission 187320) | Freshwater microbial communities from Lake Simoncouche, Canada to study carbon cycling - S_130626_EF_MetaG (SPAdes) (version 2) | ecosystem: Environmental > Aquatic > Freshwater > Lake ... | reverse complement strand
TTACATTAAAGGCAAAAAAGAAGGCCTAGAAATTTTCTGGTATATCAGTGGCGGAAAATATATTCAAACAACCTATAAAAATGATAAAGAAGACGGTATTTGGAATCAGTGGTTTGAGAATGGCCAGCTAAAATTAGAAGCTCATTATAAAGATGGCAGAGAAGATGGCTTATTTACACTCTGGTATGACAATGGAACTAAACGATCTGAATCGAATTTTGTAAGGGGCGAAAAAGTTGGGTACGAAACTTATTGGGAAAGAAATGGTGATGTTAAATCTAAAACATTATATAAAGATAATAAACCCGTAAATTAGAAGGTCAATTTCAGCATCAAATCTTGATGCTAATCAAAAGTCTTTAAAAGCGAACGATTGATTGATGGCAACAGCATATGGGAAACTGTCAAGGCCATCAATACAGAAAAGATAATACTAAGATATTTAATTTGTAAATTCTCAAAAAGAATGAAGTAGGAAAAAAAAGTAACTGGCAAAGTAAAGGCTATTAGTAATAGAACGTCTCTTAAAGATTTAATCCCAATATTAATTAATGCTCTAAGGCCATGTAAAAGGCAGAAATAAATAGTAAACCAATAAAGTGGATTCAAAAAACTAGCCATAATGATAGTGGTTAAAAATTCTAAGGTAAGAAAGAGCTTATCTTCATTGGTAATACCCTTACCAGTCCAAACAAAAAATAAGAAACTGCCTATAAATATAATTGTCAATATTCTAAGACTAGAAAATACTACAGGATCTATATCTGAGCTTAATAAAGCATCGAAAATTGATTTAACATCGTTTTGAAAAAAAATGACAGGTAGTAATGTCATAACAAATCCCCATGAAATCTTCATACTTCGATTAGCTCGGCTTAAGTATGAAAGATCACTTTGACCAAAATGCATTATTGACATTAAAAGTAAAACAATTAATCCTAATATAGGACTTTGAAACCATAGAAGTAATCCTAGAAACACAATCAATAAATAAATTAAAAAAGCTATCGCTTTCATTCTAACTTTTGTAAAAGTTTTCCAAATAATGATTGAGTCAGCTGCGCCATGAGAAACACCAAATGTCATAATAATTAGGAATAAGATCGCAATAGATGGATTTATATCAGTAATATTAAAAAAGATATTTCGCTGAGTAATGAATATTAAAAAAAGACTTAATATCAAATAAAAGCACTGATGGATTCTGACTTTATTTAACATATAAGTTTATTAAGCCTTTAAGCATTACTAATTTAGGTAATTTCAGAATAATCACTAAATAATCAACAAATCTTGGTTGATCCGATAAGAATCTTATAGAAGATGAAATGGGAACTTTTGTAAAAAAAATCTTAAATATTTCAGGGCCCTTTTGAGGATTAGATCTTAAAACGGAAAGAAAAATTTTATCCAGCCAATTTGTTAGGTAATTTTTTTTATGGTTAATCATTTCATAACAAAATTCTTTTTTCGTAGCTATTTGATTAGCCCAGAGGGCAATTCGAGTGAAAGCATATCCTGAAGCAGGTCGTGAGGCTCCAGCAAAGTTACCAATTCTAAAGTATTGGTTTTCCTTCTTTACATTAGTATAGGGTGACATTGGAAGGACCGCTTTTTCAGTTCTTGTTATCTCTTTTATATCAAACTTTTTTAAAGTAAGATTGTGAAGCTTTTCTGCTTGTTTGAAATTGATATCATAAGAAAAAAATGTTGTTTCAATCAATGCCTTAGTTTTTGAGAACGGAAGAATATAGGTAAAAATTACATCTTTATTGGAGTCATAAAAATCCATTAATGTAACAATATTTTCATCAAATACTTTTTTAGTCGAAATAATTTCAGAACCTACAAAAACTTGCTTCAATGACGGATATGTATCATCAAATTTTGTATTTGGTCTACTATCTACTATGTTTTTGAGTAATATATTTTTTCTCTTAAATTCAATTTCCCATTCATTTTGATTCTTTTTTAACTCTTTGATTGAGCAACCCCGCTCTATTTTAATTCCTTTGTTAGCTAGTCTTTTGTGGAGTTCATTTAGAATAGAATCTGAGCTGTAGCATGCATACTTATAATCGCCTAGATCAATCTTATAAGACTCTCCCTTAACCTTAATTTCTATTTGTGACCATTCTTTTTTAGGTCTTACATTAAATGTTTTTTTGATATCAAATAACCCTGGTCCGGACCAAAAGCTGTATGTTTTATCATTTTTTGTCTTCATCTCTTTTTCAAATAAAATGAAATTTTTAATTTTTTTACTTAAAAGCGAGTTCCCGAGAGTTAACCCAGATAAACCAGCACCAATAATACCTATATCAAATTTTTGCTTCATATATTAAAAGTGGCTATCTGGAAGAGTGAATAAAAATTTATGTAGATTCTTATTGTGAGGTTTTAAATTAGCTTTAAATGTAATTAAGAATTTAGTAATAATTTTCAATGTAATCAATAATTTAGAGAAAGAGGTAACATAGCACCTTTTTTCATTGTGTTGATATTGGGTATGAATTAATTGAACCCCAATTTGCTGGTAGAGAGATGATGCTAATTTAACTGCTAGAGCAGCACCCTTTGGGAGATGATCAATCGCTTCATTAGCACTCGCAAAGTAAATATTAGCTAAATGAATAATTTTTTCTCGAGCTAAATCTATTTTTGCAGACGTTTTCTTTGTTGGGTTAGCTATTTCCCTAGGCGTGCATTTACCAATCAGGCTCTCGGGCAAGTAAATTCTATTTCGTAAACTGTCTTCATAAATATCTCTGGAGATATTAACCAATTGCATTGCGATACCTAAATCAATTGCAAAATATCGCATTTTTTTATCTTTGACACCGAAAATATCACATACCATTAATCCCACAGTACCTGCTACTTGGTAACAATAAATAATTAGGGCTTTATCTGATTTAAATGAAGTAAATTTAATATCAGACATTTGTCCATTCAAAAACATTTTTACAAGCTTTTGCTTTGGCCAGTTTTCCTTAGGGATATTTTTTAATGTGCTAATAATTGAATGGGGTTTTCCTTTTCGCCATGCATCCATAAATATGTGAAGCTTTTTTTTTGCAATATTTAAATTTTCAGCCTCATCAACCATGTCATCTATTTTTCGACAAAAGCTATAGATTGAATAAACCGCTTGCATTTTAGTGTTATCAAGAAAGAATGAAGCCCAGTAAAAAGTTTTACCATGCTTACGCATCAATAAATTATTCTTCATACTAAGGAATCAGTTTATCTATGACTTTAGCTGAATTCAGAACGCCTGGAACACCTGCACCTGGATGAGTTCCAGCACCCACATAGAAAAGGTTTTGATATAGGTCGTCCTTATTGTGCGTCCTAAACCAAGCTGATTGTCGAAATAACGGGGCTATAGAAAAGCCTGAGCCAAATGGCGTGTTGTAGTCTTGTAAAAAATCTTCAGGGGTCATTACAAATGATTCGCAAATATATTCAGTAAGTTTTGGCATCATTGTTTGCTCTAATGCTTTAATGACAGATTGTGTAAATTTTGGCGCCTCATCTCTCCAGCTAATATTTCCTTTTAAATTTGGTACAGGAACTAGGGCATAGAAACTATCGCAGCCTATAGGGGCAAAATCAGGATCAGTTGCTGTTGGTCTATGAAGATAAATTGAGAAATCCTCAGATAATTTATAGCGATCAAAGATGTCGCTTAACAATTCTTTGTATCGAGGTCCCATCCAAATGGTATGGTGAGCAATATCTTCATATTTAATTTTTGTTCCAAAGAAAAGAACAAATAAACCCATTGAGTGCTTTGCTGTTTTTTGTACAAATTTATTATGAAATGAAATTTTCTTATGGCCTATTAAATGATTGTTTGTATAAATAGGATCTGCATTTGTAATCAAATAGTCAGCTTTAGAAAACTTACCTTCTTCAGTCTCGATACCTTCAACCATTTTGTCATTGGTAATAATTTTTTTAATTTCACTATTTAAAAAAATGTTTATGCCTTTGCGCTCCATTAGGCTCTTTAGCTGGAAAATGATTTCTCCTGTCCCTCCTTTAGCAAAGAAAACACCCCACTTTTTCTCAAGCGCATGAATAAGAGCATAAATTGAAGTTGTATTGAAAGGATTACCTCCAACAAGCAATGGCTGAATTGAAAATGCTTGCCTTAAATTTGGATGTTTTAGGTAGCTTGAAACAAATTGATAAACAGACTGATAGCCCTTTAATTTAACAATATCGGGGGTATATCGAATTAAACTACTTAGCTTATGAAAAGGCTGGTCAGCAAGCTTGAGGTAGCCTAATTCAAATATTTTCTCAGCATGCTGAAGCATTTTCAAATAGCCGTTTACATCTTGAGGCTCAATGGCTTTTATTTGCTCTAATAGCTGATCTTGATCTGGGCCATAATTAAAGAATGTCCCGTCATGGAATCTAAAGCGGTACCAAGGATCCAAAGGAATAAAATTAATATAATCATCAATTTCTTCATCAAAAATTTCAAATAACTCCCTAAAAAGATAGGGTGCAGTTATTACAGTGGGTCCCGCATCATAAACAAAGCCATTTTGATTAAACTGCCTCGCTCTACCGCCAATTTGATCAAGTTTCTCATGTAAATCGACTTCATAGCCCTTCGCTCTCATTCTCAAGGCTGCAGCTATGCCTCCAAAACCACTGCCAATTACAATTATTTTTTTATTATGCATGAATAAATTGGCTTGCTTTCTTTTCTATCTCTTCACAAAGAGAATAAATGATAGGCCTGATAGCTGTTGGCATAAGGTGTAATGAATTTTTAATATTTTCGAGTATCAATTGAATCTTATCTATTAAATCATCTTTAATATTTGAAGAAAGTAAAAATTGTTTAAATTCATCTTTATTTTTTTTCAAAAAATTAATTTCTTTTTCAGAAGATTTTTCTTTCATTAAAACTACTAGTGCATTCATTCGTTCAAATTTAATATCTGTCGGAATTTCGTTAGTTTGATTTAATAAAATATTTTCTAGATCATTCACAATTTGATAAGCAAGCCCTATTTCATCTGTCATTTTTCTCAAATTAATATAATAAGGCTCATCTAGCTCGGCACATTTAAACATTCCCATCATGGGCAAACAAATGAGTGGTGATGTTTTTGCCGTCGCAAGACTCTTATAGTCTTCCCAGCCCAAACCTAAGAAGTTGGTGTTGACATCTCCTGATTGGCCAAAAACAATTTCTTTTACAGTAACTGAAAGTAACCCTAGCAATATATTTTGATGCCAGCCTTGCTCAACTTCAGTGATTTTTTTAAAGGACTCTGCTATTAAATAGTCGCCAGTGCATATAGCAGCTGGTATACCAAAATTTTTCCATACACTTACTTTACCTCTTCTAATTTCATCACTATCACAAATGTCATCATGCAGAAGTGAAGCGCTATGAATCAGCTCGCAAACAACTGCCCAAATAATTGCTGTATGTTTTGAAAGCCCTAATGCTTCCCCGGTAGAAAGTGCCAAATGAGAGCGAATTAATTTTCCCTCTGACTCTCCATGCCAATTTAGCCATAGGGATAAATTTTTCTCATTCACCTCAAATGACTTGGCTAGATGTTTTTTAACAGTCTTTAGTGAATCACTTTCATTTGAAATCATAATGAGTCTTATTTAAAAGAATATATATGTAGAAAATATATCTACATGTCAAAGACTTAACTAAGCGCCAATTTCTGACTTTCTTTGCGCAATAATATAAATCAAAATACCAAAAACTGATTTAGCAACTATATCAACAAAAGTGAAGCCAACTTGGATACTCACGAATGCTGACAGGCCAAATAAAGGAAGGATATAAACAAGCGGATAAAATGACCACGATAGAATAATAAGTAATCTTGTTTTTTTAAATAATGACTGAACAACTAAAGGTTGAGTTTTGATTGATACCCCCACCCCTTTAATCATTTCATACAAAATATAAGAAAATGGAATCATTGCTAAAATCCACCAAATAACCTTAGCAAATCCAATTGCAAGGGTTTCTCCGGGGTATCCCAGTAAAACCATCAGCGCGGCGGCTAGAGTTAACCCTAGACCTTTTTTATATGTTTCCGTATGGGGCAATCTCAAGACTAAAACAAATTCTAGAAGTAGCAGGGGAACGGTTAATAGCCAATCAACATATCGATATGCATTATTAAATTGCATACCAGTTTGTATGACCAACCCATCTTTCAATACATAAGCACTATTAAAGCTCTCAAAGATTCTTAGGTAATGGTAAGTTGTAATTAAACAAACTAGGCCTGAAAGTGTTAATGCAGTTTTATATGCGGGAGAAACTTGTGATCTTTGAAGGAGGAAAAATACAGTTGAAGCACCAAAAGCAGCGATTGCAAATGAGATCGCGTTATAAACTAGATTAAACTCATCTATACTCATGGGATTGGTGTATCGATTTTATTATCGTAAGCTGTTGATATTATTAAATTTAATTAGTAAAAATAAAAAAACTGTGCAGCCTAAGCTGCACAGTTTTTTAAAAAATTACATACTTATTTTGATTCTGATACCGCTACAGACCAAATAATTACACCGAAAGCAATTTTGTTTAAAACGTCAGCTAAGTTATAGATGATGTTTAAAGATGCCATGCTGCTTGCAGGATCTGAACCAGTTAAATAACCAAAGTAATAACCTAATGGATAAATTGCCCAACCAAATGTAACAATTAATCGCATTGTATTGAAAGCTTTTTGTACAGTTTTTGGAGCTTTATTTGCACTGATTTTACTTGCTTCACCAGCGAAAATTTCGTAGAGAATATAAAACCAACCAAGCATACCAACAATAAATGATGTCATCACATCGGCATAACCAGCTTCACCGACATAACCTCCAACAAGCATCACTAATGTACCAATTACAAGTCTCCAAAACACACCAGTGGAAACTTTAGTAATAGCTGAAAGAATTAAATAGAATTCAATCATTAATAAAGGTACTGTAATTAGCCAATCAATATATCTATACACTGTTGGTGTTGATCCTGTTGCAACCCACACGTCACGCATATAGAAATAGTGAACAGCTGCTACTAATGTGACTAATCCCGATACAGTAAGAGAAGTTTTCCACTTACCTACTACGCGATCTCTTTCAAGAAAGAAAAAAGCTGTTGAAGCAACTAATGCCATTGAAATTAACCAAAAAGTAATGCCAACAAAATCACTTGATTGGAGAACTTGGCCTGTAGTAGCAAAAACAGATGTTGATGCGCCTAATAAGGACAAACCCAATAAGCACTTATTTTTTACGGATTTAAAAAAACCTTGAAACATAAGAACCTCCTGATGGTTGAAAGAAAACTACTTCTAATAACTAATAAATAATTAACCAGTATTTAAGTAAATTATCTTGTACAGAGTTTAGCCTACGGCTTGTATTTTTCAAAATATTTTAATTTTTTTTCATGATTATCATTACCCATAAAGTAAATATGGGTATAATTGAATTTACTATTAAATAAAATGCTACCCATAGATTACATTTCTATAAAAATTGAATTCTTGTTAGCTTTTTTAGTCAAGAAAATAGGCAATAAGCTGAAATATTGCTCGATTGGCTTCAAATCTTCCCCTGAATGGTTTGGAGCCTTTCTTTTTTTAATATTGAGCAAATTATGATTAAAATACTTTACGACCAACATTGCAGCCTTTGCTCAAAAGAGATCAATTACTACAAATCAATTGCACCGAAAGGCATTTTCTTGTGGTGCAATCTTCATACAAATAACAAATTGCTTCGCAAATACGGAATTAAGCGCAATGAGGCACTCATGAGTCTTCACGCGATAGATGGAAAAGAAAAACTGTATAAAGGCATAGATGCATTTTGTCTTATATGGAATCACTTAAAGGGATGGGCGTTATTAAGTTTTATAGTCAGAATGCCATTCATTTACTTTGTGAGTAAAATACTCTATTCATATTTCGCTCTATGGCGCTTTAATAGAATGAAATATTGTAGGGTGAATTAATTGTCTTTGGTGATCGGAATCGATGGTTGTAAATCTGGTTGGTTTACAGTTTGGCAAAATCAAGATGAAACTATTGAAACTGCTATTTTTAAAAGTCTAAATAATCTCAAAGATTTTTTTATTGGGTCAAATCAGTTAATTATTGGAATTGATATGCCCGTAATCTTATCCGAAGTCATGCCTCGAGAAGCAGATCAATTAGCGAGAAAACTCCTTAGCAAAAAAGCCTCTTCCGTATTTACAGCCCCCACGCCAGAAATGTTAGACCAACCTAATTATGAAAAAGCATCCCTAATATCTAAAAGGCTTATTGGAAAATCAATGTCACTGCAATCTTGGTATTTATTCCCCAAAATAAGAGATGTCCAAACTGTTATTCATTGTGAAAATATAAAATTATTTGAGATACATCCCGAAGTAAGCTTTAGGGCTATGAACAATGAAAAAGTAATCCTTGAAAGCAAAAAGTCAAACGAAGGCTTTGAGATTCGAAAATCTCTTCTTGATAAACATTTTTTAAATTTTAATTTTGATGTCATCAGAAATAAATATCAAAAAAAAGATGTAATGGATAATGATATTTTAGATGCCCTCGTTGTTCTATGGAGCGCTAAAAGGATAGTAAATAACCAAGCCTCATATTTACCCAAAACACCAGAGAAACCAAATATGCAGATCGTTTACTAATGGAATATATTATAAAAATTATTATCGCAGTCCTAGTAATTGTACTTGTGACTGAATTAAGTAAGAAAGATACAAAGTTAGCCGCTCTTTTATTAGCGCTCCCAATTATTTCTTTTACTGCTTACACTATGATTTGGTTCGAAAGTAAGGATGCAGAAAAAATTGCTAAATTAGCGAATGAAAACTTTATTTACGTATTGCCAGTCATGCCAGTGTTACCCTTATTTAGTTGGATGCTAAGGAATGGTTATGGGTATTTCACGTCGATGATTATGGTAACTATTCTAATGATAATACTTTTTTATTTGTTACAAAAAATGCTATGAATGGTATGGGTTCAATTAACGTTCAATATAATTAAAAGTCCTGACTTACTATTTCTTATTACGTAAACTTTTAGCAGTTCTCTCGTAAAAATCATCTGGCTTATTTTTCACCCAATTAATAAAGGTTTGCATATCCGAATGATTTCTTAATAATTCTGCATTATTCAATTTTTTAGCTAGTTCAGTTTCATTAAATAATGCATGAATTTGTTTATGACAGATTCGATGAAGATATTCAGTAGATTTTCCACCCTTAGATTTCGGTATCAGGTGGTGTGCATCTTTTTGAGATTCTGGAATGCTCCTGCTGCATATGGGACATATTATCGGATCTGGAATGATCTCTGGTAATACGGGCGGTAAAAGTTTTTTTCTAATCTTTCCGATCATGCTTTATTTTTATGGCGCTGACATTTTTCGGAACAGTATTTCACTTCGTTCCAGACAAGTTGCCATTTCTTTCTCCATGAAAAAGGCCTTTGACAAACGAGACAAATTTTTGTCGGTAAATTTTCTTTTTTTACCATTCTCATAATAAATTAACGACTAATTTTATATTGAGTTACGCAGTGGTCTCGCTTAATGTCAGGCGATCTAAGTTTTAAATGTTTACTTGATCGCTCTTTAACGCGCTTTCTCCACAATCGATATGATGAAGCTTTAAGGTGCGCTTGCATGAGCCTCATTAAGGACGACTCATCTAGTTGATATGTCTTTAAGATAGCTTCGAAGGGCGTTTTATCCTCCCAGGCCATTTCAATGATTCTAGAAATATCTCCTTCGGTTAATAAAGTCTCTTTATTTGACATCAGATTTAATAGAATAGATATTTAATAAGAGCCGCAATTGCTAATACATAAACGGCTGTGCCCAGACCGCATCTAAAAGCCATATGCCAATTATATTTACATTTTTTCTTTGCCATTTTTTAAGCCTTCCATATTGTTTAAATAACTTTTTTTAGATGTACTTTTTCATTTGAAAGTTCATTATGAAAAAAATCTCCGGATTCCGGATTTATTGAAGCATGCCCCCTTACCATACCCATGATACCAACTCTAACAAGCCTTTGCCTAAGACTCTAATGGATTTTCCTTATGATAAGTAATACTTATCATGTGATTAAAAACAATTCATTGGATTAATCAAAGTAAGAGACATAGAATTTACTCATACAAACTTTTTGTGAGGAAATAAAAATGAAATCAAATAAAGAAATTAAACCATCTAAAATTTTAGAAAAAAAGACGGATTTACAAGGTACAAAAGTTTTGAGAACAACTGATGGAGATATTTTTGTATGTGAACAAGGAGATAAGGCTTGCTGGCATAGATATTCATCAGCCATGGGCGATTGCATTTAATTATTTTTAGGGAAGCTATGAAAGATAAAAATGAAGCATTCGAATGGCTTATGCATTCTTGGAAATGTACCTGCCCTATTTGCGCAGCAAAGATTCATGAGCCCCCGCGTGTTAAAAGTTTTGTCAGTTAGGCCAATTGTTTTTTGGTTGTCGCAAAAGCGTCTATTGCTTTATCTAGATCTTCGAATGAATGGGCAGCTGAAATTTGCGTTCTAATTCTAGCTTTTCCTTGCGGTACAACTGGATAAAAAAATCCGATCGCTAAAATACCTTTTTCTAGTAATTTTTTACTCATTGATTGGGCAAGATTAGCATCCCCTAACATAATAGGAACAATGGGATGATCGCCATCTCTTACATCAAAACCAGCTTTTTGCATTCCCGATCTAAAGTAATGGACATTTTTCTCTAATTTATCGCGAAGTGCCGTTGATTTATTGAGCATCTCAAAAACTTTTAATGAAGCAGTGCAAATATTAGGAGCAAGTGTATTTGAAAATAGATAAGGTCGGGATCTTTGTCTTAACATATCAATAATTTCTTTACGGCCAGATGTAAAACCACCAGAAGCACCACCTAAGGCTTTTCCGAATGTGCTTGTGATGATATCAACACGATCCATTACATTACAATGTTCATGAATACCACGACCTGTTTTTCCCATGAATCCTGTTGCATGGCAATCATCATGATGCACCATGGCATCAAATTCATCTGCAAGATCACAAATTTTATCTAATTGTGCAATCGTGCCGTCCATAGAAAATACACCATCGGTGGTAATTAAAATACGTCTCGCTTTATTTGTCTTAGCTTCTTCTAATTTTGCACGTAAATCATTCATATCATTATTTTTATATCGATAACGTTGCGCTTTAGATAAGCGAATGCCATCAATTATCGACGCATGATTGAGTTCGTCCGAGATCACAGCATCATCTGCTGTTAATATGGTTTCAAATAAACCGCCATTAGCATCAAAGCAAGCCGCATAAAGAATCGTATCTTCTGTACCTAAAAACTCACTCACTTTTTCTTCTAAATTTTTATGCAGTGTTTGTGTGCCGCATATAAATCGAACAGAGGCAAGACCAAAACCCCATCGATCAAGGCCGTCTTTTGCTGCTTGAATGACTTCGGGATTATTGGCCAAACCAAGATAATTATTCGCACACATATTAATAACTTCTTGATCATCAGAAAGCTGAATCATGCTCTTCTGATCAGAATTAATAATGCGCTCAGTTTTCCATAGCCCAGCTTTTTTAATTTCTTCTAAATCAAACGAAAAACTTTCTTTAGCTTTTTTAAAGCTCATTAAAGATCCTTAATATTAGATTTCCCAATTTAAGATAATTTTGCCAGATTTGCCTGATCGCATAATGTCAAAACCTTCTTTAAACTCAGTGTAAGGAAACCGATGTGTAATCATCTTTTCTAAAGGCAACCCACTTTGAACCATCATGGTCCCTTTATACCAAGTCTCAAAAATTTCACGGCCATAGATTCCTTTAATCGTAAGGCCTTTGAATACCACCATATCCCAATCTATTCCAGAGCCTGCAGGCATAATAGCAAGCATAGCAATATGGCCGCCATTAATCATAAGACTTAACATGCCACTAAAAGCTTTGGGGGAACCTGACATTTCCAGTCCCACATCAAATCCTTCAAAAATGCCAACGGACTTCATCATTTCACGACTAATTGTTTCTTTTTCAACATTGATTGTAATCACTCGCGGCAGAATCTTTTTGATAAGGTCTAAACGATATTGATTTACATCTGTGATAACAATATTTCTTGCGCCAGCATGATCTGAGACCATAGCGGCCATCATACCGATTGGGCCTGCTCCTGTAATAAGCACATCTTCGCCCACCATATTAAAAGAGAGAGCTGTATGGACTGCATTTCCATAAGGATCAAAAATAGCAAGTAAGTCAGTTGAAATTTCCCGGCTTGGTTTAAAGATATTCTTAGCTGGTACTGCCAAGAGCTCTGCAAAACATCCAGTTCGATTTACACCTACACCTATTGTATTAGGACATAAGTGTGTTCTACCCCCCAAGCAGTTTCTGCAACGACCACATGTTATATGGCCTTCTCCTGAGACGATATCCCCTACTTTTAAATCCGTTACATTAGAGCCGAGATCTACGATTTCTCCTGCATATTCATGTCCAGTAATCATAGGAACAGGAATGGTTTTTTGAGCCCATTCATCCCAATTATAGATATGAATGTCTGTGCCACAAATAGCAGTCTTTTTTACTTTAATTAGTACATCGTTATTACCCATTTCAGGTTCTGGCATATCTTCAAGCCATAACCCCTCTTCAGCGTATTTTTTGACTAATGCTTTCATTCGGTAGACCTCGCTATTTTTAAGACAATAAAAGAACTTTTTTAATTATATTGAAAATTCATTTTTTTAATACTGACTTTTAGTATGAATAAGCATTTTTTTGTCCTAAGCGTCAAAAGTTTTGACGCTTAGAAATCGACCTTGAGTCCAAATATGATTTATTATCCATAGTATATGGATCAATCAATCTCATTTTCACATGTCAAAGATTTACTTTATTTGCTAGGGCTCATATTAAGCGCCGGCATGCTATCTGGTTACACAGCAAAAATCTTAAAGCTTCCTGATGTTGTCTTTCTTTTGTTTGCAGGAATAATTTTAGGGGTGAATGGACTAAATCTTATAGACGTTAAAGTTAATTCAACCCTTAATC
>Ga0209191_1001962_pt1 | contig 13160 bp, 12 predicted proteins | sample S_130626_EF_Meta_FD_187320 | JGI IMG/M metagenome (GOLD analysis project Ga0209191, IMG submission 187320) | Freshwater microbial communities from Lake Simoncouche, Canada to study carbon cycling - S_130626_EF_MetaG (SPAdes) (version 2) | ecosystem: Environmental > Aquatic > Freshwater > Lake ... | reverse complement strand
TTAAGTGGAGTAACTTGCTTCAAGGGTATAGTTGTGTGGAATCGTAGGGCAAAAGGGAGGCTTGTTACCTACCCTTTTCAATTTAACCCGCATATTTCATACTGATCGTGACGAAGAGGCTGCGGAATCAAATGGGGTACCACCGTCGGTCGGGAAACCGCGGGGGGGGGAGAGACTGCCCCTTAGTAAGACTTTTAGGAAGCCTCTTAGGAAGCCCTGTAAGGGTGAGACGAGTGGGTGCGAGCGAGTTAATGCAGATGAGAAGTTTGACGCCAGGTTGTATGTGAAGTGCCCTCTCCAAATTACAATTCAAGAACAACGCAGTAGCCATAGAGCTTTCCATAATATGTAATAGATGGAGCATGGAATATTCGTGTAAAAGACTATACAAACAGCGAGATCAGCATGGGATAGCCATCTAAAGTCAAAAAGCAAAATGAGTCTTCAAAAAAAGAACTCTTTTGAGTGCTTTCTTACCTCTGAACAGTAAGGTAACAATCGAACGGTTGGGTCGTACAACTATACTAAAACGGGCTCTACATTAACGCGTCGACCTGCACGATCAAAGAGGACTTTACCATCAACTAGTGAAAAAATGGTGTAATCACGCCCTAGACCAACATTGCGACCTGGAAGAAACTTAGTACCACGTTGGCGAATAATGATATTACCAGCAATGACAGATTCACCACCAAACTTTTTTACACCGAGTCGTTTGCTTTGACTATCGCGTCCATTTTTGACGCTTCCTTGACCTTTCTTATGAGCCATAAAATAAGTTGAAGTTAACTAAATTGAAAAGAGAGTTAATTATTTACTCAAAATCGAAGTAATTTTGAGTTTAGTGAGACGACGACGATGGCCCACTGTTCGATGATATCCCTTACGACGTCGAAATTTAAAAGCAATGACTTTTTCACCTTTCCATTGATCGACAACCTCAGCTTGCACAGAAGCACTGGCAATAAAAGGAGAACCAAAGGTTACATTACTTCCATCAGCAACCATAAGAACATCACTAAAGGTGGTCGACTGTCCTGGCTCAATATCGAGTTTTTCAACATCAAGGATATCACCCTCGGTAACACGGTACTGTTTGCCACCTGTTTTAATAATTGCGTAAGACATGAAAGATAAAAAATAAAAGTGAGGCGATGAACATTCCATAGATTGCTCATAAGAGCAACAAAAAACTAAGAAAGATAAAAAACAGTGTTGTGTTTATTACTCGAACTTCATCTTAAATTCCGAACTTGAAAAAACATTATTTCCTTCTAGGCACGATCACAAGGGGCTTTCATGAGTTATAAAATGACATTTACAAGTATCCGGGCTAGGCATCTCTTTTTTCTCTCCTATTAAAGAAATGAATTTTTCAATTTCTAGGTAGGCCCTAAGGGCTTGGGGCGAAGTTGAGCCGTTACTATTGAAAGAGTTCCAAAGCCTTTTTTTAAAGCTTGTGAAACGTTTATTGGGTTTACTGAAGTAGTAGCTGGAGAGCCAGCAGCAGAACCTCGTTTCAAAGATTGAGTAGTAGAAAAGGAGGATGATTCAATCTGTTTTGCAGCTCCTCTGCTATCAGTTTTAGAATGCTCAGAAACAGCACTTTTCATGCTACCTTCCGAATCTAGCATCCTCTTTGAACTAACATGCCTTTGACTTGCTGTTTGAACGTTGAGGCTATTAAGCGAAGACTGATTATTAGACTCTCCTATTAGTAGATCTAAGTATAGTTCACTACTGATTATTTGTGAGGAGCTAAATGTAGAGATGGAAAGAGTCCCAGAGCTTTTCTGAGAAATATAGTTATTTAGTAATTTCAATAGTTGATGACCTGGAAGCGGACTATTGGCTGTTGGAGGAACAGAAGGCAGGGTAACACCTTTTTTCTGAGCACCTATTTTTTGCTGAAATTGAGGGGTTACATCTTGATGAGTCGCCCCAGGGTCATTATAGTTAACTTCTATACGCTTCTGATTTTGAAGACATACCTCTTGAATTGCCAGGATACCAGATGCAGCAGTGTTGTTAGCTGCTTGAGTTCCATCACTATTAAGAGAATCGTTGCTCCATACTGATAAACTTATAATATCTTCTCCACTCAGTGTTAACGAGGGGTCTGGTAGATGAGTTATAGAGCTGTTATAGACATCATTTAATGATCCAGGGACATTCGAAATCTGAGTAAGATTTGGTTTTTTTGAGACAGATTCTGGCGCTTTCTGATCACTTAAGACATCCTGGCCAGAGAGCTGCTGTTGTCTATCATTTACATCAGGAGTAGATAATGGTGCAGGACTAGGTGATTGTCCGGAAGGAACAGGTGATGCATTGCTCATAGTAGTATTTCAGTGATTTTACTTTTGGGTATAAGACTCAAGTGCTTGTAATAAGGAAGCGGCTCGGGATTGGACTTCTTTTTTATCATCTCGCTTTTCACAAAGTTCTAATGCCTGTTTGGTGGCCTCCAACGCTGCAGACAAATCCATAAGATCAATAAAGGAATGAGCTGCATATAATCTTGGTTCAGGACTCAGGGGTTCCTGAAACGAGGCCATCACAAAAGCAGCAATGGCTAACTGATATTCTCCCCTCTGTTGATTAGCTCCACCAAGAGCAATCCAATTGCGTGACTTTTCTGGGTCGTACAAGCATAGGAGTCGAAATAGATCCGCAGCTTTTTCAAATTCTCCTGCACCATAAAGCTCAAAGCCAAGTGCATAAAGAGACTCGAGCTGTCGACTAGAAATAGTGATGTCTTGCTGAGCAGTAGGTTGGTTTTTTATATTCATCGCAAATCACGATTTGGTTTTAGGTTGGAATCACCTGAGAAAAAAATTTAACTGCAATACATCACATTTTATTGATCACAACGGTAAGCGTTGTCAAAACTTTCTTTTACTTCATTGTTTCCAAAGATGGAACAAGCTGACGCACTGCCTCAACAACTTCTTCAGGGGTTATTTGAAGCATTACTTGGCATCGATCTAATGGTTTTTCTGTTGGAGGACAGATATGTGGCATTTGAACAGCATTCCAATGACACGGCGACAGAGGGCATACTGCTTTGTGATGAATCGGATAATGGTTGGGATAATATTTTACACGTGATTCTGGTCCATAGGGCCCCCACAAACCAACACAAGGCTTATCTAAAACACCTGCCATATGAACAAGCATCGAGTCGGGGGCAACACAAATCTCTGCTCGTTGAATCATTGACCACATCAGCCGAGGCCGCTCAAAGGAACGAAATTCAGCATTGGATGGTCCCAGAGGGTTAAGCCAATATTCGGAGGATTCTAGAGGTCCATAGAGACCGATCCAGTAAATATTAGGAAAAGCCTCTGCAAGCGCTTTAAAAACACGGCGACTCAGTTCAGGAGGCAAGGAACGTATTTGTTGAGAGCACGCGATTTGGTAAAAACCTAAACGCCTGTTAGAGTAGAGAGTCTGGGAAATTCCCATTTCCATTTTCGTAAATCGAGGGGCAAGACGCTTCTCTTCATCTGGAATCGATTCAGGATCAATCCCACATAGTTGAAGCATAAGATCGATTGGTTGCATCTGATCACTATGTGCATAGCCATTGGAAATATATTCTAAATTAAGATGGTAGTCGAAGTTCTCGAGCACAGACCAGTAGCAGGGTAAAATTAGAATTGATTTAATCCATGGAAAGCCATACCAAAACATTGCTAAATGGTGTTCTGAGAGGATGTGTACTTCATAGCCCCGATCAGCAAGAATTTTTGCTAATGGCCATGTCATAATTTGGTCACCCATACCTCCGACACCGTTATAAATGAGCACTTTTCCTTTAGGCCCATGCTCGGAATAACGCATCGGTTTGAACATCGGTTCTACTTTAGAAACCTTTTCAAAGGGAATGGAGAGATCCCATTCTTTGAGCTTATCGAACTGTTTGTCCGCAAAAAGATATCCTTTACCTGCTTCAAAGACATCAACACAGCCCAATTTTATATGAGAATTTTCTAACCAAAGGTGTTCAAGAAAAGAAATTACGTGCATACTATTTCATTGGCGTGGTGAATATAGAAGATAGAAAATTTCTTCGCAATCATATAAAAACACCTCTTCTTTTTATGTCACCAATTCTTTTTATCGGATTAGATGCTGCTGACTGGGAGTTACTCTCTTTAAAAATCGCTGCCGGAAAATTACCTCATCTATCAAAGATGGTTACCCATGGTGTCAGCGGTCCATTAAGATCGATTTCTCCCCTGTTCTCACCAGCACTTTGGGCAACAATAGGAACCGGAAAGCACTCTTATGAACATGGAATTACTGGGTTTACCTATGCTGATCATTCGGGAATGGGCTTGAGGCCTTATGATAGGACTTCACGACGCTCTCCAGCGATTTGGAATATGTTCTCTCATTATAAAAAAACGTCCACCATAGTGGGATGGTGGACAACTGCTCCTGCTGAAAAAATCAGAGGGGCTATGATCGATGAAACATTTCGTATCGCTCATCATCCCTCCCATGAACCATGGAGCATTCCCCCTAAAAGTGTCTCTCCATGGTCCCTTTCTAAAATAATTGCACAAGACCGTGTACATCCTCAGCAATTGTCTGAAGCGCTCCTGCGCTTCCTCGTTCCCAAACTTTATGAAATTGATCCCACCACCGATTTCAGAGTAGCTGCTATTGCTAAAATTCTTGCAGAGGATCTCACCACACTCCAAGTGACCTTGCACTTGATGAGGAGGAAAAGGCAGGATCTTACCTCTCTTTATCTCGTGGGGCTTGATAGTCTCTCTCATTTGGCCATGTGTTACCGAGAACCTGCATTGCCTGGAGAAAAACCACGCGACTGTGAACTTTATGGAGAAGTGGTAGATCGCGCTTATGAACTCTATGATCGATGGATTGGAGAGCTCGTAGAAGCTGCTGGAGAGGAGTCTACCATTGTGATCGCATCAGACCATGGGTTTTATCATGATGCTCGCAGACCAAGCTCTTTAGGAATTCAAGAGACAGCACCAACGCATCAGCATGCCCCTATCGGGACGCTCATCATGAAGGGAACACAAATACGCCAAGGAGCTGCTATCCATCATGCCACTATTTTGGATCTCTGCCCCACATTACTTGCAATTGCAGGGTTGCCAATAGGAAGGGATATGCCTGGAAAAGTACTTCTCAAATCTTTTTCTAAAAAACCAATTATCAAAAAAATTAGTTCGTGGGACGGCTTTTGGAAAGCTCCTTGGAGCCCCTCAACCCCCTCCCCAGAATCTACAGAAGCAGCATTACGTCAACTGGTCTCTCTGGGTTATTTACAAGAAATTCCCTTCAATAAACAGGCAGCTATTCAAGAGGCTCACTGCAATGAGATCTTTCACCTTGCACTCTCCTTTCTTCATGATGATCGTCTTGATCAGGCAATTCCTCTTTTAGAACAGGCCCGTAGTGCTGCAAGAAAAGCAGGACAGGCTTTATTACGGACGGACATCTTAGAGGAACTTGCAACAGCTTACCTTCTTGTGGGAGAAAGGCGTCGTGCTGCAACATGTTTTTATCACATTGCACGCTATCGTCGACGTGATGCCAAACAAGCGCTACGACAATTTTGGGAAAAAGCAGATTCCTCTACCAATAAAACTATTTCTTTTCAAGAAGCTTGGGAGATACGTCATCTGATGGCACGTGCTACTCTTGATGAAGAGAAAATTAACTTCATAGCAACTTCAGCTCGCTTTTTGGCTCATTCCAAAAGCGAGGATCTTGAATTACTACTGACCTATGCCCATGCACATCCTGAGGATAGTGCTGCACAGTTCAATGCAGGCCTCTTTGCCCTAGGCCGGATATTTCATACCGATCACCTACCGAGTTCGGAAAACCAGATGGATGCTGCGTTAGACTCCCATTTTGACATGGACAGTATGCACTCCTACTGCCCTGCGTCAAAATACGTGTCTGCGTTGACTCGCTCGCTCCCACTCCTCTCGTCCTTTCAGGGCTGCCTAAAGGAAGTCTTCGGCAGTCCCCCTGCGGTCTCCCGACCGCCGGTGGTGCCCCATCAACCTTCTCAGCTCCCTCGACACGATCAGTATGAAATATCCGGGTTAGCCTATCGCACGGAGAAAAAAGGTGTTGCCCTCCTGCGCAATGTTGCCAAGGTACGCCACGAGGAGGCCGATGCACTAGCGTTCTTAGCAATCTACTATAATAAAAAAAAGAAGCCTCTTGAGGCAGAAGAATGTGCCCGTGAGGCGATCCTTCGAAATCCATTACATCGTTTTTCTTGGCTTGCATTAGCCACCTCACTCTCACATCAAGGTCGCTGGAGTGCTGCTTGGAAAGCAGCTCAGGAGGCCTCAAAGAGCTTTCTTTATCGCAGTGATGCTTTCAGACTTCTTGCTCATATTGCGTTGGATGGAAAAAATAATCCAAGTCAAGCCTTGCAGTATCATTGTGAGTCAGAGAAGGCAAAAATAAATTTGCAGAGCGCTCTTGGATTTCATTCATCTCCTATAAAAAAAATTTCTTCTCTCCAAAAAAAATCTTCCTTGAGGATTTCCCCCAAGCTTTCCACCAAGCTTTCCCCTAAGCGCTCCTCAAGGCTTTCCTCAAATCAGGGACCTATTATTGTGACTGGACTCCCTCGCTCTGGAACATCATTGATGATGCAGATGCTCGCAGCAGGCGGGATCGCCATTAATACAGATTATCATCGCTGCCCTGATGAACATAATCCCAATGGGTATTTTGAACACGAGAAGGTGAAAACAATGTCACAAGAAGCCTTCTTTCTCAAAGCCGGAAGAGCTACCAAAGTGGTCATCCCTCTCGCTTTAAATCTCCCCGCACAGAACCATTATAGGATCATTTGGATGCGCCGCTCTCTTCAGGAGGTAATCACATCACAACATCGTATGGCTGGGTCGATTGCAACAGTAGATCAGCTTTATAACGTCTATCGCCATTACGAAATCACGATGGCAGAGCATATTGATCATGCTAACTGGCCTCTTCTTTGCTTAGAGTATAGTTCTGTAGTTCAAGACCCCCATCAAGCAGCCCGTTCCATTGCTCATTTTCTAAAAAGAGAGCTCCCTATTGACACGATGGCCGCAGCAGTGATTCCAAGCCTCTATCGGGTTAACCCGGATACACAAGCTCTCTACTTATAGGCATAGGCGAGGTAGGTCTCGGCGGGTAGCTTTCCTTGAGATTTCAATAATTCTAATTTGACAAAATAGTTGCCGCTGTGAGGAGCGGTGAGCCCTACTGCAGTTCTAGCACCAGAAACAGCAGGCTCTTCTTTGAGGCGATCGCCTTTGATCGGCTTGCCTGTGCTATCGTACAAGGTTATTAGTAGCACGAGAGCAGGAGGAGAGGCTGCAGCAATAAACCAATATTGATTTCCTGCAAACAAGGTTACCCGTAAGAGATGAGGCTCTTGAGGTTTTAAAGAAACAACCCAATCACTCTCTCTGACTCGAAATCCATCATGGGTTATAGCCTGTGCGAGCCGGCGTCCATTTTCTTTGGCCACGGCAACATTATCAGAGAGAGCAAAGGGCCTCTCTCCAGCTTGGGATGGGATTGTAGCCACCAACAATCCTAGGAAAAGATACACTATTTTTTTCATCATAAAGCAGGGGGTAAAGCAGGTTTTGAGGAAAGAGGAGATGCATCGGAAGCGCTAATGGAAGCAACTATTTTTTTGATTTCTAATTGCAAAACCCCAAGATCCTCTTTTGTTAAACCATAGGGTTCCTTTTTTTGAAGTGTTGCTAAATGATTCAAGGTCTCTTTGACATTGAGCACTAAGGGATCGGTGCGTAATTTTTCTGGGAGTGATTCTAATTCGGAGGCTAGGTGGAATGCCAAGGCTGGCTCTTGAAGAAGAGCAGCTCCACGTTGCGAGTAGTGATTCACAATAATTTCAGAGGCAATCTCGATCTCCCTCAACCAGGACCCTGCAGAGATTAATGTAATGAGATAGTGATCTTGTTGACCTAGCATCGTACTCTTCACTTCATTTTCTGTGGCTTCCAGCTCGTTACGCAGGGGATCCCATTGATCATCATCAGCAAAATCGACGAGGTTATTACCTCGACTTAGAATAGTTTGACTCACTCCTAAGGCTTTAGAGAGTGCCATCATATCACGCCCCATATTTTTCACCTGTTGTCCATCCTGAGCCTCTACGGCAATAAAACCATTGGTAACAAAAACCCCTATAGCCAGAGCAAGCTGAGCACGATTGGTTGTTACGGGAGCATTGCCTCCATGATCTAATGTTGTCCAATTGGGTCGACTCACCTTATTGATGGAGGCAAAAAATTCTCCAGGGGAGGGAACACTAAGTGCATCGACATAAAGAGCTCCTTGCATTTGACCGGTATTCAAAGACGAAGGAGGGCTATTTTTTTTGGAACCAAAGGCATAACCCAGCTGAACAAGGAAAAGAAAAATGGAAAGTGTTCTTAGCGAGATCAACATAACGGTACAAAATAACAGATCATGCAATATTTGCGCTAGCCCGAATATTTCACATTTTCTAGGATAAAAATAACAATGTTGATTTAATACATCATGGCACATTCTCAATTTTCATTAACCCAGATATTTCCTACTGATCTTGACCAGGAGGCTGTGAAGGCTGATGAGGCAAGGCGAGCGATGAAGTCTGACGACGGCTGTGTGTGTACAGACTACTCGAGGAAGACCTCGAACTCCACGCAGCATCCATCTGACTTCCCGGCTTCCGTAGTAGATCAGTATGAAATATCCGGGTTAACTCCCAGTGCTCTTCCGATTGAGGAATTACGTGAATCAATCGTAACAACCCTAAGTGCTAGCAACCGTCTTATTGTAGAGGCTCCCACTGGATCTGGAAAATCGACACAGATTCCACAAATGCTTCTTGATGGTGGAATATTAGGATCGAAAAAAGCCATGATTTTGCAACCACGTCGTTTAGCAGCTCGTATGCTTGCTGCCCGTGTTGCTCAGGAGAGAGAAGGAAGACTGGGTGATGAGGTGGGGTATCGCATCCGTCATGATGAACAATGCAGTTCATCCACACGCCTTCTCTTTGTCACTGAAGGAATCTTAATGCGTCAAATGCTCACTGATCCGTATCTTGAGGGAGTTAGCACCTTGCTCTTTGATGAATTCCATGAACGCCATCTTTACAGCGATATCAGCTTGATGCAGGCACTCCTATTACAAAAAAATCATCGCCCTGATTTAAAAATCATCGTGATGTCGGCTACGTTGGATACCGCATCCTTGGCAGATTATTTAGAACCATGTGAGGTAATTCGCTCCTCGGGAAGAACTCATCCTGTAACATTTCACTACCTCACCCGTGAATCCGAAGGAGAAAAACCGTGGGACCTGGCTGCCGAGGGTGTCGAGAAATTACTTCACCTCACTTCTGGACATCTCCTCGTCTTCATGCCAGGGGCCTATGAAATTTCAAAAACTATTAACCTCCTGCGATCTCAGCTCTCCTCCTCCATTCTTCTTTTTCCCTTGCATGGAGAACTCTCTCCTGCCGATCAAGACGCGGCTGTAACAGCAACAGAGGCCCGCAAGGTTATTGTTACCACCAATGTTGCAGAGACCTCCCTGACTATCGATGGGGTGACTGGGGTAGTCGATGCCGGACTTGCCCGTATGGCTCGTTTCGATGTTCGACGTGGGATGAATACCTTACTCATTGAAAAAATTAGTCGAGCCTCTGCAGATCAACGTGCAGGCCGAGCTGGAAGGACTGCTCCTGGTCACTGTTTTCGACTCTGGACAGAGCGGGATCAGGCACGACGTCCTGCACGTGAAGCACCAGAAATTCTACGCGTCGATTTATCAGAAGTCTTGCTAACACTCAAGGCTATGAATTTTTCTCAAATAGAAACCATGGCGTGGCTTGACAAGCCAGAAGAGCAGGCGCTTGGAAAAGCATCGCAGCTTCTCAAGGATTTAGGAGCTCTTGATTTCCAGGAAAATATTACCCCTCTAGGAAAACGGATGCTCTCATTTCCAACACATCCCCGCTACGCACGGATGCTCTTAGCAGCCGAGGAATATGGCTGTGTTCGCAGTATTGCCCTGATGGCAGCCCTCACACAATCTCGTCCATTGCTTTTAAGAACTGATAAAAAAACCGAAGAAGAACGTCAGGAGCTTTTTGAAGGGGGGACCTCCGATTTTCTTGTTCTCTCCCGAGTTTTTTCTTGGGCTAAGCGTCATGAGTTTCGCTCTGATTCGTGCCGCAAATATGCTATCCACGCTGATGCTGCACGACAAACCAATCGTATCTTTGAACAATTTTGCTCCCTCGCACATGCCCAAGGACTTGACACGCAGACCGCTCCTGCCTCTGACGATCTGATTGCTCAATGTATTCTTCTTGGATTTGCCGATCAAGTAGCACGTCGACGTGGAGCAGGAACAAATCTCTCAGATGTCGTTCATGGACGACGTGGCCTTTTAGTTAAAGAGAGTGCTGCTGCTTCGAGTCGACTTTTTGTGGCTGCTGAAATCACTGAAATTGGTCAGGGAAGCGGCGAGGTCCGCACCCAACTCTCGATGGCAACAGCCGTTGATGAATCGATGTTACGACATCTCTTTCCGAACGATTTTCATGAGACTAAAGAATTATTTTTTGATACCTCCATAAACCGTGTTGTATGGAAAAAAGAGAAAATCTATCGTGATCTTGTATTAGAATCGATACAGCAGGATGCTCCCCCCTCCCTAGAAGCAAGCCATGTTCTTGCTGAAGCGCTAGCTCAAGGAGATCTTCCGCTTCCTACCTGGGGAGATGAGGTTGATGTTTGGGTCGATCGTCTTAGGTGGGTTGTTCATTTTTATCCAGAGTTAGCATTACCGACATGGACTCAGAAGGATCGTTTAAGGGCCCTCGAACGATGGTGTGAGGGAGCCGTTAGTTACCGAGAAGTCAAGGATCGACCCGTTATTGCAGCCCTTGAAATGCTCTTATCATCAGCTCAGCGTCATGCCCTTGATAAACATGCCCCCATATTTTACCCCCTTCCCTCAGGACGTAAGGCACGCCTACGCTATAAACCAACCGGTGAAGTGATCCTTAAGGCCTTGATCCAAGAGCTCTTTGGAGTTACTAAGATCCCCCCTCTTGCCGGTAATCGAGCCCCTGTCATATTGGAATTATGTGCTCCTAATAAACGTCCTATACAAATCACCTCTGATTTGAATTCTTTTTGGAAGGAGACCTATCCCAAGCTTCGAGGAGAACTTTCACGTCGCTATCCCAAACACGAATGGAAGTAGCAAGAGTTCCGCCAATAAAATTTTAACCTAAAAACGTGAAAAGCACTTCTGTTGAATGAGATTTTCTCTTTCCATACACGTTTTGAAATTGAAATAGCAGGTTCGTTCTGATATGAGGCTTGGATGCTCCTAAGAAATGAACTCTCTTTAGCCCGCATATTTCATACTGGTTCGTCGCGAGGCGCCGCTAATCCTGATGCAGACAAGGAAGGTGATGGATTGCGACGACGGCTGTATGTTTCATACTGCCCGAGGAGCAATTCGAAGCTGACGCAGTATCCATCAGGTGTTCGCAAGCCGCAGCAGAATCAGTATGAAATATGCGGGTTAGCCTTCTCTTTGTTAGAAGTGCTCGTCGCTTTGAGCCTCCTTGCTATTATCCTTCTGGGGATGCTTTATCTCTGGCCTGCTGCTCAACGCATGAGTCTTGAAGTGGAGCAAAAGGAGAATGCGATCTTTATTGCTCAACGGATTATAGAGACACTCCGAGCCACCTCTCCGAATGGAGTGATTGCCCTCTCTTCTGACTGGATGGACCATGCCAGTCACTGCATTAGGGTAGAGCTCTCAACTCCATCTAAGCATGTTGTCGCCTATGATGCGTGTGGAATACCAGTAAGCGAAATGAGCTTGGCAGAGTCACGGAATCCATTGAGAGGAAAAAATATAGTATCACTAGCCTCTATTACCATTGCTAGAGCTCTCTTTCCTGGTCTAGCAGTAGTTTCCATTACGGTTGCATCACCAGCAGCGCTTCCGGACCAGGAACGCCATCATACCGAGTTTACTTGTTTGGTTTCAATAACAGCTCCTGCACCACAGTCTCCTGGAGAGCTAGCCCGAATATTTCATACTGATCTACTACGGAAGCCGGGAAGTCAGATAGATGCTGCGTTAGACTCCCATTTTGATTTGGGCAGTATGTACACATACAGCCCTGCATCAAAATGCTCGCCTGCCTTACCCGATCAGCCTTCGCGGCCTCCTCGTCACGATCAGTATGAAATATCCGGGCTAGCCCTTAGGATATGAAAAAATCGGCTTTTACTCTCCTTGAAGTGGTGGTCTCACTCTCCCTCTTTGCACTATTTTTACTTTTACTTTTTACGGTGAGCAATCTGTTGCTTCATAGGTGGTCTCTTCTCAAGGAGCAACAACAAAACTGTTCTGATACTTCTCTCCTCTTTCATAGAATGATACGAGAGTTACATTCCTGTGTTCCTGTTCCCAATAGTTTTTTTGTTGATCTGCCAACAGTGGATCCTCGTTGTAAAAAAAATCTTTTTTTTCTGACAACTGCCGCCTCCTTAAAAACCTATGGAGAGATCTCTGCTATCGGTTATTTTTTTGTAGAGGAAAAAAAGAATTCTCCATGTTACAACTGCTATCGCTATGAACTTTCTCCTCAAGAAACCAGCGAGGCACTGCGTGCCCATACTGTTGAAAGCTTGTTTGCAAGGGCCTCCTCGAGCACTTCAAAGAGCTGCCATTGTATTGCCACTCATATTATCGACTGGAATGTCCGACCTGCTTGGATCCTCCATGAAAAAATAAGTGCTACCCCACCCCAGCTAGTAGGCAAGGAGAATACCCCCAACTTGGTTGAAATCAGACTTGCTATGAGCACTTCGAATTCTCCCCCATTTGGGAAAGCTTCCGCACATACAACCGCTTTTTCCACCGTGGTACCTCTCCTACCTTCGCTGTAATTGGCATGTTTGAAATAACCGAGCTAGCCCGCATATTTCATACTGATTCTGCTGCGGCTTGCGAACACCTGATGGATACTGCGTCAGTCTCGAATTGCTCCTCGGGCAGTATGAAACATACAGCCGTCGTCGCAATCCGTCACCTTCCTT
>Ga0209191_1001958_pt1 | contig 13178 bp, 12 predicted proteins | sample S_130626_EF_Meta_FD_187320 | JGI IMG/M metagenome (GOLD analysis project Ga0209191, IMG submission 187320) | Freshwater microbial communities from Lake Simoncouche, Canada to study carbon cycling - S_130626_EF_MetaG (SPAdes) (version 2) | ecosystem: Environmental > Aquatic > Freshwater > Lake ... | reverse complement strand
TATTGTTCTTTAAAATTGTTATCTTGTTTTGATACAAAACTTACGGTTTTGCCAATTAAATCTTTGTATTCATCAAATCTAGATTTCATTATCTTTTTAATTACTTTTTTTAATTGGTTTCTTTTTTCTACTGCATCATTTGGAAATATTTGTCCTATTATTGCAGAATATTTTCCATATATGTAATTGAAAATGTCTCCATATTCATTATCTGGTTCTCCAATTAAGGCTAAATAAGCAGTTTTTTTATATTGAAATTTGGTAAATGCATTATGAATTTCATATGCAACGCCTCTTGGTTGTAGTGGCTGTGCTTGCACTTGTGGTTGTAGTAGTGCTTGCGCTTGTTGATAAAAACGATTTACATCAATGAGTTGTAGGCCCTGTGTATTGTTAAAAATTTCGAGAAATTCATTGATTGCTTGTTCTCTATAATTTTCAGGTAAAGTTTGACCTAGTTGTGCTAAACGTACTCTTTCTAATTCAATTATTAGATTTCTTCTTTGTGTAAAATAATCATTTATGGAATCTCTAACTCTTATTGGTCGTTCATTTGGTTCCATAGGTTCTATTCTTAATCGTTGCAAACGATTCATAAACTGGTGAAAATCTCCTAACAATTCGTTTACGTCATCGAGAGGTTGAACCGGTTCAGCAATAACTGGTTGCTGACGAGGTACTCGAGGAGCGCGAGGCGCACGGGGGGTGCGTGGTCTTCTTTGTGTTACATTTGGAGGAGGCACTTGTCTTGGAGCCATTATTCTGTCGAATAAAGCTTGCGCCTCTGCACGATCTACCGCACTTGGTTCGGCTCTTCTTGTCCTTCTTCTAGTTACATTAGGAGGAAAAGGTGCTTCTTCATTTTGTTCCATAATAATATACATATTATTCATATATTATTTATTATTCATTGATAGAATACCAACAAAAAACTATATAGACATATTTCTATATAATTGTTTAATATGTCTAATACGGATACACAAATGGACGCAGAAATGGATACAGAAATGCGCGTAATGAAACGAGACGGAACATTGGAAACAGTCGCATTTGATAAAATACTAAATAGAATAAAAACTTTAGGAACAGTTGGTTATTTATCCAATGTATCAAAGCATGACCACGCAAGTGAAGTGCAATCCGAATTGAAAATCAACTACACTGCATTAGTCATGAAAGTAATTGACCAATTGTATGATAAAATTTCTACTACAAAAATCGACGAATTAAGTGCACAACAATGTGCATCTATGGGATCCGTCCATCCGGATTATAATACATTGGCAGGAAGAATTATAATATCAAATCATCAAAAAAATACCAGCGATTCATTTGTAGTTGTAATGACACAATTATATGATTATATGGATAAACATGAAAAACATTCACCATTGATTAGCGAAGAATTATTCAAGATTGCTTCTGCTCATGGAGAAGAATTAGAACAAATGTGTGATTATTCTCGGGATTTTTTAATTGATTATTTCGGGTTTAAGACATTAGAGCGCGCATATCTAATGAAAATAAATGGAAAATCAGTTGAAAGAATTCAGCATATGATGCTGCGTGTAGCAGTAGGAATTCACGGTGCAAATATGGAAAAAGTAAGAGAGACATACAATTATATGTCTTGTAAATATTTCACTCATGCTACCCCTACATTATTTAATGCAGGAACACCCCATCCACAATTAAGTTCTTGTTATTTAATTGCAATGGAGGGTGATAGTGTAGATGGCATTTATAATACATTGAAAGACTGTGCGCTAATTTCGAAATGGGCAGGTGGAATCGGATTGCATATCCATAATGTTCGGGCAGCAGGTAGTCATATTCGCGGAACAAATGGCACCTCCAATGGTATTGTTCCAATGTTAAAAGTCTTTAATAACACTGCAAAATACATTGATCAATGTGTTCATCCAGAAACCATTATTTATACTACTCAAGGACCAAAGCAAATACAACATTGTATTGTAGGAGAAACTGAAATTTACAATTTGAACGGCGAGGTAGAGACAATAGAAAATGTATTGGAACATTGTTATGAAGGCGAAATATTAGAGATTTGTAGTATGCATTCACTTCATCCTCTATGTATTACACCAGAACATCCAGTATTTGCTTTGTGTGGACAACAAAAGGGGTTAAATTATAAAGTTATCAAAAACCGATTAGATAAGAAAATATGTGAAATTGAATGGGTCGACGCAAAGGACTTAACCCAAGACGACATGTTAGTGTATAGAATACCAACGTATCAAAAAGATATTTCTAGCATAACATCAGAGGATTGTTATATGTATGGTATTATATTAGGCGATGGTTCAATGTGTAATAAAACCGATTCAGCAGGATATGTATCTATGCATACTGTTAATAAGAAACATATTGCAGATTTTATGGAAGAATATTTTATGAAAAATTGTGTAGAATTCAAAAAAACCGTAGATAACAATACTACAAGAATTCGTTGGAATAGAAATATTCATCTTCCATTCAGATATAATGATTTCTATGATGAAACAAAAGATAAGCGCGTACAAGCTAGATGGTTAAATTTACCAATCGAAAAATCAAAAAATATTCTGAAAGGTCTTATTGATACAGATGGTTGTATAAGTACTAATAAATCGACTGAAATAGTATTTGATAGTACATCAATCAATCTCATTGAATCAGTGCGATTTTTATGTATGAGAATGGGCGTTTTAACTAGCGGATACATTCGAGATCGCGTAGGCGAATCTCACGAGACCAAACGTGGTATTATTGAAAATAAAAGAATTTCGTATTGTTTGCGTATACCAAAAACAAAAGAAATATGCGATTTGTTAAATATCGAATACAACGATAAGAACTTTTTTAAATTTATGAGATATAACGATTATTTATTGTCTCGTATACAAGACATTCGCACCGAACAATACAAAGGTGTATTATATGACCTACAAATGAAATATGAACATAATTATTTGCTGCATAATGGTGTAGTCCACAATGGTGGCGGGCGTCGAAATGGTTCGTTTGCGATTTATTTAGAACCCTGGCATGCAGACATTGAAATATTTTTACAAATGAGAAAAAATCATGGTGATGAAGAATTAAAAGCACGTGATTTATTCTACGCTTTATGGATTCCCGATTTATTTATGGAGCGTGTTAAAGCCAATGGAAAGTGGACATTAATGTGTCCAGATGAATGTCCTGGATTATCTGATGTATATGGTGAAGAATTCAATGCACTGTATACAAAATATGAAGCAGAAAATCGTGGTCGAGTATCAATAAATGCACGTGATTTATGGTTTCAAATATTGGACGCACAGATGGAAACTGGTACACCATATTTATTGTATAAAGATGCAGTGAATAAAAAATCAAATCAGAAAAACGTTGGCATCATAAAGTCGAGCAATTTATGCACAGAAATTACAGAATATTCTGACGATAAAGAGACTGCCGTTTGTAATTTAGCTAGTATTGCTTTGCCAATGTTTGTCGATGCAAATGGCGCAATGGATTATAATAAATTGCACGAAGTCGCAAAGGTCGTAGCGGGAAATTTAAATCGAATTATCGATGTTAATTATTATCCAACGCCAAAAACCCGACTAAGTAATATGCGACATCGTCCTATAGGTATTGGAGTTCAAGGATTAGCTGATGTGTTTATGTTAATGAATATCCCATTCCACAGTGAAGAAGCTAAAAAAATAAATCGCGATATTTTTGAGACAATTTATCATGCTGCATTGGAACGTTCTTGTGAGTTAGCTATCGAAGAAGGTCCATATGAGACATTTGCCGGGTCTCCTGCTAGTCAAGGATTATTACAATTTGATATGTGGAATGTCGAACCAGGTAATGAAAGATATAATTGGGATGAATTGAAAGAATGTATCAAAACATATGGCTTACGTAATTCGTTATTGTTGGCTCCTATGCCAACCGCATCAACGTCGCAAATATTGGGATTTAATGAATGCATTGAACCAATTACAAGTAATATTTACAGTCGTCGCACATTAGCAGGTGAATTTATTTTAACCAATAAATACTTGATGAATGATTTATTGAAATTAGATCTATGGAATGAGAAAATCAAAAACAATATTATTTCAAATAATGGTAGCGTCCAACATATTGATGTAATACCACAAGAAATACGTGATAAATACAAGACAATTTGGGAAATTCCAATGCGTCATTTAATTGATATGAGTGCTGACAGAGGTGCTTTTATTTGTCAATCCCAATCATTGAATTTATGGTTAGAAGATCCAAATTACAATACACTTACATCGATGCATTTTTATAGTTGGTCGAAAGGTTTAAAAACCGGCATTTATTATTTAAGACGCCGTGCAAGATTTCAAGCACAACAATTTACAATTGAACCTGAGAAAAATAATAATGCACACAACGAACAAGACGAAATCTGCGAAATGTGTTCGGGTTGAAAAAATTGATTTACAATTTTAATTTATTTTTATATATTAAAATTTAACAATATGACAAAAGCTGTAAAATCGAACTCAACAAAAGCTACAAAAAAGGTGGTGCGAATAATTGGCAAAATAAATAAGTGTATCAAAAAACTCGATAAAAGTTTAAAAAAACTAGATCAGTATAACGCATCTATTGAATCCGATTGTCATGGACCTTCCCAATCGAACCGCCAACAACTCCTCATAACTAACTATACTCGACCAAAACGTACTGTTCTAAAAAAACCGGTTTTAGCGGTAGATGCTGATACATTACGTACAATGAACCTAGATGATGGTAAAATAAACTATTGCAATTTGAATGGCAATGAATATAAGGATATTACGTTAACTGAATTACTCAAACAATTGTATAATATAGTTGGCATCGGTATGGTCATTTATAAAACCACACTTAATTTATCTCGCACCAAAATAGATGAACCTGGATGCATCAATTTTACAGACTTAAAATTATGCGTACAAAAAGCTAATAATAACGACATCATTTCTGAAATTATTCATATTGCGAATATTTCACGATTCACATTGAAAATTAAGATAGTGCTTAAAAACAAGAAGGTTGTATTATTTCGCATGTGAACCCAATATTTGAAACAAAAAAATAAAACGAATAAAAACAAATAAAAAATATGTATATTTGTAAATACATATTTTTTATTACATCCCATCCAATTTAATTAGACAAACGTTATTTGTTGAAGGTAAATTATGGATTATATAGTTATTATCTTTATTCGATACAATTGTTTGTTTTTCTATAGTTGTATCGCGTTTTTTTGCCATACGATGTTCATATCCAGTTTCGCGTTCTTTTAAAATAGTATCCCAAGTATTTAAGATCTTTGGAAGAGCAGCTTCAAACCACAAACGATTTCTACGAACCAATACGCACGAAAATTCATCCAAATACCAGTATTTTGCAGTATATAAAACCAACTGTTCTCTAACTGCGTGTTTCATATTATAAATCCAACAATCGACGGTTGTTTTGTCAACGGGAACATCCAATGGCATATATTTATAAGTAGGTTTTGAGTTAGGAACATTGCGTTCAATAAAACACAAAATAACGCCTCTCCATTTATGTATATCGGAACCACTATCACTATCTTTTATCTGGTCGTTATAAAAATCTTCTTCACTATCATATTCTTTGAAACGCGTCTCGATAAAATCACATTCATTTAAATTACATGTCTCCATTTGCAATTGCATTTGTATCCAATATTCTTCTTTTGGAATACCGGTAATTTCGCGATTCACAATATTTTTTACCTCGATCATTCTACCATAACGATTTGATAATGGGTCCACGTTAATACCATCAGGAGAAGCACCAATACATGAATATTCTGGATGTTGTATACAGCCGAAGTCTTCTACCGTTGTATGATACATGATTTCATATAATTGAATGGATACTGTTTCGTAAACTGTTCCCCAATGTAGTGCGCCTCCGGCGTGCCAGTTAGTTTTATCGGATTGAAATGGATCAAATGGTTTGCATTTTTCATATATTAAACTATTTCGTTGTGCATCTGAACTGAATATTTTCCAAAGGTTGCTTGCAGTCATTAGGTTATGTCTGTACTCGTACCATTCCAGTGTTCTTTGAGGCGGTTGATATGCATTTCTTAATAATTCAATTTGATTGTTTATTTTATCTTGTGTTATAGAAGGAAACAAAGTAGTGGTTGTGCCAAAACTAGAACGAGGTGGAATAATATTCTCATGCATTTCGAAAAATGTATCAATACACGAGAATACATTTTCGTGTACATCTTCGTAGTCGTCATCATTACAAATACCATTCTCTTTCCACGATTCAAATAGCAATTCGGTCATCTCGTTAACTAGATTTGTATGGAAATCTGGTTTGGAAAATGTTAAAATATCGCAGCCGAATTTTTCATATAACATCTCATGAATTGTTAATTCCAACTCTGCATATTCCTCTTCGGATAATTCAAATGGTGCCACGGTAGTTTCAGACATAGAATCATCCGTAGAATATTCTTCTTCTGTATTTATTAGATTTTCAATATTCATAATATAGTTTGTATATTATTAATTATGTTTATTTCTTCATATTTTTTTTATTTATCTTCAATTTTTTAGTTTTATTATATTTTTGTTGTTTTTTCGATTTTCGTTTCATAGATTTTTTTCTTCCACCACGTTGTCCTACTCTTTCTTGGTATTCTTCCAGTAGTGTTTGTAATTCTTGAAATTTCACTGTCGCTTCTTCTTTACAACCCGGGTTTCTATCAGGATGAAAAATAAGACTTTGGCGTTTAAAGTGTCTTATATCTTCAACATTTATTGGTATTTTACCGTAAGAACGACAACCTTCAACTTCTGATACAGTTTGTTGTTCCGATGGTTGTCTTGGAGGTGGTACATATTGTTGTCTTGGAGGTGATGGGGGCGGCGATGGTGAACGCGACCGTGGTATGTATGATTGTGATCTTCTTGGTGGCACATATGGTCCTCCGGTTGCAAACTTATATTGGTTTCTTTCCTCTTTTTTAGCTGATTTTTCATCAGCTGCTTTTTTAGCAGCGGCTTTTGCTGCGGCTTTCATTTCAAGTTCTTTTGATATTCTTTCTGATTCTTCCCTTTGTTTTTCTGCTCTTTGTTCGGGGGTTTCATCTAGTTTCGCTTTTATTCGCATTTTTATTTGGTCCTTTAATTTGTTATACTGTTGTAAGTCATCTAAACTAACATTTAACTGGTTATTCTTTTTATCATACGATGATTGTATTAAAATATATTTTAACAAACTGTGCTCATTATAATCTATAATACCATGATTCGATAGCGAATTCAAAACGTAGATTCTATTGGTATTATCGTAGTTCTTAATAACGAGATTATCTAGGTTAAAGACATAGAGTTCGCTGAGGCTGATGTTATATAAATCACTCATTATATATATATATATGTAATATTAAATTGTGTATGTTTTTCTAAAAAATTATTTTTCAGGCAAATCTAAATCTTCTAAATTTTTATTACTCATACGTTTCGGCGTTAATGATTTTAATGTAGATACTCGTTTTGAATCCATGTTCTTTAATGTGAAGTTTCGATTGATTGAATTAAAAAATAACGATGGTATTGAAGAAATTTCGCGCGCATCTTTGTCATAACATACGTCTTTGGTTTTTTGCAATTTATTTTTTTCCAAACAATCATTGAAAAACGCCTTCAATGATTTTATATCTTTCACTGAAAATCCGTTATCTTTTCCATAACGTTCAGCAAAAATATGCAGTTTCTGGATTTTAATCGTTTTATCCAATTTATTCCAAGATTCGGTTTTATTATGTTGTTGTTCTTTATCCAACATATCATGTATATTTTGCGATGACATTTCAGAGTTTTGATATAAATTATCAGAACTAGGTTGCGATATAATATTTTTAAACTTAGATGACTTAACCATTTTGCCATGCTGGGATTCATTTAATGCATCAGCTTCATTTTCGGTTGAAATCTTTTTAGTAAACATATTTTATTGCTTTTGTCTTTATGTAATTATATAAAAATGTTTCTATTAAGTTTTATTTAAATATAAATATTAGTTTGGTAATATAATATGGAAAATAAATTGATTATATTACCGGATAATTTACAAAACACAAAAATAAAAAAGCATGATTCGAAACAAATAAATACACAAAAAGAAAAAAAAGTACGAGTCGTTGCACAAACTGATAAATGGCAGCAGGTTCTCCAACCTGACTACTATACTAGTCAAATTCAATATGATATTCTTAGTTCGCAAAATACGGAAAATACAGAATTGCCTGTATATAAAATGATGATTCAACAAATCCAACAAAAGATCAATGGATATAAAGGGCAAGATTTGGAAAAATCATTGTTCTCGGCGACGGATTTTGTTAATTTGGATTACACAGTTGATTTAATCAAAAAATCCGGGTTGAAATGCTATTATTGCAAACAGGACATGAAAATCTTATACGAACATGTAAGAGAACCGAAACAATGGTCATTGGAAAGAATTGATAATAATTATGGGCATAATAAAAATAATGTGGAAATCGCATGCTTAAGTTGTAATTTGCGTCGCAAAACTATGTATCATGAAAGATTTATTTTTACAAAACAGTTAAATATAGTTAAAAATGGTTAATTTCTTCGTTTCTTGTATGTTCTCCTTTTTCCACCAGAACCATATCTCGATTTTTTTACATAACCCTTGGGTAATTTTATTGTACCATCATCTTCTGCATCATTTGTAAATATAATATTTTTGGTTGGATCGGGTTTTGGTTTAGATTCGACTGATTTTTCGGTACGTTCTTTGCGTCTGTCTACCTTAAATCTGTCATAATCGCTATTATTATAGAATAAAATATTTTTTATAGTATGATTCACTGGTGAAAATGAACGTACATATCTATTATTCGAAAAAGATACATTTTTTCGTGTTTTGCGAGTTCTCGGAGATGACATATAATATATTATATAATTACATAATTTATTTACACAATAAGTCTTCATACATGTTCTATTTGAATGTATGACGGTATATTGTCGAAACAATTCTCTACAAAATTCATGAAATCTACGCGAGAAATCCCACAATCATCTATACTCAATAACTCTTTTCGAATTTTATCAATAATTAACGCAGATTCCCTATAACGAATTCCGCGCTTACCGTATTCATGAAATTTATAATATTGCAATAATTCTGGAAAAAATGTGTTCATATAGGTAGCTACACATTTATATTCACTAAATCGGTAATACGTTGAAGATAATTCCATAATATATTGCATCCAGGGTTTATTACCACATTGAAGAACATTACCGAATTCAATATATTGGAACATATTTTGCAAAACGCGATGATGAAATATAAAGTGATGTGGTACAAAAGTTCCACCGCCAGTTGGTTCAATTACATCCAGTCCAATTATGTTTTTTATTGAATCCGCGTACTGAATACGATTAAATTCATTTTTTGCAGATTCCTGTAATATTGCGAACCTCGGAATAGTATGTTCTCCAATCGCAGGGAACAATTCCCATTTATCTAACACAATTAAATCCGAATCCCATACAACATATGGGTCGGATAGATTTTCTATTTGTTGAAATGCGCCTAATTTTAGAATTTGTTGAAACCACCAACCAAATTCCCTAGAATTCGCATCTTTCCACGTATACCAGTTATTGATATCCGCCCGAGATAAATTGTATGTTTTCATAAAAAAACTATTTTCATCTAAAACTACAATATTGGTTTTTGATAATTCCCATTTTTTACAATTTTGTTCTAAAATTTCTTTGTCGATTGAATTTGTAATAATATATATACAACGTGGGGAATAGTTATATATTACCGATTCAATTGTAGTCCGTATAATTATATTGCTTCTACAAACCGGTATTACAAAATCATACCCAACCGCCATATATGATATTATATATGATAATATATATTATATAATATCACATATTTGAGGCTTATTTGGCAGTTTTTTTCTCACATTTTCCAGTCCCTCTGCTTCTACGAGAACCTTTTGGACAACGTTTGCGATTAACCGAACGGCATTGCTTTGTTTTTCTATGTCTGCGAGTACCTTTGGCGCAACGAATGTATTTAATCTTTGGTGTAGTACTATTCATTATATATATAATATAAATATATATTTTTTAAACATAAATATAGAAATTTTACACTAAACTATATAACTCTTACTTATTGAATAATATATGGATAATACAAATACTCAGACGCGACTTCCTATACATCAAGATATAAGCGAAAAATTAGACTATTTTTATAGAAATAACAAAATACCGCATATTATTTTTCATGGTTCCTCAGGATGTGGTAAAAAGACCCTAGTTTACGATTTTATTTATAAAATCTATAACAACGATAAACAAAAAATAAAAAACAACGTAATATTTGTGAATTGTTCTCATGGAAAAGGTATAAAATTCATTCGCGAAGAATTAAAATTTTTCGCAAAAGCAAATTTACAATCCAATACTGGCGTTAAATTCAAATCAATTATATTATTTAATGCAGATAGTTTAACAAATGATGCACAGTCAGCCCTTCGTAGATGCATAGAGTTATTTAGTAATAATACGCGTTTTTTTATAGTAGTGGAGAACAAACATAAATTATTAAATCCAATATTATCAAGATTTTGCGAAATTTTCGTTCCAGAATATATGGAAAACGATAAAATTGTAAATCTACATGAATACAATTTAAATAAAAAATTTCAATTCTTCGAATTGGAAAAAGAAAAAACAGAATGGTTCGAAAAGAGGTTTAATTCGATAATTGAAAGAAAAGTTTTGAATAAAAAAATAAATCATGAGATGTTATCTACTTTTAGTTGTGATGCATATGAACAAGGATATTCTTGTTTAGATTTAATCGATTTTATTAAAGCAAATGATAAGTGGTCTAATCTTGAAATTTCCAATATAGAACTCTGTTTTCATAAAGTTAAATCCGAATTTAGATGTGAAAAATTACTGATGTTATATATGTTAGATTTCATTTTTGCTAATGAAATACATATTGTTTCTAGGATATGATTACAAAAACATAGACTAACGCGTTTAAACAATATGCAAAAAATGTAAGTAAGATTATATCATGGACGATTTTGTTCTTTCTAATTTACAAGAATCCAAAAATGAGTGGTGTAGTCGTCTGGTAAGTATTTTTACACCTTTAGTCATTGAAGGTATTCGCTCGATCTTTAACGAATCATGGAAATTATGCGCCGACAATGACGAATTGGGTAAATATTTAATGACATATCAAAATCTATTATCCCGTGTTCCAAAGTGGAATCAAACTATAATTGAGGAAGAAAGAAGGCGTATTATTGAAAGAAGTGGATGCAATTATTTAGAAGATTTAATTACATGTGTGCATATTATTCAATTGAAAGTACTTACCTGTATTCGTGTTGGAAATAAACAGAAAAAGATCGATATATCTATACCAAAATTAGACAATTTCATTCACAAAGTATATATACATGTAGCACGTAAAGTCTACACAAATGTTTATTTATTTGAAAAAAATATTTCTCCATTGTTGGCACAAAGAAATTCAAGAGAACTTGAATTGATTGTACAAGAATGTATTTTAACTACTATTCGCGAGAGTATTCCAACAGAAGAAATCATTCGTGCATATATGGATGAAAGTGTCGAACAAGAAGAAGAAGTAATTATTGAGAACATTGTAGATGAAGTCGATAATAAAGAAGACATCCCCGAAACTAAATCCGAAGAAATAAAATCGGAACCCGAATTACCAGCAGTAGTTCCTGCTATTCAAAATATAGATAATGAACCAGTTATAACACGTTTGTCATTTAATGACTATGACAGTGTTCAAGATGCAATGTCGGGTGATGTAAGACATGTGAATGCACCGAAAACAATCGAGCGATTAGAAGAAATAAGTACTTCTAGGGCGATACAACGTAAATTGGAAGAGGAAGAAGAAGAGGGTGATATTAATGATAGAATTCAAATTCATACAGACAATATAAATTTAGACGATTTAGACATTTTTGATTTTGATAAAAAGGATAAAAATAGTAATGTAGAAGTATTATTAGATGATATCGAAGAACTAGTATAAATGCGTAAAATATCAATTTAAATTATTTGATATTTTAGTATAGGAATCCAACGATATGGAGAAAATTTTGTTATTAGCGATTTCAATTGCAATTATTTTTTTTATTATTAAACTAGTAATGATGAAATACGTTGAAAAAGAAACCAGACCACTTAAGTATCTAGTGCGCGATGCATTTGTAGTATTTTCATCCGCATTTTTGCCGATTTTTGTATTTTTTCAAATGAGCGGAACATTTAATCAATTGTTGGGTATTGGTGGAGGAGATAACGCTCAGCAAACTCAAATATTTACTGATTCGCCTGGGTTTTAGTTTTACACCTTTTCTCATTTACACCTTTTCTCATTTACACCTTTTCTCATTTAAAACGCCGATTATTAATAAAATTGAAAATAGTTTAAAATTATTTTCAATTATCATACAAAATGGAAAGTCCTATGTTGAAAATGTTAAAATCTCAAAATCCAGATAAAGATTATCCATCTAACACAGGACAAAAATGGACTGATGAAGAAGAAACAATATTATTAGAAGAGTTAAGTAAGAATATTGATATACAACTAATAGCACAATGTCATAATAGAACTACTGGTGGTATAAATGCAAGACGTAGAGAAATCGCCTACAAATTGTATAGCAATAATAATTCTATGGAAGACATAATATTGAAAACAAAATTAGATGAAGACCAAATAATAGAAACAATAAAAAAACGACAAAACAATCCTAAAAAATGTAAATCCATAACAGAAATTAAAAGACCATTTTCAATAGAAAGTGAAATTGATGAAATGAAAAATGACATTAAAGAACTAAAAAATACAATAAATGAATTAGTTGAAATGATGAAAGCAGTTTATGAATTTGAAGATGCATAAAATGGGCGTTTTAAATGAGAAAAGGTGTAAAACGCCCAAATATAATAATAAAAAATTGATTTATTATTATAATAGAAATCTATATTCAAACAATTATCAAAAATGAAACAACAAGA
>Ga0209191_1001957_pt1 | contig 13180 bp, 17 predicted proteins | sample S_130626_EF_Meta_FD_187320 | JGI IMG/M metagenome (GOLD analysis project Ga0209191, IMG submission 187320) | Freshwater microbial communities from Lake Simoncouche, Canada to study carbon cycling - S_130626_EF_MetaG (SPAdes) (version 2) | ecosystem: Environmental > Aquatic > Freshwater > Lake ... | reverse complement strand
AATTAGTGGGGAGAGATTTTTGTGTCAGGAACTCTCCCCAAAACCCCGGATACACAGCCCATCCCACATTTCGTGTATCGCGGATGCTGGATTCTCAGCCTAGGCTAAGGTGGGCCAGCAGTTACTTACAGAGCGTAACGATCACTCATTACAGTCTTAAGCATGATGCCTTCTGGAGTGAATTGATCCATGTCAGCGGCTAGCAAGCTAGTCATTATACTTGGACTAAATCCACTTACCAATGCGGCACCACTCTTGTCAGCCTTAACAGGCACGTTGTCTGAACTGTTTAGGTTCCAGAAAACAATCTGTGGCACAGTGTAACCTGCATCTGCGAACTTGCGTTCGATCATTTGCATTGCTGTGTCGTCGAAACGAGCACATTGGTTAAACTGCATGTCTGACAAGATCAGCAACATGGCTGGCATGTCACTTGCTGGTACATTGCCCTTAACCGCAACGCTAAGGATCTTGTCCATAGCCTTGTGTAGGTCAGTACTCATGTCCCAGTTGCTCTTAGACATTTGTTCCACCTTTTCAACAATGTTACCCTTTAGGGTAACAAGTTCTGGCTTGCTAGAGAAAGTCAAGAATGTGTCCTTGAACACGCCCTTGTTCTTATCTGCTAGGTACAAGCCAAGGCTAACTGCAACGTCCAAACAACGTACTTGTGTGTTCTTACCTGCGGCGCAGGTCATAGAACCACTTACGTCAACTAGCGGTAGGATACTTGCGTCACCTACGTAGTTTGGCAGAGCGTCCCATTGTGCGATCACATGGTCGGTTTCTGTCTTGTCCAGCTTAGTGTAGCTGTGAGCGATTCCCTTCAGCACGTCATGTGGGAAGATTGCGTTGGCGTTAACCTTAACAGTCTTATCTCCACTTACCAACTTGGCAACATACTCTGCAAATGCAGGTGTGTGACGGTTGAATGCCTTCTTGTATAGTCGAGACGCTACAGAAGGAACGTGTGAAAAGTTGATGTTGTCCCAATCTCCTGCACACATTTGGGTTTCAACAACTGTGGTCATTCCCACCAAACTCTTGCGGTACTGCTTAGGAGTCATTCCAAAGAATGCTCGTACTTCAGCCGCGATCTTACCCTTACGAGGAGTCCACTTTGCGGCCAGTCCGTTTTGCGCACGAAGGGCATCGCCCAACATGGTATAAGCGGCTGACTTCAGTGCTGAAGTTTCGAAGACAAAGATGTCATCCCAACGGCCCACTTCTGGAACCTTCTTCAACAGAGCCAAAGCGGCGTCTGGGTCGCGCTTTTCTAGATGTACTAGAATGTCGCGGAACAGTTGACGTTCACCTGCACCACCACGGACATCACGTGCCCATTGTGCGATGCGTAGTGCTACATCAGAGTTTTCTACATAAGCGGCTGTGAAGTCGCCTGTGATGTTCTTACCACGGCTTGCACCGATGTTGTAGAACAAGTCAACACAAGCTGAAGCTGTTGACTTACGTGCCTTCATACCGTTTGCAGTACGGGCTTCTTGGTTTGCTACTGCGTTTACAAATGCGTTCATTTCGATTACCTTTACAGAATGTATTTTTCTTTTTATCAAAAAATTTAATGTTGCTGTTAACATTCTAGATTTTAACAGGATGATCGTGCCAATTTGTTTAGTATTCTGGTCTGGCCAATTATAGCACCCAGACCCTATCAACATTCATGTTGACTAGTTTGTGTTGTGTCTGTACAAACATCATAGAATGTCTTTCCATTCTGTCGTCTATTTCATGAGCGTTTATTTCTAAAACAGTATTTCTACTGTACCCTACGGTCACCTTCTATAGCCTTTACTTTAGTAGATTTTAAATTGCTGTAGTCATCCTATGACTAACAGGATCGTTGTTGACTGCTTTTTACAAGGCCATCACTCTTGTTGCGTTAGTATGTTTCAGTAGCCGCCTTCAACGCTCGGTGGTTTTACGCACTCTGCTCCAACGGACTACCACAGTGACCAACAGTTCATATAATATGAAAATTGCTGTACCGATCCTAAAACTCTCTACAAGCATTACTGCTTGCTATGTATCTATTATAGTATCTTTCCCTATAGGAGTCAATATATTTTGGCTAAACAGGATACATTTTTCTTCATTTGCAGTGAAATTAAAGTTGCTGTTAGTATCCTAAAGGGGCGACACAGTTACGTGTAGCTTCCACCAACTAGTTTTGGAAAACTAGCAAAATTTGGAGCCTAGTGCTGTTGCGACACAGCGACATCCCTTGAGCGAGAGCGTAGGAACTTAATCTACGGGTTTAACACCTCTTGGGTTGAACAGTCAGGACAACTACTTGCATTCACTCCAATATACTTGTTCAAGGTATATCGGTAACTAATAGCGTTCATTTCCAACTAGACATAAACTTGGAGTAGCGGGTGAGATTTGAACTCACGGTTTTTCGGATTTGCAATCCGATGCAATGGGCCGCTCTGCCACCGCTACATAGTTGTTTAATTTCCACTGTCCTTCTCTGGTTAGGTAGTAATATTCCAATATTGTTGCTATTTGGTCATAGCCAAACATGCCACCTAACTTCATAGCAATCTCGCCTGTGGGCTTTACAATTGATATGTTACCATTTATTTTATTATTTTCAAATTCAAGATAATGATGGCCGTTAACTAATCGGTTATTTCCACTACCATTTTTTACTTGATCAATTTTTAATTCTAGTTCAGCCGGTGACCATTTAAATAATTCATCATCTTTCAACAAATACATATAGGGACTTTGATGTACTAGTTCACAATGGAATTCACCGTAAGTTGTACTGTCTGATGGTAAATTCCAGTTAAGCATAAAGTATGGAATTTTAAGTGTATGCGCTAGATGTGCAATTCCACCTTCGTAACCTATTATAGCTTTACAATACTTGGTCATCAACTCAACTTTTTCTTCAAAGAGTAGAGTTTCGCTTTCTAAATTTATAACATCGTACCCATGCGTCTTGCAAAAGGCAAATACTTGTGAATAATACTGAATAGATCTATACCTGCACTGTGGCCAGTTATTTGTTGAACCAATTAGTACTTTATCTGTGCCTATAGACTCTAGTTGATAATAGTTACCCTCATCATCGAGATAGTCCTTTCCACTATTGTAGCATACTAGGCCAATGTAGCCTTTTCTAGGCTTAGCATGTTGTATGTTTAGGTCTTCCCCAAATAAATTTACAGTATCTGTAGTATGGTATTTAGAAAGAAGTTTAATTGGCCACCCACCTGCACCGTGACGTAGACAATCACCTTCTGTGTCAGTTTGTGTTATTATAAGTGATTCATCGGAAATTTTAAGAACACGCTTAAATGTAGTTAATGTGTCAAACGTTTTACGATTGTTTGTAACTTTAATTTCTACGGTCTCGGGGATTTCACATAGAAATGATAGGATACATAGCATGTCTCCTAGTCCGCCAAGCCCACGTGAATTATCTAAATGTATTTCCATATTATTGGTACCTGGTCACGGTTTCGAACCGCGGACCTTCGCCGTGTAAAGGCGTTGCTCTACCCCTGAGCTAACCAGGCAAATATTATACTACTTTTTTTAAGTATTCTTTTCCGATTTTACCTTCTTGGATTTCAAGCAAGGCAGTCATAGTGCTATGCAAGTGTTCGTGCTTGTTGCTTTCTTTATTCTGTCTACGAATTTCTCTAGCACGTACCGTTGCAATAAGTACGAGATCGAAACGGCCAACGCCGGATTCTCTAATACATTTTTCAACATCAAGCTCTAACGCACGACTAAGTTGCTGTGGCATATTATTCCTTTTTAAAGTACTATTATATAGTCTTTATAACTATCTGTCAACCGGTTGTTGTATTGGTAGCGGGACCTGGATTCGAACCAAGAACTGAAGCTTATGAGACTTCTGAGATGCCCTTTCTCTATCCCGCAATTATTTCGTTTAACTTTGTTAGATCTGCACAAGTATATTTTTGATATGACTGTAGTAATTCTGCTGGCATAGGCATGTGTTCTATGATAGATGGATATTGTTTTCCTACTTCCATGGCTACATCAAAGAAACTTTTCGTACTGCCTGTACCTAGATTATACACACCGCTGACCGGTATGTCAAGAAATTTTAGATGATAGTCAACAATTTTACTTACATGAATAAAATCTCGTTGATAATGCTGACTATCATCAAATATTTTTATACGACCGTAACCTTTAGCCTGTTGTCCAAATTTGTAATAAGGACTTGCTTGGTCACCTTTGTGTTCTTCACCTTCAGGCCCGTACACATTAAAATATCTAAAGCATTGTGCTACTGAGTTTACTGGAGGGTATTTTTTAATAAATCTTTCGACCATATACTTACTCCACGCATATGGCGTTCTTGGGTCAACAGGCCCATCTTCTGTAAAATTGTTATTGAGTCCATACACACTGGCACTACTGGCAAATTGAAAATTTACTTCCCAATGCCTGCATTGCCGGTACAGGTCGACACTAAAATCGTAGTTCTGTTCCATCACCTTATTGACATCTCGTTCAGTAGTACTGCTAATAGCGCCTACGTGTATGACCCAATCAAACGACTGAACAGGTGGCAGTGTTTCGCCCCATTCGAATGTAGTTACATCGTGCTCGCTTAATGCGCGAAGCATATGTTGTCCTATAAATCCCTTGTGACCTGTTAACAAGATTTTCATTTTTGACTATCTCCTGGTAAAACACGATAGTTGTCTTCAACACTGTCTGCTGTGCTAACCTCTATTATAGTGCCTTGTTCAAGACATGTCAACCTATGCGGCACTAATGGATCATTGTGATGAGTCATACCATCAGTAAGAATCCGGATGATAAAATTAGCATTGGCGGTGTCAATAGTTTCCACTTCGAACTTGCCGCTTTGTACATACCAAGTTTCCGTCTTGTCTCTATGAAAGTGCATACTAAACTTGGCACCTGTTTCAAAGTTGAGAAACTTAGCACAGTACTTGTCGTTAGTGGCCCAGATAAATTCAGAACCCCAACCTTTGGGAACTAGACCTTTTAACTGTGTCATTTTATTTCCTCTAATCTAGGAGCATATACACCAACACGCTGTATCGTAATACCTGCGGCTTTGTTAGCAAATTTAATAGCTGACTTTATATTGTTCGAAGATAGATAATCATAAACAAGTGCTGACAGAAATGTGTCACCTGCGCCAGTGACATCTGCTACATTAACTGATTTATCAGGGCTAAACACCCAGCTATTCCATACTGCTCCGCCATCACCGTGTGTAACAATAAGCCACTCATCTTCAGGCAAACTAATTGCTCGACTTTTTTCAAGAGCATTAATTTTAATGTAGCATCCGTTGAATCGTGCTAGGTCTGTTTTCTTTGTGTCTATAAAGATAGGGCCGGGGAATTCTTTTCGTAGGTCTTCCACTAATTCATATGTTACTGTACCTTTGTTATAGTCTGAAATTACTATAGCATCGTACGGGGGGATAAGGGAATCAATTGTTAAAGGTTTGCTAATTTTATCTCGATCGACACGGAGTAACTGTTGTTTACTGCGATCATCAATTAGTCTATTTTTTTCACTAGCTTCGCCGTGTAAAAAATTTACATTACAACCTAATGCTTTTAAGTTGTTAGCAACATTGCCAGCCATGCCATCTTTGGTAATAGTGTACTTAGGTTCAAATACAGGAACAGGCGCTTCGGGACTAATACGATTTACATATCCATATGTGTAAGTGTCAGTACAGTCATCACCGATCACTAATACGCTGAATTGTGTTTGTTGTTGAGTAGCCGCTGATTCTGTCATAATATATTACCTGTTCGCAATGATGTTTCCCTACAACACTTTTACCTTGGTAGTCACTGCCCTTAACCATTATATCGGCTCTGTAGGCTTTAAGTATTTCGATAAGCTCTTCGCTTGTATCAAACAACTCGACTTGATCAACATATTTTAAACTCTCAAGCATTAGTTTCCTATCGCTTTGATTGTTTATTGGGCGATTATCGCCTTTTAATTCGTTCACTCTACGATCAGTGTCAATGGCTACTAGTAGGTAATTCCCTAGACTTCGAGCATACTTTAATAGTTCAATATGTCCTCGATGTAGGATATCAAATGTACCGTTAACTACTATTCTCATCTTACTCGTAGACAATGTCTGCCGCTAATATAAATCGATATTTGTCGCTTTGGGCAATACCTGGACGATGCCAAGTTTCGCTAGGATATATTAACCATGTGTAATAGCTAGGCCGTACAAAGAACTTGCCTTCACCATCTGGTCCATTCGGTGCCATCTCAGTTCCGCAAGTATCAAAGTCTGCAACATCATCAGGTATATGCAAATACATTATACCGCTAATACCTTTACCGCCATGCTTCTCATGATGATGCCAGTACTTGTCTCGGTCTTCTTGGGTGTCTGTATTAGTCATAAATGACCATGCCATCATTTCTCTTACCCGTGCTTCACGTCCTAGGTATAGGAACACACTAGTTAAAAATGTCATGCGATACTTTAGCCAAACGTCCTCGGACCTTCCAAACAGATTTTCCTGTGTTTGGAAAGGAGGACTGTTTTTAAAGTAATTGCCGCTTTCGATTATACTCTTGATAATGCCTATGGCTGTGTCGTTTTCGGTAGCTGTAATTAAGCTACTGTAATCATACTTACGGCAAAGGTCGTTGCTATCGACGATCATCCTGTGCGATGAATCAAATGGAATCCAAACTGTGTTTGTACAGGTTGACTAATTTCACCGATCGCTGTTGATACTGTAGCATCTTCAAACGGTTTGACCATCATACCAGGACCAAACTCACCTAGGTCTCCACCATTAGCTTTACTTGGACATGAACTATGTGTCTGTGCCAATGATCCAAAATTTAGTGCGTTTGCTTCTGCTAAAATTGATTCAGCTTGTTCTTTTGTACTTACTAAAATATGACTTGCTCTCATTTACGTTTTCCTTTTATTAAAAAACCTTTGGTCGGAGTACAAGGATTCGAACCTTGGACCCCCTGGTCCCAAACCAGGTGCGCTACCAGACTGCGCTACACTCCGAAATACTGGAGCGGGATGGGGGAATCGAACCCCCGACTTTAGCTTGGAAGGCTAAGGTAATACCATTTTACGAATCCCGCAAACTTTAGTAAAGCACATTTATGGCTTTCGGATATGCCCCTGGTGCCCTGTCCTTACTACCTATCTTATAGATAAGTTAAATGTACTTTACTAAAGTTTGGTGCCCTCTGTCTGATTCGAACAGACCACCTACGCATTACAAGTGCGTTGCTCTACCAAATGAGCTAAGAGGGCGAAACTTTTACTTACGACTTTCTAACTCTCTAATTCGGCTATTAATTTTAGCTTTATCTTTTGGCTTGCTAGACTTCTCGAGCATTGTTTTTAGTTGTGTTAAATTTAATGGGCCTAATCTTGCCTTACCATTTTTTGTCAGCATTGGACTTGCTACTCTAATCTTTTTACCACCGGCACCTTTTGCCATGCTAGTATCCTCTTGTTATTGTTTGTTGTTTTCTTCGGCATATTTGGCTTGAGCTTCTTTTAGTTGCTCTTCGTTTAGTCCGTGCCACCCGATACATTTACCTGTAGGGCTACGACCACACCCGCACTTACCAAAATCTTCTGCGTTTTCTTTTACACGTATTTGCATATCTTCTTCCTTCTTTTTACCAAATGCTAGATCCCAATTACTATCAAATGTTTTTGTATCAACACTTAAAGGTCTAGGTTTACTACCTTTTCCACCATGCCATTGTCCTGACATAATTAACTCCTAATCTACGTAATTAATTAGCCTATCGACTTCTTAAGTAGGTATGTTTTTGACGTAGTTTTATTGCCACCTAAATAATTTGTTTGGATATCTAAAATTTTACAATTAGCATCACTGGCAAGCTCTTCTATGCAATTCTCCGGAAGTACGTGCATTTCGATCACCGGAGCAGGACTTGTGTTGTGATGCAATAAATGTTTCTGTAAATCAAACTGGTAATCTCCATTTAAATTACATTCTGTTATAATTTGAAAATAGGCTATGCCGTTCGACTCAAGTTTCTCTAGTATAACATCTAATAGATACGTTTGTACAGGAGGGGGATTGTGTTGTAAAGAAATTACGCTAAAGAAACAGTTATATGACTTTAAAGATTTTATATCGTAATAGTTGTGTAATACGCTGTACTCTACATTAAAATCTTTGCAATAACTGTTACATATTGATAGATTCTTTTCACTAATATCTGTAGCAATTATATTGTCAAATATAGATGCTAAATGGCTAGTGACTCTACCCACCCCACTGCCTAATTCTAAACATGTTCCGCTAGGAATAATGTTATGCTTCTTACAAGTGCTAATAAATGTATCTAGATATGGTTTACCTGTTTCGTAAAATCTAACTAACTTATCAGCATTTAATCGATCACTACGCCAATCCGGACTGCTAAGTACAGACCAATAGGGTTCTTCTTCTGTAAAGAAGCTCCATTGACCTATACTGATATTCCACAGTCGTTCTAATTCAGATTCGGACGCTATTAAATCAATCATAATTTTTGGCTCCCCAGGATGGGATCGAACCACCGACACCTTGATTAACAGTCAAGTGCAACTACCGCTGTGCTACTGGGGAATGAATTTATTCTGCTGTATTTGATGTAGCAGAGCTGTTTCGGCTACCACCATTACTGTTGCGATCCTTAGTAGGCTTTACAACAATTTTACTTGCTAATTCGGCTTGGATCATACTGCGCTTCCATGCATGACGTTGATCTAAACTAGTCCAACGACCCATTGCTAGGTCACGTTTCGTTTGCTTACTCATTTTATAAGTGCTTGTTGGTTTTAACATATCTTCCTTTTATTAAATTTGGCGGAGAGTCAGGGAGTCGAACCCTGTGAACCATTTTACCTGTTCTACGGTTTAGCAAACCGCTGCCTTACCATCCGGCCCACTCTCCGTGTGTTATCTTGTTATCTTACGTATTAATTTATACCAGTAATACTTTACACCACGCCAAGTTGGAATAAAATCCCAATCCATAGCATAGCCTACTTCTTTAGGCATGTTACCGTATGCCTTGTTTAAAACGTCTTGTTGTTTCGACATACAGTTTCTCCTATAATTGGCGTACCTCCAGGGACTCGAACCCCGACGAACAGTTTTGGAGACTGTCATGCTGCCATTACATTAGAGATACATGATTGGCGGAAGCGGTGAGATTCGAACTCACGGACCATTTCTGATCGACAGTTTTCAAGACTGTTGCAATAAGCCGGACTCTGCCACGCTTCCATTAATTAAAATAATTTGTCATTCGTTTCATCCTAGCGAGATACTCATCTGAGAACTCTGCTTGTCTGTAAGGATTATACGGAGTAGATTGTACATAGTTATAATCGTGTTGTATTCTGTAACACATGCGATCGGTGATACCACCTAGTCTCCTATGTAATGTAATGCTGTTGTCAAATAAACATAAATCAGTATCGTTTTGATACCAGTGGTCGTAAATATATTTGTCAACAAATAATTCATCTGAAATTCTTTTTAGCAGTGCATCAGATTCAGCATCCGACATGCCTTCTACTTTTGCAATAGTGTTTATACTAAAATGTAAACCTGTTGCGCCACCCGGGCTGTTAACTATCAACGGTATCCTAGATTCTTCTGGACACATATTTCTATACATAATTAAATCTTGATCTTCACGGAGTCCTGGATTAATCTTTCCAGGTGAAAACCTGTGTACTAGCACTATTTCATCTAGCTCACTTCTAAAACTTTCACTTAATGACTCGTAATAGTCAACAGTTGTAATAAACCCTGTTGCACTACCGATAACCCCTGCATTTGCTAATAAACTTACCCCAGGAGTAAAACATAAATCTCCAGATTCGTTACTATGCCATAATAGCTCACCTTCTGCAAACATACCTAACGGATTGCCGTCTGCATCTCGTTTGCCAGTAACTTGTGTAATTGCTGTAGATTGTCCGTCAGCAGTTGTTAGTCCTAAACGACTAGCAGTTAAAATAAACTGTTTATCATCGGTGTCAATATTAATGTCTATACCCTGCGCAATTTCTTCTGCTAGTTGCGCCATAGATTTCCCGTATTTTTCCTTAACCCTATGAGCTACATTTGCTCGACTCTGTCCAAACTTAAAAATTAAGTCTTGGTATTTTAAAGGAGTTAAATTCGTGTCACGGATTATGGTAACAAAATTTTCTAGATGCAGTTTTCCAATCTCTGTCCATTCATCATCTGTAATCGTAGCAAAATCTACATCATCGATAAAAATTCCAAATCTTCCCAATCCGGGTATTTTACTAATTTTCATGTTATCTCCATTTTTGGTGCCCCAGGAGAGACTCGAACTCTCACGCCTTGCGACACTGGCTTCTAAGACCAGCGTGTCTACCATTCCACCACCGGGGCATATTATTACTTACCATATAGGTGCTCTCTGCAGGAATCGAACCTGACTGCTTAACTCCGTATCTTCCTGAGCCTTTCACGTACGGGTCGACTTATACGCTTCTTATCGGTTGTCAGTGTAGTTAAACTTCAGAAAGCATTTATATGGAGACCCGTAGGAGAATCGAACTCCTCTTGCCAGGATGAAAACCTAGTGTCCTAACCGATAGACGAACGGGTCATATTAACTTTAAATTTTTAATGAACAAGTATGTATTATACATTCAACACATACTATTGTCAACCACTTGGCCGGGCTTGTAGGAATCGAACCTACACCGCTGGTTTCGAAGACCAGAATGATATCCATTTCACCAAAGCCCGTGTTTGGTGCGAGAGGCGGGACTCGAACCCGCATGCCTTTCGACGGGAGATTTTAAGTCTCCTGAGTATACCATTTCTCCACTCTCGCGTAACTTACATTATAACATCTTTCCTTGGTACCCCCTGTCTGATTCGAACAGACATCCAACTCCTTTTGAGAGAATCCGCACTACCAATTAGCGTAAGGGGGTATATAATTTGGTGCTACCTAGAGGAATCGAACCTCTTTCAACGGTTCTTCAGACCGCCGCTATGACCACATCAGCTAAAGTAGCATAGTTGGTGCTCTCAGAAAGAATCGAACTTTCATTACCTCCCTACCAAAGAGGTGTTCTGCCATTTAACTATAAGAGCATATTGGTACCAGCGGAGGGAATCAAACCCTCTCAAGAACGCTAATCTGGCGCTAAAAGGTTTATAAAACCTCTCTGACTGTCAAGTCTCGCTGGCATTTAAATTGGGGTGCCTTACCGGTATCGATCCGGTACTACCGCTTTCACAGAGCAGGGTGCAGGCCACTACACTAAAGACACCATAGATTGGCGCGACTGGAGGGACTCGAACCCCCGACACCTGACTTCGTAGGCCAGTACTCTAATCCACTGAGCTACAGTCGCTATTGATTGGCCTCGCCTGCAGGAATCGAACCCACATTCGTAGGGTAGAAGCCTACTGTATTATCCATTATACTAAGGCGAGAAAATTGGCAGGGGAAATGGGATTCGAACCCATGATACTAATTTCAAAGACTAGTGCCTTAGACCTGACTAGGCGATTCCCCAACAATAAAACAGGATAGCATTTTTTGGCTTTTTTTCAAGAAAAGATTTTTAATGTTTGCTGTTGCTATCCTAAAAAGAAAACTTCCGGGGGACGCTATGCGAACAGAACCGGAAGCCGTAATGTGGAGCAGGATATCGGGTTCGAACCGATGACATTCACGTTGGCAACGTGACATTCTACCACTGAATTAATCCTGCATTGGTAGTAACGATTGGATTCGAACCAATACCTTGCTCCGTATGAAGGAGGTGCACGACCATTATGCTACGTTACCATGAAAAAATACAATAAATATCCGACTATGATTAAGAAAATCGTTTTTGCGGGGTGTAGCATAACTGCTGGTACTGAACTATACGAGGAAAAATTTATTCCCAAGTATATATCAATGTCTCGCAGGCAACTTAGTAAAATTAAGTATGCTATACCAGAACACCAAATTGGTGAACACAACAAAAGATTCGCCTACCCATCTCAGATTGGTAATCTTCTAAATGTAGAAGTTGAAAATATTGCAGAGCGCGGTATTTCTAATAAAGAAATAGCCATGCGTGTCATGCTACAGTTTCCAGAAGAACACTACGATGATAGACTAGCAATTATACAAATTACCACACACAATCGAATGTTGTTAAAATACAACGACTCATCAATCAACAGTGCCGTAATTCAACCGGTTGTCCCAGTACATTTTTTAAATGGTTCTCAAAATAATATCTTACAAGAATTTTTTCTTGAGTTTTTTAGTGAATCATTAACTATGACTGAGGACTACATGGCAGTACTTCATGCTGTGCATTTTTTAAGATCTAAAAATGTACCTTGCTATCTAACTCGTATATCTCCTACACAACTAAATCAACCGTTAATAGAACCGCATATGCCGGCTGAGTCGCTAGTTGTTGATAAACAATCACCACTAGCATTAGATGCTGTTAAGTTAAGTTTACTAAACGAATTTAATAAATTTAAATTAACTGATCGATCTCTAGAAGAAATATCAGATGCTGATTATTTGCCTCAATGGCATTTTACCTATCATGCACACTCTCTGATCGCTGAATACCTATCTGAGAAAATCAAATGCTTACATTTTTAAAATCTTTATACATTCGTTTCAAGTATAGAAAAAAGATTAAAGAGATTAAAGATCGATCTCGATTCATCTACAAATAATACCATATGGAAACACTCTATCCTAGCCCGTCAAACGGACATTGCGTTATACGTCTTTAGAATGTTTTCATATGGTAGGGGCACAGGGAATCGAACCCTGATTAATAGGTTAAAAGCCTACTACTTTAGCCGCTAAGTTATACCCCCATATGGTCCACGCTCTGAGAATCGAACTCAGTTAGTCCGGTTAAGAGCCGGGTACTTCGCCACTAAAGTTTAGCGTGGATGGATCGTAAATATTTTCTTTTACGTGCCATCCAGGACCATACGGGGGTCTAGGATGACACTAACGTTTAGCACGTTTCATGTCATTCTCCTTTGTTGATATTACGCTTTTGGGCTTGGCGTTCTGATTTCCAGAACACTCGTTTCCAATCTTTCAAATGCTTCCACCA
>Ga0209191_1001955_pt1 | contig 13188 bp, 18 predicted proteins | sample S_130626_EF_Meta_FD_187320 | JGI IMG/M metagenome (GOLD analysis project Ga0209191, IMG submission 187320) | Freshwater microbial communities from Lake Simoncouche, Canada to study carbon cycling - S_130626_EF_MetaG (SPAdes) (version 2) | ecosystem: Environmental > Aquatic > Freshwater > Lake ... | reverse complement strand
TTTGAAGGTATTGCGGCTTATGCTACCTACAACTTTGCTGGATTGGGCCTTGGCGATAAAACTATCACAGAGGCTGATGTAGCAGAATGCTTGTTTGGCATGGACGCTGACCAACTGGAGGCCGCAGATGAATAAAGATTGCAAAAAAATAGAGCACACAAATGCCAACTAAAATACGCACACCCATTGGAGACTTTGGCACTATCACAGCAGCCTCCGCGGCCCTGGGCATATATCGTCAGACACTGCTGAAACGCATGGAACAGGATCCAGACAACTATGCTCGTGTGGAATACACACCCATCAAGACCACACTGCCACCTTGGCAACAATATCGCATGTGGGACTTTGAACGCAAAGATCAAGTGTGGCTGGAGTGGTGCAAAATGCAAGGGCTTGACCCTGATTTGGATGCCACAGCAGAAGCATTCTTTGACGAAATGGATCAGGTGATCTTGAGCGAAGGTTCAGAAGAAACTGAAGATGTAGAGGAAACAGAATGACCACACCGTTATTCACCAGGCTACAACTGCAAAGCCTCTTGAGAAAGATCATAGACACACATGGCCAAGATCATGGACTTGAAATCATCCGTTCAGCCGTAGAAAAGGAACTGTTCCGTGAAACTAACAATACTGATACTCGCGGTGAGTCTCACCGCGTGTGCGAACAATCCCTATAGAGATCCTTGCTATCAAGCCTTGATCTGTAAAACAACTGCCACAGGCACTGAATACTCCGTGCCTGGAGAACCCGCTGGAACCCTGGGCGTGGGCCCAAGAGTGCTCACAATCACAGATGCTAAAGGCCACAAGGTAGGCACCATTAAATAGTTCATGCGTCCTTCTCCCAAGATACTATTACAACACAACATATCAGATTATTTCCAGATACAAGTAGCACAAGCAAAGGAATGGTTTGTGGTCACATATCAAGACCGTCCTTTCCAGTTGAGAGAAACACAAACCATTGGCACGGGCAAAAAATACATCAAGAATGGCAGCCCACATTATACCACAACAAACAATCTGGCTCAACGCCTGAATGTGATGTTTAAAACCTCTGACTTCAAGGCAACAAAGGTATTATAAAATCTGCAAATAGGTAAGTAAACTTACAGCCCTTTTGGCTGGCAAAGGAACTTGACCTATGAACGAGGCAGACACTGATCAGTCCAAAGATCACACAGTAGAACCCATACCCAACCTTGCAACACCCAATCAAACACTGGTAGGTGCCTGTCAAGAATACATACACAATCGTGATCACACAGGCGGAAAACCTGAACAAGATATCACTATTGAGACCAAGGGCAAGATTGTTGGTCGCAACAAAAAGCCCATTACCACTGCGGATGTGTTCAAACTTGCTGCCATAGGCTGCAAGGACATTGAGATAGCAGAATGGTTTGGCATTGATTCAAACACACTTCGCTACAACTTCAGCGTAGAACTTGTAAAAGGTCGCGAAACACTAAAGCAAAGTCTACGCAGAAAACAGATAGAAGTGGCCATGAGTGGCAATCCCACCATGCTGATCTTCCTGGGCAAGAATCTCCTGGGTCAAAGTGATAGCCCACTGTCAAGCCAAGAAGCACAAGTGCTACCCTGGGAGGATGATTGATTGGCTTTAAGTGATCCACAACGACTGATTGCCTCAAGCACTGTAAGATTCAGAGTGGCCATTTGCGGCAGGCGTTTTGGAAAAACATTCCTGGCCATGCGTGAACTGGCTCGCTTTGCACGACAGCCACAGCGAACCTGCTGGTTTATTGCACCCACACGCTCACAAGGCAAAGGCATTGTTTGGGAACAGTTGAAAGGTCGTCTTACTGATCTCAACTGGGTCACAAAGGTCAACGAAAGTGAACTCACACTGCACCTACGCAATGGATCAGCCATAGGCATACGATCTGCAGATGCATTTGATCGCATGAGAGGTTATTCTGTAGACTTCTGTGTGTTTGATGAGTTTGCTGACATGGATCCTGAAGTATGGACTGCTGTGCGTCCTACCTTGAGTGACAAGCAGGGCCATGCACTATTCATAGGCACACCCAAGGGCACAGGCAACTGGTCAAAGGAAATATTTGACATGAGTCTTGACCACGCAGACTCCTGGGCAAGTTGGCAGTTTACCACTTTAGAAGGCGGTAGAGTTCATGCAGATGAGATTGCGGCCGCTCGTTCAGAGATGGATGAACGCACATTCCGCCAGGAGTTTGAAGCCACATTTGAATCATACGCAGGTAGGATCTACTACGCATTTGATCGTGCAAATGTTCAGAGTCTCAAGGTTGATCAACCAGAAGCAGTGCATATAGGCATGGACTTTAACATTGATCCAATGAGTGCTACCATTGGGGTCAGACATAACGATACCCTACACATTGTGGATGAGATCCGCATGTTTAGTTCCAACACACAGGAGATGGTGTCAGAGATCAAGAGTCGCTATCCCCGTAGCAAAATATGGGTGTATCCTGATCCTGCAGCCAGGCAACGCAAGACTTCAGCAGGTGGAGCCACTGACATCAGCATTCTAACCAATGCTGGCTTTGTGGTCAAGGCACCCATGAGTCACGACCCTGTGCGTGACGGCATCAATGCTGTGAACTCACGCCTGTGTGATGCGGCGGGCAAGAGGCATTTATTAGTTGATCCAAAGTGTAAATACACTATTGAGGCCCTGGAGAGACATGCCTACAAAGAAGGCACAAGTGTGCCAGACAAAGATTCAGGTTATGACCACATGAGCGATGCACTACGCTACATGATCTCATATATCTGGCCCGTGAAAACGGAATATAAACCACTGCCAGCACAACGCTGGGGACATAGGATTACTTAAATGGCATCAAATATCACACTAACAGAAGCATACAACTATGCAGGCACGCTCAATGTGGACTTTAGCAGAAATAGAGAGCGTTGGCTCTTTCTGTTAAACAGTTATGTGGGCGGAGATGACTACCGCCTGGGCGGTTATCTTGTGAAATACACCAATGAAACAGGTGCTGAATACCAAGCCCGTTGCAGATCAACACCCTTGGATAACCACTGCCGTTCAGTGATCAGTGTGTATGTGAGTTTCTTGTTTCGCGAAGAACCCAAGAGAGAGTTTGGCACCATTGAGAATGATCCCATGTTGGAAGACTTCCTTGAGGATGCTGACATGGATGGACGCAGTTTCAATGCGTTCATGAAAGAAGTCAGCATCTGGAGTTCAGTGTTTGGTCACTGCTGGGTGCTGATGACCAAGCCTGGTATTGAAGCAGAAACATTGGCAGATCAACTGAGTCAAGGTGTTAGGCCCTATGTAAATGTGCTCACACCATTAGTGGTCACTGACTGGCGTTGGGCAAGACGAGCCAATGGTCGTTATGACATTGTGTATTTCAAATACATTGAAGATGTGAATGACAGTGTGACCACCATCCGTGAATGGACACCAGAGTTCATACGCACCTATGAAGCCAACAACATCAAACGAGAAGCACAGTTGGTCAATGAAGAAGTGAATGAACTGGGCCGTGTGCCTGTTGTGTTGGTATACAATGAACGCAGTCAGGTGCGTGGTATTGGTATTAGTGACATCTCTGACATCGCTGACCAACAGCGAGCCATCTACAATGAACTGAGTGAAGTAGAACAAAGTGTAAGACTGGAAGGCCATCCTTCCTTGGTGGTCACACCAGACACACAAGTGGGTGCAGGTGCAGGTGCCATAATCATGATGGGCACAGACCTTGATCCTGGACTGCGTCCCTACATGCTGAACGCAGATGCCACTCCCATCAACATGATCTACGAATCAGTAAACAACCGTGTGAAGATGATTGACCGCATGGCCAACACTGGCAGTGTGCGTGGCACTGATGCTACTCAAATGAGTGGCATTGCTATGGAAACAGAGTTTCAGTTGCTCAACGCCAAACTGTCAGAAAAAGCAGACAATCTGGAACTGGCTGAAGAACAGATATGGCAACTGTGGAGCCTGTATCAGAGTCAGACTTGGACAGGCGAGATAGAGTATCCAGGTTCATTCAACATTCGTGACACTGGTCGTGAAGTTGCACAACTGGTCACTGCCAAATCAGCCGCAACTGACCCTGTGGTGTATAGAGTTATTGATCAGCACTTGCTGGAACTGCTGGGCGAAGAAGATGATCTCTTGCCTGATGCAGTCACAGTCCAGCCAGTTAGTGGCGAAGGAGAACACCCCAGCCTGGCCAACAGTTCTAACGCGGAGCGTATGGCTCATATCCAGACCATGCTGATGGAAGGGTATAGCAATGAAGAGATCATGGCACTACATCCAGAAGTCACAGCAGACATGATTGTGGCAGCAGGAGCAATGGCAGCAGCCACAAACTAACCAGGAGATATTATGAACACATACCCATTGCCACGCCGTGGTGAAAGAACAGAAAAGAACAAGCGTCGCCCCAAGCCGCCTAAACCAGGAAAAGGATATTGATATGAAAGACTCCAAACGAATCATCAGAGGTTTCACTGAAACTTCCGTGAACAAAAACATTGCCAAACTTGAACAACGGTATCCACAGCAAACGCAAGCACGAGACACTGCTGTGGCTCTAAACATTGCTGAAGATCAAGCCATCAAGGCCAATCGTCCAGCACTGGTTCGCAAACTCAGCAAGTAAAGGCTGCAAGATCAAACACAAACGGTAAATAACATTACCACAACTACGAAAGGTAGGTAGAGATTACAATGGACTCAGACTCATTGGCAACAAAGGAAGCAACTGACGCTTCAAACACAAGTCAGGAAGCCGCAAGCACAAATCAGCGTGTTTACTCTCAAGAAGAGTTTGACAATGCAATGGCCAAGATGAAGGCAAGTGTTCAGAAGAAGGTTGCAAAGCCTTACGAAGACCTTGGTGATATTGAGGAACTACGCACAATCAAATCTGAATGGGAAAAGAAACAACAGCAAGAGCAAGTCAAGCGTGGAGAGTTTGAAAAGATTCTACAAGAAATGGCTGCCAAGAAAGACGCTGAAATAGCCAAGCGGGACCGCGTGATACAAGAATACAAAGTTGATGTGCCATTGGTCACTACAGCAGCCAGGCTTCGTTCAGTAAACCCTGAACAGGTCAAGAGTCTGTTGCGAAGCCAGGTGCGTATGAACATGGATGGTGAAGTAGAAGTGTTAGATGATTCAGGCAAAGTTCGCTACACGGATCAAGGGCAACCTTGGGGCGTTGAGAACCTTGTGCAGGACTTTCTAACTGCTAATCCTCACTTTGTTCAGGCCACTCCTGCCACATCACAAGGTCGTTCTTCAATATCAGCGGCAAGCCCACACAAGGTGGACATCACCAAACTGGATATGAAAAATCCAGAAGACCGTAAAGTCTATGCACAATATCGCAAGGCCAACGGTATAGCCTAATATTCAAGGAGAATTCTAATGGCTGGTTCAACAACTACAACTCTAAACGATCTCTTACCAGAGATCATCCAAGAAGCCATGTTCGTGGCATCAGAACGCAGTATCATGCGTGGTCTGGTAAAGAACTATGTCTTGGCCCCTGGTCAAGGTAAAAATGTCAATGTGCCTATCTACCCAATCCAAACAGCCGCGGTTGTGACGGAAGGTAATGAAGTCACCAACACCGCAGTGTCAACAGACACAGCACAACTCACAGTTAGACCTGTGGCTATCCGCACCTTGCTTACTGACCTGGCTCGCACTGCCGCTGCCAGCAATGTTGTGGCTGACCTTGGTCGCTTGTTTGGTGAAGCCGTTGCTCGCAAGATTGACACTGACCTCACAGCACTGTTTGGAACGCTCAACGCTGGTCAAGGTGACTTCACTGGACAGATCACTGCTGCCAGCATCTTTGCCGCTGTTGCAAAACTCAAGGCTGATGCTGTTCCTACAGAAGGAATGGTCTGTGTAATACACCCCAGCATTGCGTATGACTTGAAGGCTGCATTGACCACAAGCGGAAATACTCCATTCGTGTCAGGTGCATATTCAGAAGTTTCTAACGAAGCAATGCGTATGGGTTATGTTGGTATGTTGGCAGGTATTCCTGTTTACGAAACCAGCAACATTGCCAACAATGGCACCACTGGCGATTATGCTGGTGCTGTTTTCCAGCGTGATTGCTTGGGTCTTGGCTTGATTGGCGACATCTCTATTGAGACACAACGCCGTGCAGCCTTCTTGGGTGACGATATCGTTTGCAGTGCCTACTACGGCACAGGCGTTCTGATGAACAACTACGGTCGCTACTTGGCGTTTGATAGTTCACTCCTGTAAGGCATACGATCATGGCTTTCATTACACAAGGGAACACCTTTTTCAGTTTTGCTGATTACGACGATGTTCTGGCCAAGGACAGTCGCCTGTTCTCTGCCAATGAAGGCCTGACTCAAGATGTTGTAGAAGACAGTCTTATTCGTTCAACACAACGCATCCTGGACATGTTTCGCTCAAGTGATTGGTGGAAGGATTACTACATCCGCCAGTCAGGAAGCATGGCCAATGTTGTGTTTGGACAGAGTATTCTTGTTCCTGCTCTTGACCCTTTCTTGATTCAAGCACGCCAAAATGATTTCACAGACCTCTGTGTGTATCATACTCTATCAGAGTATCTGCTGGCAAAAGTGGCAGACTTTGGCAACCAAGACTCAGCAGAGCGTCAGAAGATAGGATTCTATGACACCAAGTTTCGCGATTTATTTGACGAACTGATAGTAGCAGGCGACTGGTATGATTTCACCAACAATGGAACCATAACAGACGCTGAGAAATATCCGTATGTCACAAACTTAGTGAGACGCAGATGAGACAGGCCATAATAGACGGTATCTCCGCCATTGCCCTGGGCACCTACGCTGTGAGCAGTGAGTTGCCTTGGAACGCGGCTGGAGAACAGTTGTATTACAAAAACTTCAAAGTGTTCTATGTTAGTGAGCCAGATTCAGTAGAGACCACTCTCTTCAACACCCTTGATGCAGGAGTATTCGCAAGAAAAACTTCTACAATACAGGTGTATGTCGTAAATGACGCAAAACTCAAGCCCTCAAACTATGATAGTGTGATGGATGCTGTTAGAAATGTAAAGGATACCACAGAAATAACTGGCGTTGTCAGTCGTGAATGTGATATCACTGTGACTTTTGAAGCAGACACCATGCTCACTGAGTTTGAGTTCCGTTTCTCTGAAACGAAAATAAACTAAAAAGGAAATAATGCCATGGCATATATCTACCCAGCACCAGGCGTTGCAAATGTCCAGGCCACACTGACTCTAACAACTTCAGCGGCCACAGGACCTATCAGCATGCCAGCCCTACAGGATGTGACAATCAACAACTCAAACGATGTGTTCACCTGGACTCAGTTAGACTCAGCGAGTAAACTGCAGGTTGCTACCACAGCAACCAACAGTATTGCTATGAACTGTGTGCTTGAACAAAGCACATTCTTTGGCAATTCTTCAGCCTCAGCAAATTCAGCAGCCAGACTTGGCGTGTTTGGTCTGTCTAAAGACAAGCCACTTGTGGGCTTCAGTCTGTATATGGGTGACACATCAACAGGTGCCACAGGTCCTACCATCAGTGGTAATGCCTATGTCACAGGTTTGGCACCTACCGTTAGTGCTGACTCACCTGTGTGGGTCTCTCCAATCACCTTGACAGTGACTGGCGACTACACAGTAGCGTAAGAACACACAGCAGGGTTCGCTCCCTGCTGTTTGTTGTCCGATCTATGAAAGATTTATGGAAATATTACAAAACAAATCTGACCTGGAACTGGCACAAAGCCTCTTGGCTGAAATAGCCAAATCCACTAATGAACTACGCTGTGCTGCCGCTGACATTGGCAAAGCACACAGTCGTTTAAGTTTTCTTGTTGCACTCAGCAACGAGATGATCAAAAGAACCAAAGGACCTGAAGATGAAACTCTCTGAACTTGCAAAAAAACCCCAACTGATTGAAGTCACCATTGACGATGCTGACATCGTTGAACAATACGGTGAAGCACTCACATTCTGGACCTGGGACCGCCAGCCTATGAATGTGTTCCTTAAACTGGCCAGTTTAAATCAAAACGATACTTCGTCAGTGATCAGTGCTGTGCGTGAACTGATCTTGAATGAAGATGGCTCACAGGTCATGAGTGAGGAAGCAGCCTTGCCTACACCAATCCTCATGAGAGTGATTACCACAGTGGTTGAACGCCTGGGAAAGTAATAAACGCAGAACTTGATCCCAATAGTGCGGATCTGCGTCGTTGTCTTGTGTTAGACAACCTGGCCACTCGTTATCATCTGTTGCCCAGCCAGGTATTGGACTTGGCTGACACTCTTGACTTCCTGGTCATGGATGTGAGCCTGGCCTACCATCGTTATGAACGCGAAAAGTCTGAAGCCAAGGCCAAAGGCATGGCACCTCCAGCACCTGATCTACCACTAAATACCCTACAGGAAATGGTTGAAAGGATCAAGAGATGAGCCAAAATGTCCAAGACAAGATCACCGCCAGGTTAGCCAGGATTCAACGAGAACTCCAGGCTGTGCCAAATCAGATATACAAATACTGGTTGAGTCAAACTCCCATCAGAACTGGCAATGCCCGTCGTAGAACGCGACTCAGTGGCGACACTATCCATGCAGCCTATCCTTATGCTGTGCCTCTTGATCAAGGCAGCAGTAAACAAAGTCCAAGAGGTATGACTCAGCCCACAGAAGAATACCTTGCACGAGTTCTAAAACGCATCATGAGGAAATAACATGGCAGATCTAACCTATACCGCCACGCTGGATGATAAGATATCACCCACGCTGGCCAAGATACAAACACAAACCAAGAAGACCACAGAGTTATTTGGTAGATTTCAAAGTGCTATTGCCGCATTGGCCGTGGGTGCTGCCATACGCAGTGCCCTTGACTTTGCTGATGCCATTAGTGATATTAGTGATGCCAGTGAGATAGGTATTGCCAATGTATTGGGCTTTGGTAAAGCAGTAAGCCAACTGGGTGGCAATACAGAAAAAGCACAGAACGCTATCACCAAGTTCAGTCTCACAGTTGGTGATGCTGTGAATGGTGGACTAACAGCACAAAACAGTTTCCGTGATCTTGGTATCACGCTGGATGACCTGGCCAAGTTAGACACACAAGGACTATTTGATCTCACACTAAAACGCTTGAGTGCTCTGGATGATGTCACACAACGCAACAGGATCAGCAGTGAACTGTTTGGTAAGACCTTGCGTGGTGTTGATCTCAAGAATCTTTCAAATGAATATAACAATCTCACAGCAGCCTCAGCCAAGTATGCTGAAGATGTGCGGCGTGGTGCTGAACTACAGGACAAGTTGGGTGCGGCGTTTAGCAAACTCAAACTGGAAATCCTCAAGGCATTAGAACCCTTGATCAACTTTGTGAATGAACTCAAGCCTGAACAGATTGAAAAGTTTATTGAAGCAGTGGTCAAGATTGGTGGAGCCGCAGTGGCTATATCAGCCCTGGCCAAAAGCATAAGTGTGGTCACAAGTTTGTTCACGACTCTGGCAACTATAGGAGGGGCTTTATGGGCTACATTTAAACTTGGTGCTGGACAGGTTGCTATTGCCAGCAATGCATTGGCATTTGTCTGGGCTGGATTAAAAAGTATCTGGATGGACATTGCGGCATTATGGTCAAGATCACTGAGTAGTATCAGTCAGTTGGTTGCAAGAGTAGGATTTACATTTGAATCTATAGGATTGAGTTTCAGAGCATTAGCACCAGCACTTGGATTGTTGTTTGCTGGATTGACCAGACTTGCTGGTGTATTCGCTGTGATCTCTGGTGCAATCTGGTTGGTTGATAAGGCTATCAAAGCGGCCTTTGATATCAGTCCTATTGACTGGTTCCTGTCCAAGTTAGATACGGCCTATCAAGGATTAAAAAACTTTATAGGTCTTGGAACAGGTAAAGCCCTGACCTTTAACCCTGCACCTGTAGCCAAAGACCCAAGAGAAGGTCAAGGTGGTCAGGGTCGCGGAGATCCAAAAGAGATTGCCAATCGCAAGGCCTACATAGAAGAACAAAAACGCCTGAACGACGCAGTTGAGGCTGAAAAAGAAAAGCAAAAAACAATCAGACAAGAACTTGATCTCAAGATATCAGCCATTAGACAAGGCACTGAAGAGTTTAGAAAAGGCCTGGCTGATCAAGTGCAGGCAGTGACCCTTCAAGGTCAGTTGGTTGGCAAAAGCGAACTGCAAAAAGAAATCATGCAGGCCACTGCCAACATTACCAAAGAGGCTGCTGACAAAACACTTGAGATGCAAAAGGCCATGAGCCAACTCAAAGGTGTTGAGAAAGATGAACTCACACCTGTGTATCAGAAACAAATCGCAGCCATTGAGATATTGAGAAAAAGCAAAATCCTTGAGATTGAAGAAGCACTCAAAAATAATGCCCTGCTCAAGGCCAGTGAAGACCTACGCTTGTATGGTATCAAAGAACAACAACAAGCAGAAGATGATCTCATAAAGATTCGTAAGGACCTGGCACAGATTGGTCTTGGTGACAGTGCTAAAATGCAAATGGATGTGGCGACAGCGGCTGATGAGCGAGCCAGAGCAGAGATCCGTGCATTAGAAGCCAGTCGCGGTGTGGCTTTGAGTGAATCAGAAAAGAACAGAATATTTGAAATATCCAAACAACAACTGGGTGCAGTGGCCGCAGCCACACTGCAACTGAGTCAGGCTCAAGAAAAATACGCACAAAGTCAAGCAGCCATCAACTTCAGTCTCAAGAGTGAATATGACCTGCAGGATAAACTGTTGGGTCTACAAAGAGAAATAGCAGATGTTGGATTGCTGGGCATTGAAAAATCCTATCGTGACATTATTAGAGCCACAGAAGACAGTGCTCGTGCTGCCATCCGTGCAGAAGAAGATCGCCGCAGTGCTATTGCAGGCACACGAGTATTACTTGATCCTTCAGAATCAAAAGCATACTACGACAATGCTAAAAAAGGATCTGAAGAACTGATCAGAGCACAGAAGAAACTGTATGACAGTTCAAGAACATTTTCAACAGGCTGGAGCAATGCATTCAAACGCTATGTAGAAGATGCTACCAATGCTGCCGCAAGAGCAGAACGCATGTTTGCCAAGTTTACTTCTGGACTGGAAGATCTCATTGTGGACTTTGCCAAGACAGGCAAGTTTGAGTGGCAAGGTTTTGTAGACAGCATGTTGGAAGAACTATTACGCAGTCAGATTAAAGAAACCCTGGCTGGTCTTGGCACCGCACTGGGCTTTGGCGATTTATTTGGTGGAGCAGGTTCAGCCAACGCAAGAGGCAGCAGTGCTAACAATCCAATGTATGTGATAGATGTGTCAGGTGGAGGCGGAGGCGGTGGCGGCTTGATTGGCAGTTTAACTTCAGGCAACAACAGCATGATGTCAGGTGGTGGCATTGGTGGCGGATCCAGCATACTTGGCGGACTTGGCGACATCATTTCCACAGCAGGATCATGGCTAAATGAAAACTTGTTTGGTGGATTCTTTGCCAATGGTGGATCAATCCCAGCAGGCAAGGTTGGTATTGTTGGTGAAAACGGTCCAGAGTTTGCGGCTGGTCCAGCCAGCATCATGCCCATGGGCGGCGGCAGTTCAGTTGTGTATAACATCAATGCCGTAGATGCAAGAAGTTTCCAGCAGTTGCTGGCTCAAGACCCAGGATTTGTTCATGCTGTGGTCCAACAAGGTGCCAGAGGCATCCCACAAAGGAGATAACAAATGAGTTTCCAATGGATATTTGATAATGCTGAGACGCTTAGTCTTGACAATCTAAAAGTGGTAGGAACCACAATCACAAGAGATGGCACAGTGCGTTCAACCAGTCGTGGAGGGCAGGTATGGCGTTTCACAGTGAAAGCACCTGATGGACCTCGTTGGAGTGAATATCGTCAGAACATTGCACTGGCACAAGCACTGGATAGAACCACCACAAGCACAGTGCAGATCAATGATTCTGGATACAACTCCTGGCTTACTGTGTATCAAGGCAATAGTGTAAACAGCACAGGATTCCAAGGAACCTGGGTGCAAGGTGCTACCACACTCACACTCACAACTTCACCAACCACTTCAAGTGGCTACAAGTTCAAAGCAGGTGATCTAATACAGTTGGGATCATCAGGAAAAGTTTATCAAGTTGCTGCCAATGTGGCCTACAACTCAAACACTGTGACCTTACACAGACCCATCATTGACACCACTCAGGCTTCTGCCACAGCATTGCCAGTTGGTATCAATGTGACCTGGACAGTGATCTGCACAGAGTTTCCGCAGTGGACCATATTTGCAAGAGACCAAGTGAGTTGGTCAGGACCATTTGTTTTCTATGAAAGCCTGGTATGAGTTATAATCTTTCTGGATATAGTGCCATATGGACTGCGTTCTTTGTGCAAATCAATGTGCAGGACTATCAAATATTGAGGTTCTCAAACTTCTATAAACCTTATACCATTGCTGGACAAAGTTATGCCAGCCTGGGCAGTTTAATGAGCGTGGGAGATACTGTGAGCGAACTGCGATTGAGTGATCAAGAACTTACCATTACATTGAGTGGTATTTTGAGTTCAAACATCAACTCAGTCTTGAGTTATAAGATGAAAGGATCTCCTGTGATGGTGCGTCGTGGATTGTTCAATGCCAATACAGGTGTGGCCATTGTAGAGCCCATTGGCAAGTTTATAGGCCTTGTGAACAACTTTAGTCTAAATGAAGAATACAATGTGGTGGACAAAAACTCAAGTGTGAGTGTTGTTCTTACCTGTGCCAGCATTGTGGGTTTGCTACAGACCAAAGTGGCAGGTCGCAGAACCAATCCAACTGATGAAAAGTTGTATTACCCCAACGATTTAAGTATGGATAGAGTTCCAAATCTATCCAGTGCTAACTTTAACTTTGGAGCACCCACATGAGTTGGTTTGATGATTTAGTAGATACAGGCAAGAGTCTCATTGGCGGTGCTGTGGATTTTTTCACAGGAAACAGTCTTGGGTCTAACATAGCCAAAACAGCCTTGCTGGGCCTCACAGTAAATCGTGTGAACAACAGCATACAGAAAAATAATACTCCCACTCCAAACACTGCTCCTGCTGTGGATCCTGGTGTGAGATTACAAAGCGATGCCAAC
>Ga0209191_1001951_pt1 | contig 13211 bp, 11 predicted proteins | sample S_130626_EF_Meta_FD_187320 | JGI IMG/M metagenome (GOLD analysis project Ga0209191, IMG submission 187320) | Freshwater microbial communities from Lake Simoncouche, Canada to study carbon cycling - S_130626_EF_MetaG (SPAdes) (version 2) | ecosystem: Environmental > Aquatic > Freshwater > Lake ... | reverse complement strand
ACCAAGCGCAGACACCTTGCCCGCTTCGATTGTTTCCCATACGCGATCAAACGTCTCGCAGTCGAGCAGCATCTCTTGGGCATCAGAGCGGTAATCGTCTGCCCAGCTATCAGCGGCGGGGTATTCGGTGTTCTGGGCAATGTCACCCTCACGCACGCTGGTGATTCGATCGCCACGTAAGTCAACCACCTTAACGTGCGGGAAGCTGTAAAGACCTGGAAGAGTCCGGTCACCGAGATGCTCGGTTTGCTCATCGCCTGCTGGCACGAGCAGAACGAGTGCGCGCACTGGCGGATCAATCTCCAATAGGCGCGCCACAACTGACTCAGCTAGGCGCTTCCCCTTCCCTGTTGAGCGCGGATCAAGAATGAGTAACCGAATAGGGAGGCTCAACACCTGCCCGTCAGTGCCATCTGCACCGAGAACTCGGCCAAGCTCGCGGATACCACCGGGCGATGAGCCGTCGACCGACTTTTGCAGTCGGTCGACGAGCCCAGCGTCTCCTAGGTCAACGCGAAGGACGCGATCCATGCGCCCTCTTAGCTGCGCTTCTTGCCAGCGCTGCTCGTAGTGCCATCGGTTGGCGTGATCTCTGCGAACGTCGCCTTACAGATATCCCAGAGCGAGTTGTAGCCAAGGATGTGATACGGCAGGTGCAGTGCCGCTGGTACATCTTCCAGCCAGAACTTCTGGTACTCCAAGAGCGCATTCAGGCGCAATTCGCCTTCAAACTCTTTGTCGCCCGCCTTGATCTTCTCTGTGCGGATCTCGTCAATTCGATAGTTGATCTCCGAGAGCTCCTCTGCCCCCTGGTTGAAACCTGTCGCAAAATGACGTCCAACAAACGCCTTAAAGAGAGCCGGAACCGCATCAGCTTTTGGCAGGCGGCCCGTCTTCGCGCCATCGGGCACAAGATCAGCAAGCTCCGTCAAGATCTGTCCGACGCCGCGACCGTTGCCCGCGGCATACTCTGCCGCGACCGTCTCCAGGAATGCATCAGGTAGCTGGGCCAACTTATCGGGCATGGCACCCTGCAGCGGAACTCGAATAGGTTCTGCCTGAGCGTTCCCGAAATGCAGGCTCAACGTAACGAAAGAGTCCTTTTCTGCAGGATCTGCATCCGCTACCAGCAGCCGCTTGTTGAAAGAAGCAGCGACGAGCCGCTGGACCATCGTCTTTCGACCCTCTTCGTTCACGAACGCAATGCTGTCCTTATAGCCGAGGCGCTGGCGCCATGCCAGTCGGTCTGTACCCTTTGGTGAGTGCGCGGCATTCACCCAGGTGTTGACGGATGACGCACCGTCAGGAACGTCTAGTAGACCGAGACCAACGACCGAAATGCCAACCGCAATTGAATCCGATGCGGATCGAGGCACGTAGGTCAATCGCTCAAGGTGTGGCGCAACCAGCGGGTTCTCTGAGAGAATGCTCTTCAGCCACTCGCGCTTCTTCGGCGCGTCATCGCCTGGGAAGCTCACGGTAATCCGTGTTTCCGCCTCGGTCGATACAGCCGGCGGGACCAAGCTGGTGTTGACCTTGTTCAAGATCATTGCTCCAAGTCGCTGTACAGCGCTATCTTCCGCCGTGGCAGCATCTCGACGAACTTCTGCGTTATCCAAGAGCGTCTTGAGGCTGGTGTACAGCCCCGATTTGGTCTGCAAAAGATCATGAACGCGGCGCTGCAGGCCCTCAATCAAGCTGTCCGCCAGCTTGTCGACCCTGCCAGCCTCCTGACGCTCCCAACCCTTGAGAGCATCGTCCTGAATGTCAACGATGGCAGCGCGCACGACGGCAGCGCTCGTCTTCTCATCTACGGTGTAGGCATCCGCCAGCGCATTACGCGTGCGCTCGAGAATCCCCCGGTAATACTCCTGAGCATCTGGCGAGTTGCTAAGGAGAGCCGCTGTCTTCAGCGATGACTGGCGCGAAGCCTTCTCATCACGGAACTGGGTGGCCTTCGACTCAAGCGCCTCAAGCATCTGCTTGATGCGCTCCTGCGCCTCCCGTGCGAGGTTGCGAATAGCCTGCCCCTCTGGAGTGCCTAGGTACGCCTTCCAGGCGTCATAGATCTTGATTGTCTCTGCTGACTCCAGGCGCTTATCAATGCCTGTGCGCGGCACCCGCTTAAACACGTTTGGCCATGGGATCTCCACGAGATCATTGAGCTCTGGATACGCCACTTTTGCGGGAGCGGAGTACGGAAGCTCGCCGACGGCAATGTCCGCGAACGCGGCCTCCATATTGATCAGAACGGTGGTAATCGGTGACTTCTGCGACTGCGCAATATCACGTGCGATCTTGCCCAGCTTCAGCGCGTCAGCGCTGATCGACTGAGACGCCTTTGTCATGCTCTGGCGCGCACCAGCGAAGAACGAGTTGGGAGCCGAGGCATCGCAGAACTCGTTCATCTTGTTCTTTAGCGCTCCGTAACCGTCGTTCATCTCTCGCTTGTTACGGGCCTGCGTTACCTGCGAGCGCAGTCGATCAAACGCAACGGTTGCCGACGTTGCCCGCGCTGGCGCATACATGCCAAGCTGCTGCGCGAATGCAACGCGCAGATTGTGCAAGGCACCGGCCTCAGCGCGCTTTGGCAGCACCTGTTCAATCAGGTAGTCCCCGTACAGGTCTTCTGCGATGCGTGTGGCCACTTCGCGCATCTCATCGTGGATCTCAACCGTTGCAGCCATGGCGAATGGGCGCTTACCAACAAAGGTTGGGTGATCCAGTTGCAACAGGCCGGTGTCGTTCACGAGCTTGTCAAGCAGCGGCATGTAGCGCTGTGACGCGGAGTTTACTCCGCCCGTCTTAGCAGATTCAACGTCCGAGACAAGGTCAAGGGCGAATCGGGCAATTGATCGCTCAATTGGCTGCCCCTTCATGTCAACAGGTGTGTCAAACAAGAATGCTGACTTCACGACACCAGCAGGAATCTCAAAGGAGAGCTTGTTCGGATAGCGAACAGGCTTCTGCTTGGTTGGAGGTGGTGCGTTCTGCACATCGATCAGCGCGCCAAGGTCAGCGAGTCCACGCGCGGCATTAAGCCGGCTGGAGCGTCGCTTCGCCTCACCAAGGACCGAGTCAAAGTTGCGTGGAAGGGCGACGAGTGGCACTACCGTGACGTCGGCGCCGAGGCGCTGAGTAGCCCGATAGGTGATCAGTTGGATGATGTCGTACATCGTTCCACCGCCGGTACCCCCGGAGAGCGATCCGCCGACGAGGATGATCACCTTGTCGCTGACCTGCCCACCTGGGTTGTAGCGCTCAAGGTCACCCTTTGAACTCGTGATGCGGCCGAGGGCAACGTCGAACTGGCCGAGTAGGCCTTCGGTTCCGCGGTCGCTCAACATGGCAAACAGTGCAGCACGCCCGATCGTTGGGTACTGGCCAGCGCCAACAGCGAGAGGCGCGAAGGTTGGCTCCGTTCCCCAATCGCCGACACGTGGTGGCAGCCACGAACGCGTGATCTCGTCTTCTACGGTGCGGAGCTGGTTCGTAATCTGGTTCGACGCTGAGAACTTTGGCAACGCATGAATGAACGTTGCCGTGGCTTCAACGATCTTCGGATCTGAATGCAGCGACGTTGCGGTTGCGGCCAAGTCGGATTCAGCAAAGTCTACGTAGATTGTCTGAATGAACCGTGGGAGCTCATGCGCTCGCAGCTCTGGCAGGCGCTTCTCTTCGAGGCGCGCCTTGTTTCCATTTGGTCCACAGATCTGGTTGCGGAGCATTCCCTCGAGCTCGCGCCCGATGGTCTGACCGCTACCGCCGACCCCTACGTAAATGAAGCGCTGCCCGAAACTCATGGTGCTCTCCTCTCGCCTATTGGCCTACAACGCGCTGCTGGATCCGCCGCCCTGCGACGTTCCAGAAAAATCGGATGGTGCAGTCTCATCTGGGTTGCTGCTGTCTTGGTATGGACGTGGATTTCCGTATCGCACGACGGCACTAGCACCGCTCGCGAGATCAAGCTCCTTACCCAGTTCAAACTTCGACGGCTTGCCTCCAACCTCACCGGTGAGGCCAGACGTGTCTAGCCGCGTCCCAGGGAGGAAGCGGAAGAAAGCGCGCGTGATCTTGACCTGGGCATCATTTGGGTTCGGGGTGCGCTCAGCATTCCCGTTGTGGAGGTCGAAGCCGACCTTGGTTCCACCACGTAGGGCTACAGCCTCTTGTCCGTTAACGGAGACCTGCAGGTCTCGGCCGATCCACCAGAGACGGGCACCGATAAGCAGCAGGACCAGGAGCAACCACCATGGGTTGCAGCCGAGCCAGCTAAGTGGCGAATCAGCCCTACAAGGTTCTGAAGGAGGAATAACAACTTCTTCTGATGGCGTTGGTGTCGGTGGGGCCTCGCATCCTTCAGGTGGCGTTGGGGTGGATGAAGAGATCGTCACTCCGCCGTCACGGGCAACATATGTGCCGGGCAGTGGCACGCCAACCGGATACTCGCTTCCAACTACGCCCGCGGCAAGATTGACCGTCAGGCCAGTTGCCTCAAGGGCCGCCTTGGTTGCATCAACAGTGTCACAGCGTGACAATCCTGGCACTCGCTTCAAGCACGCTATTTCACTGAGCGCATCTCCAATTGCGGAAGCTGCAGCATCAGCTGTGTCAAAGAAGACCTCGTCCCACACAAAGTCAGTCTGATTGTCACATCCAGCAATTTGAGTCATATCGGGGTTAGTAAAGTCTTTGAGCCATGGAATATCTACATTCTTTGGATTTCCCGTTGAGACGGGCAGTACGGAACAATTCGACTGGTCACTCAGTCTCTTGGCTGCAGACTTATCGTCTGGCTGGCCATCTGTGAACAGAATAAGCCCGCAGCGATCATCTGCTGAGTACGGTTCTAGGTCGCCAAACACCTGTGAGAAAGAGGTGCCGCCCAATTCATTAGCAGGGGCACGATACTGATTTGCAACTTCGCGAAGGCACGAGACCAGCAGCGATACTTCATCAGCTGTGTTTCCAGTACAACGGTCCCCGCTGATTCGGACGACGTTAGATTTTCCATCGCTGCCAAACTGCAAAACCTTGAAGTCGATGGCACGCTTCACAAACTGCTGCTGGCCATTCTCAATATCCGTAGCCAATTGATCGACCGCATTTGCAAGCGACTCGTTAATCGGGTTTTTGCAGTTGGAATCCAGCTTGCCGTTCTTGTAGCAATAGATGGACCCTGAAAAGTCAAAGGCAAAGACTGCCGCCGTCAAGTTCGTCTCGTCCGCGGCCACAACAGGCCGGGCAGCTGCCGGTGCAAACATCGAAAGCGCGACGGCAAGGCTGACCAGGGCGATGCGTAGGCGGGTCAAGGCGGTCCTCCCTCGGCTGGCGGCGATACGTGCTTGGTAAGCGGATGCGAATCCTACTCGCTTTCAAGGTCGCTGTGGGGGCGAATCCTGAGAGTTATCCACATTTTCAGGAATGGGTGCCCGGTGTGTGGCACGGGCCGTCCGACGGCAGGAGCCGAATCATTTGTTACAACGCCAAGCCGCTACAATCCCCGCATGAAGCGAGCCCGCCAGCTAGTTGCCACCGTTCTCGCCGCCGCCGCCCTCGTGGTTACGGCCGCGCCGGGTGGCCCACCCTCTATTGCTGACCTGACCTGGAATCCAATCTTCGGCACGACCAGTGCCCCACTGGCGAACGGTGCCGTCTGGGCGATCACGGTCGATGGTGACGATGTGTACGTGGGTGGCGCGTTCACCGACTTCGCTGGGATCGCCGCCGCAGACCGCATCGCCAAGTGGAACGGAGCGACCCAGGCCTGGGTGGCGCTTGCCGCCGACGGTGTGACCGATGGGCCCATCATCTCAGGAACTGTCTACAACATTGCCGTTGATGCAGGCGTTGTGTACGTAGGCGGCAGCTACACAGTTGATACCGGCGCGAACGACTGCAACAACCTCGCCACCTTCACAGCCTCGACCAGCGCCTGGTCGGGATTCGGCACCTGCCCAGGGAGCCAGCTGATCGACCCCTCAAAGACGGTCTACACCGTTGAGAAGATTCCAGGTGGGCCGCTCTACGTGGGCGGCAACTTCCTCGACGCGAATGGCGATACGAACTATGACTACGGGGTCTACGGCACCTACAGCGGAAGTGCCTGGACCTGGAGCGGCCTTGGCGATGATGGCGCAGGTGGCCCAGCGCTCAGTGCCTTCGTGTCGAATGTTGTGGCGCACCCTGATGGTGGCGTGCTTGTGGTTGGCAACTTTGGTTCTGCTGGTGGCGTAGCTGGCGGAGATTCATTGGCGCGTTTTGATAGCACGCAGACCCCGAATTGGTTTGCGCAAGACACTCCAGCCGTCTCCTTCTACGGAGCGCTGAATACGGGCACACAACTCTTTGTCTCTGGTTGGCAGAGTGCATACCTGCGCACCGGTGGAAACTCATGGCGTGCGCTCTGCGCGACTGAACTTGGCACAGCATCCGCGACGTGGGGATCGCTGGCAACGACTTCCAGCGGGCTCCTGCTGGTCGGCGGAAATGGACTCTATGCCTGCGACACTACCGCCGGCGGCTCAGCCACGCTCGTGCCCAACGGTGGAACGGTTCGCGCGCTGGCATCGTACGGAGGCGGCACGATTGTTGGCTCAAGCACCGTTACGGGCGGCGGCACCGACTACATCGCGGTGCTTGGTGATGTGGTGCTCCCCTCCACCAACAACAACAGCCGCCAGGCGACCGACATGATCGTTCTGCTGATCACGCTGACCGCCTTCACGGCGCTCGCCGGCACTCAGCTGCTGCGCCGCGCCTAACGGCGCAGCGCACGTCCGAGCTGGGCACCCCCGCCCCGCTACACTCCCCCCTATGAGTAGTGCAGCCAAGCAGCCGATCCGCGCCTATTCGGGGATCCAGCCGAGCGGGGCGCCGCACCTGGGGAACGACCTGGGCGCCATCCGCAACTACGTAGCGCTGCAAGAGAACTACGAGTCCATCTACTGCATCGTCGATTACCACGCCCTTACCAGCGTGCACGACGGCGAGAAGCTGCGACGCCAGACGCGCGAGATGGCCGCGGCGCTCATTGCTCTGGGCCTCGACCCGAACAAGTGCACCCTCTTTGTGCAGAGCCACCGCCCCGAGGTGCAGGAGCTTGCCTGGATCCTGATGACCGTGACGCCGGTGAGCTGGGTCGAGCGGACTCCCACCTATAAGGAGAAGAAGCTGCAGCAGGCCGACGACATCAACCACGGCCTGCTCACCTACCCGATCCTGCAGGCAGCCGACATTCTGCTGCCGAAGGCGAGCGTGGTGCCGGTGGGCAAGGATCAGGCCGCACACCTGGAGCTGAGCCGCGAGATCGCCCGATCGTTCAACAACAAGTTCGGCAAGACCTTCCCTGAGCCAGAGGCCGTCTTCACCACCGCCCCCGTGGTGCTGGGTACCGACGGCGAGAAGAAGATGAGCAAGTCGATCGGCAACACCATCGACATCCTGGGTGATCCTGCCGTGATCACCAAGCAGGTGATGGGCTCGGTGACTGACACCAAGCGCCCACTCAAGAGCGACCCGGGGCACCCTGAGGCCTGCAACGTCTGCCAGCTGCACAAGCTGGTGAGCGCCAACTACGAAGAGCTCTGGCAGAACGAGCGCGCCGCCCTCACCGGCTGCGCCGACATGAAGCGCCTACTCGCCGAGCGCCTGATCGCCCACTACGCCCCCGCCCGCGAGCGCTACAACGAGCTCCTCGCCTTGCCGCATGAAGTCGACAACATCCTCGGCGACGGCGCCGCCCGCCTCTTGCCCATCGTCACCGAGACGATGCGTGAGGTGAAGGAGAAGGTTGGGTTGGCGTAAGGGTGGCAGAAATCTCTGATCCGATCCTACGAGAACACCTACGAACCATTTCGATTGGTTGGCTGGCCTCAAAGAAGATGTCGGATGATGCGCCACGTCTTCTTAGGGAGTCACGCACATTGATCGGCGGCATTTTGCCCGCCGGGATAAAAGTGAAGGGAAGTCCTGGCGCGGGTAACCTCGCACAGGTTCCATGGATTGCATTCCTTGACCCTGACGTTACAGAAACTGCTCAAAGGGGAATTTATGTGGTCTACCTTTGGTCCGCTGACGCGAAGGTCCTCTACCTCTGCCTATCACAAGGCGTAACCGATGTAGAGAAACGACACAAAAAGGATGTCCTGCCACGGCTTAGGGGTGAGGCCAAAAAGATTAGAGGACTCATTGCCAAGGAAGCGGAAGGCCTGCTCGGAGACATTTCTCTAGGCAGCAAAGATCGACTTCCGATTCAATACGAAGCAGCGACAATAGCCGCAATACGATACGAAACTGATAATCTGCCCGATGAAAAAGCGCTTCGAGATGATCTGGCGACTTTAATGGGTTTGTATGGGCTTGCAGTTAGTAGGAAAAGATTACAACTAACTGAAGACCCAGAATCTTGGGAAACTGGCTTGCCTGAGCTTGATGAAGAGCGCATTAGTGAACCAAGGATTAAGTGGGATCTTGACTTCAGCAATGACAACGACAAGCCGGGGGATGACGTCTTCTTCCCAGTGCCTGCTGGCGTAAGACGTGTTACCCGCAGGCATGTATCTGTGTTGAAAGACCTAAGAATTTTGCTAAAAGACTGTGGCTGGACTACGTCAAGCCCTCACCCGTTTGACTTAGAAGCCCGCAAGGCGGGGCGAACTGGATTACTCATTGAAGTGAAGGTCATCCGAGACGGAGATTCCGCTTCAGCTGTCCGAGAAGCGATTGGTCAGTTGTTTGATTATCAGTATGCTTACAAACATTCCATAGGGAATTACGAACTGATTGCCGCTTTTTCAGAAAGGCCGGCCGAATACTATCTCGGACTTCTTGCAAACCTGAACATTTCATCCTGGTGGTATGACCAGAATGTTCAGGGCTGGGCTAATAGCGGGGTTGGATGGAAATAATCTAATCCAGCTAACTTCTCTTGCGCGACCTGCCTGACATTACCGATACCGCGTCTCCAGGTAGGCGCTCGCCACGGCGGCGTCGATGCTGGCGGGTACGGGCACCACGCAGCTGGTGGCGGTCACGGTGCCGCGGGCAACGGCTTCGAGGCAGCGGGCCTGCAGGGCGAAGCCGAGGTCCATCGCCTCAATGGAGTTGCCGATTGGGCGGGGGCCGGCGAGGTTGAACATGTGGCCGCGGGCGACCAGGTGCACGGCGTTGCCGTTCTTCAGGCGAAGCGTGAGGAGGTCGTCGGCGTACTCCTCTTGGCTCGCCACCTCGGGTGAGGCGAGCATGCCGGCCACGTCGATCTCTTCGGGGAAGTGCCCAGCGTTCGCCAGGATCACGCCACTTCGCAGCTTCGACAGGTCAGCGGCGGTGATGACGCCCTGGGCGCCGGTGACGGTGATGATGATGTCGGCGTTGGCGAGCGCCTCGTCGCGCGATGGGGTCTCGAAGCCGTCGAGGTGCGCGCGCAGCTTGAGCACTGGATCGCGCTCCACCACGGCGACCTTGGCGTAGCCGCCGCGGAAGTTTGCCGCCACGCCGCGGCCCACCGAGCCGTATCCAAATACCGTGACGCGCTCGCCATTGATTGTTTTGTTGGTGATGCGCAGGTACGACTCCAGGGCGCTCTGCCCCACCCCGTGTTCGTTCTCAGCGAACTGCTTGATGGGGCTGTCGTTAATGACGAGGATCGGCATGTTGAGCTTGTCGCGCAGCGGCTCAAGGCGCATGCGACCTGACGTCGTCTCTTCGGTGCCACCGCGAAGCGTTGGGTACGGGTTCTGCAGGTAGTGCATGTACAGGTCACCGCCGTTGTCGAGGATCAGGTCGGGCTTGGCGGCAACGACCTGGGCGAGATACATGGCGTGCACCGCGGCATCTTTGGTTGCTTCACCAATGACGGTGGCGCCATGCGCGCGAAGGCGTTCGACGGCGTCGGCCTGCGTGGTGTTGAGGTTGCCAGTGGAGACGAGCTTGGCGCCACCCGCCTGCAGGGTCAGCAGCAGGGCGACCGTCTTCGCCTCTAGGTGAATGCCGGTGCCAATGGTGAGGCCGGCGAATGGCTGGGTGCGGGTGAACTCTTCGGCAATGCCACGCAGCAGCTTCGACTGCTCGGCGACCCAATCAATGCGTGTGCGCTGCATGGGGGGAGTGTACGTCTACGAGGCGCGCCAGCAGTACCAGGCGAGCACGCTGCGCACTCCAGCAAAGGGCTCACCGAGCGGGCGAAGCTCCTTGGCACTCGTTGGCTTTTGGTTCTGGTGAATAGCGTCCCATCCGCGGCGCACGGCCAGGTCGTCGACTGGCCACACGTCGAGGCGGCCAAGCTGAAAGATAAGGAACATCTCTGCCGTCCACCGCCCGATGCCAAAGAGTGGCGTCAACGCATCAACGATTGCCTCGTCACTCATAAAGGGGAACCGTTTCAGCGGAACCGCTCCCGAGAGCACCCCTGCCGTGAGTTCGCTAATGGTTCGAACCTTTGCCGAGGTGAGCCCCACCGATTGCAGTTCACTCCGCGAGAGCGCACCGACTCGTGGTGGGGTGATCGAGCCTGCGCACTTCTCGTGCAAGCGCCGATAGATCGTCTTCGCCGCCGCCACGCTGACCTGCTGGGCGATAACGGCGCGCACGAGCGATTGGTAGTTCGTCTGGCCGCTCTTCTGCAACCCAAAGGTGCAGGGTGCCAAGCGTTTGATTGGCTCAGCAAACGCTTGGTCAATACGCGCGATGCGGCGCTTTGCCGCTGCAAGTTCTTTCAGTCGCTCCGCGCGCGACATGCTTACGGCGTTGCAGTGAAGTCGCGCACCTCGATGCCCAACTCGTCATCGGCCGCTTCCGGGATCGGGTCAGACCACACACTCAGCGGCAGGCCCGTGGTCTGGTCGTAGGTCACGCGGAACGAGGCCTGCGCTTGGCGCTCTTCAACAAAGGCGAAGAGCTCTTCGGCACTAAGGGGGAGCAGCTCCAAGATGAGTGGGTCGACCTCGCTTCCGTCGCTGGTACGGGTGACTGCTGAAACGCCATCGCGCACGCGAACGGTAAAGGGGCCGACATACGTCTCCACGCAGAAGCACTGCCGGGTGATGGTGTAGCGGTAGCTGCTGATACCGCTGTTCACCCAGACGGCGCGAGCTTCGGCGAGCGACTTGATCTCGCCGGCGGGCGAGCTGCTCGGCGCTGGTGTGGGGCTCCCCTCTGCGCTCGGTTCTGGGCTGGCGCTCGCTGATGCAGAGGGCGAGGGGCTGGCGGTGGGGTTGGCGATGGGGCTGCCGCAGGCGGCGAGGAGAACGAGCAACAGCGTGATTGCCACCTGATGCTTGTACGTGTGCTTCATTTGCTGATTCTACGTGGAGACGTGCGGTATTGTGCCCCAATCAAGATACGAGTCGCAGAAGTTGGAGGGTGTAATGAGCGACGAAGGATGGCGCGCGTTTCTGGCGGCAACGGGCATTGAGGATTGGGCGGTGCTGCATGGCGGACCGACGGCGGTCTATCGCACCGCTTCACTTGCCGAGGCTGCGGCACTCGCGCAGGTGATTGCTGCGGTGCCCGGCCTTAACGGCACCCACGCGCAGATCAACCTGCTCTCTAGTCACGTCACGGTTCGGCTGACACGTGACCAGATGATCATGGAGCGGTCACACGTTGAACTTGCACGCGCGATCTCAGCGGTGGCGAAGGCACATGGTGCCGTGGCTGACCGGAGTGCAGTGAGCGAGGTGCAGGTTGCAATCTCAGCGAAGCCCGATGCGATTGACCTGGGCTTCTGGCGCGCGGTGCTCGGCTATGCGCCGATGCAGAGTGACAACGCGATCGATCCGCTCGGCAACAGCTCCACGGTGTGGATGCAAGAGCTCGACGCGGAGAAGCCGCTGCGCCACGCCATGCACATCGACGTCTCGGTGCCGCGCGAACAGGCGGAGGTGCGACTCGCCGCCGCCGTTGCCGCCGGGGGCGTGGTCGTTGACGCGTCGCATGCGCCGTCCTACTGGATCCTTGCCGATCGCTCGGGGAACAAGGTCTGCATCGCCGCCTGGCCCGACGGGGCGGTAGATCCGAACGATGGCGCGTAAGTCTCGCTAGGGGCGAGCGAGGAGTGCGAGCGCAGTAATCACCACGAGAATGGCGAGGGCCGCAGCAACGCCCATGCGCGCGCTTTGCGTGCCCACGGTTTGGGGCTCGGGAGTGGTGGCGTCGGTTTCTTGTTCGATGGCCCAGGCGTGTGCACCCATCTCGGCCTCCACCAGCAGGCGACGAATCTCCGTCTCACTCCACTCCGGATTTGGGCGCGGCGAGATTGGCTCCTCTTCGAGCGGTAGTCGTAGGGGCGTGTAGGTGTTCACGGCGCGATTCTGCAGGGCGATTGTCAACGCAAAGTAAGCGTGAAATCGGCCCCCACGCGTTAGAACAGATGTTCTATACTCTGCCGTCCTATGGCTGAGTCTGCCGCACGAATCGAGGCTGTGACCCGCCTCCAGCAGCGCTGGGGTGCGGGGATCATTCGGCGCGGCGTGGAGGTGGGCGACGCGGGGCTGCGGGTGGCGCCGGCCCGTGCCACCGGGGTCGCCGCCTTCGATGCGCTGCTCGGTCGGCGCGGCCTTCCCGACGGCATCACCCTGCTGCGCGGCGCGCTCGGATCTGGACGCACCACGTTGGCCCTGCGCGCACTCGCGGCCACACAGTCGACGGGCGGTGCTGCGGCATGGATCGATGCATCGCACAGCTTTGATCCGCTCGAGGCGGCAACGCGCGGTGTTGCGTTGCGTGAGCTACCGATTCTGGTGCCGCTTCATACGAGTGAAGCAATCGAAATGGCTGGCGCCCTCTTGGCCGCGGATGCTGCGGATTTGTTGGTGCTCGACCTTTCACTGGTGCGCGGACCTGCGGTGCGCAGCGATGCACTCGAACGACTCGCCGCGCGCGCCCGTCGCGCCGGAACTTCGCTCATGGTGCTGCTTGATGACGCAGTTGCGGTGCATGCCGATGCCGCGGTCTCATGTGCGGTGGTCTCGTGGTTGCGCGTTGGTGGTGATGTGCTTGGTCGTCGCGTTCTGCTGACGTTGACCGCTGGTCCGCGCACTGGCGCGAGTGGCGTGGTCGATGTGTACGAGGGTCGTAACGCGCGCGCCGACCTGCGCATTGATCGCCTACCGATTGAGGAGGTGGCATGCGCACCCTTGCGCTCTACTGGCCAACACTGAGCTCTCTTGCCGATCGTGCCGAACGGCTGCGCAGTGCGCGGCATGCACTCG
>Ga0209191_1001947_pt1 | contig 13223 bp, 11 predicted proteins | sample S_130626_EF_Meta_FD_187320 | JGI IMG/M metagenome (GOLD analysis project Ga0209191, IMG submission 187320) | Freshwater microbial communities from Lake Simoncouche, Canada to study carbon cycling - S_130626_EF_MetaG (SPAdes) (version 2) | ecosystem: Environmental > Aquatic > Freshwater > Lake ... | reverse complement strand
CACATTTTGCAAAAGTAGTGGATGGAAAAGTGTTACAAGTCATTGTTGCTGAGCCTGAATTCTTTGACACTTTTGTGGACTCAAGTTTTGGTGAGTGGATACAAACCTCATATAACACTCGTGGCGGCCAACATCCTGAAGGTCGTCCATTGCGTAAAAACTACGCTGGGATTGGCTTTACCTATGACCACACTAAAGATGCGTTTATTCCCCCTCAACCCTTTGTTTCATGGGTGCTAGACGAGCAAACTTGCTTATGGGTTGCTCCAGTAACTATGCCTACTGATGGCAATACTTACAAATGGGATGAGGCTACAACATCTTGGGTTAAAGTAACAACACTTTCAGGAGCATAAAAATGGCAACTATTATTGATGGGACAAATGGTATTACTTTACCTGATGCTGGCGGTGTAGATAAACTGACTACTGCATCTGGCGTTGTTTCTGTTGCAGCATCTTCTGCTCCGACAGCGGGTCAGGTTTTGACAGCAACTAGCAGTACTGTTGCCAGATGGCAGACACCAGCAGCGGCGGGCGGCAGTGGCGATGTGGTTGGCCCAGCGTCTGCGACAGCTAATGGCATTGCACTGTTTAACAGCACCACAGGCAAGTTGATTAAAGACTCAGCCGCATCTGACGGTTTGATCTATGGCCTTACGGTAGGACGCGGTGCAAATGCTGCGTCTTCTAATACGGCGCTGGGCATATCGGCACTTGCTAACAACACCATAGGCTTCAACAACACAGCTAATGGATTTCAGGCGCTGCGTTACAACACCACGGGAAACAGCAACACAGCTAATGGATATCAAGCGCTGGTTTCCAACATCGAGGGCGGCTCCAACACAGCTAATGGATATCAAGCGCTGTACTCCAACACCACAGGCGGTGCCAACACAGCTAATGGAGATAGTGTGCTGAGCGCCAACACCTCAGGCAGCAACAACACAGCTAGTGGATATAACGCGCTGAACGCCAACACCACGGGAAACAACAACACAGCTAATGGAGAGGGTGCGCTGAGCGCCAACACCACAGGCAACAACAACACAGCTAATGGAGAGAGTGCGCTGCGTTACAACACCACAGGCAGCAACAACGTAGCTAATGGAGGGAGTGCGCTATACTACAACACCACAGGCGACGGCAACGCAGCTAATGGAGTGAATGCACTGTACGCCAACACCACAGGCTACAACAACGTAGCTAATGGAGCTTATGCGCTGTACAACAACACCACGGGAAACCACAACACGGCTAATGGATATTATGCGCTGATCTCCAACACCACAGGCAACAACAACGTAGCTAATGGAGCTGCTGCGCTGCTCTGCAACACCACAGGCGGCGACAACACAGCTAATGGATATCTAACACTGCGTTCCAACACCACAGGCAGCAACAACGTAGCTAATGGATTTCAAGCGCTGTACAACAACACCACAGGCGGCGACAACGCGGCTAATGGATATAGAGCGCTGTACGCCAACACCACAGGCCACGGCAACGTAGCTAATGGAATTAGTGCGCTGTACTCCAACACCACAGGTGCAAACAACGTAGCTAATGGAACTGCTGCGCTAACATCCAACACCACAGGCAACAGCAACGCGGCTAGTGGATATAACGCGCTGAACGCCAACACCACAGGCAACGGCAACGTAGCTAATGGGTATAGGGCGCTATACTACAACACCACAGCCAGCAACAACGTAGCTAATGGATATTATGCGCTGTACGCCAACACCACAGGCGGCGACAACGCAGCTAATGGATATTATGCGCTGTACGCCAACACCACAGGCGGAAACAACACAGCTAGTGGGGCTTATTCGCTGAGCGCCAACACCTCAGGCAGCAACAACACGGCTGATGGACTTAGTGCGCTGAGCGCCAACACCACAGGTGCAAACAACACGGCTAGTGGATATAGAGCGCTGTACAACAACACCACAGGCAGCGGCAACACAGCGATAAGCCCCCTAAACTCAGCAGGTACATACGCTCCAGTATTTAACCCAACTACAGAAAACAACAGGTTCTGTATGGGTTCTACGGGCGTAACCAATGCTTACATTCAAGTTGCTTGGACTGTGGTATCTGATGCGCGGGACAAAACCGATTTTGCTCCAGTACCTCACGGTTTAGATTTTGTTTGCAAAATGCAACCAACAGCATACCGATACAAGATTGACCGTAAAGCCGAAGAAGGTCACGGCCCAGTGCGTTATGGTTTTAAGGCTCAAGAAATCTTAGCTCTTGAAGGCGAAAACCCAGTCATCGTTGATGCTGAAGACGATGAAAAGCTGCGCTTTAATGACCAGTCGTTACTGGCTATTTTAGTTAACGCTATCAAAGAACTCAAATCCGAGGTGGATAACCTCAAATCCGAGGTGTATAACCTCAAATCTCAACTTAAAGGAGCTTAATCATGTCTGAAATCATTGAACAAACCACCGCAGAAGAAGTTGCACGGAACTATTCTGCATGTATGGACAGCGTAAACCTTATCAACGCTGGAAAGCCCGAAGGCATGAAAGATGCTGAATGGGCTGACTGCTTGGAGCGCAATAAAGCTCACTTAAAAATTATGTTAGCAAAGACGTACTGGACAACAGAAGACCTCACACCTTTGCAAAACGCATCGAAGTAGAAGTAGATCAGTAATTTATGGACGAGAAAGACCCTCTCACTGAGCGTGTAGATCAGCTTGAATCTAAGTTAGATGAACACATCGAGAAAACAGACAAGCGACTAGATGCGCTGGGGGAGGCCTTTCCTAATTGTGATGCTATGGGGCACAAAAGTTACCATGATCGACTGATGCAAGAACGTATCCGACGCGCTGATTTTTACAACAAACTCAAGCTTGACGTCGTAAAATGGGCTACTATGGGAACTCTGGGCTGGGCTGCATACGCCCTTTGGGCAGCATTTTTAAAGGGGCCAAAATAATGTTCGGATTAGATGCGCTGTTAAACGTAGGCGGAAAGCTTATTGACAAGTTAATTCCTGACCCCGAGCAGAAGGCCAAAGCCCAGCTAGACTTAGCCAAAATGGCACAAGACGGTGAGCTAGCCAAAATGGCTAACGATACTAAGCTGTATGAAGTAGAGCAGACCAATATCAGCGACCGCTGGAAAGCGGACATGTCCTCGGACTCTTGGCTGTCTAAAAACATTAGGCCGATGGCGCTTATCGCCATTTTTGTAGCTTACTTTGTGTTCACTATGATGAGCGCGTTTGGTTACAACGCACAAGAATCCTATGTGCAGTTGCTAGGCCAGTGGGGCCAGATTATTTTTCTGGCCTACTTTGGTGGTCGCACTGTAGAAAAACTAGCTGATATGCGTAGTAAGAAATGAATCTAAGCCATAACTTCACCTTTGAAGAACTAACCCATACTGACCACCGCGAGTTAGACAACACACCGACAGACAAAGAGGTGTGTATCATTGAGGGGCATGAGGTGGCTGTCGATGCCATAGCTAACCTCTCTCGTCTAGCAGAGTTTTTGGAGCACATTAAAGCGCTTCTCGGTGGCAGACCTATTATGGTAAATAGCGCGTTTCGTTCAGAGGCGGTCAACGCTGCTGTAGGTTCTAAGCGTACTAGCGATCATAGGCGTGGCTGTGCAGCGGATATCCGGGTGCCCAACCTTACTCCTGACCAAGTAATACGCGCCATCATTGACAGCGACTTGGAATATCAGCAGGTGATTCGCGAGTTTGACAGGTGGACACATGTTTCTATACCTACGTACGCTAATAGTCCTCCTAAGAAATCAGCTCTTATTATTGATAAGAACGGCACGCGCCCATTTATCTAAGGGGAAAATTGTGCCCTTAAAAAAGATACAGCTTAAACCCGGGGTCAATAGGGAAAACACTCGATATACCAACGAAAATGGTTGGTACGACTCCGACAAGATACGGTTCCGTCAAGGAACACCTGAAAAGATTGGTGGCTGGCAGCAAATTTCTGCGGCTACTTTTCTTGGGACTTGCCGGTCTCTTTGGACATGGATAACTCTTGGCGCCCAAAAGTTGATTGGTGTTGGCACCAATGTTAAGTTTTACATCTCTAATGGTGGTCAATATTACTGCCAAACGCCATTTGAAAAAATTAACTTATTAGGCACTAATCCATTTACAACAGACGTTGGATCCAACCAGACTGGTAGTGAGGGGCCGTACACCATAGTTACCGTCACTGACGCAACAAGCGGCGCTAAGTTAAATAATTATGTTGACATATACAACGCACCTACTGTCAATAACGTAGTGCTTAATGGTAGTTTTTTAATCACTTTCACTGGCCCCGGCTACTACAAAATTTTGGTAAAAGGTACAGCGGCCGCATCTGGCGCTGGCGGGGGCACTGGGGTATATGTCTTTTATGAGATTGATACTGGCCCTGAGTTTGCTATCCCTCTAACTGGTTGGGGTGCGGGTGGTTGGGGCACTGGTACTTGGGGCGTAGGCACTACTGGGGTTGACCCACTGCGCGTATGGAGCCAGTCTAACTTTGGCGAGAATTTAATTTTTGGCCCCCGAGGCGGTGGTATTTACTACTGGAACGCTAGTGTTGGCTATCGCCCTTCCGCAGCTACTGTTACTATTGCTAGCCCAGCGGTAGTCACTTTTGCTTCTGCGTTACTTGATGGAACTGCGGTTCAACTTTTGACTACGGGCAAATTGCCTACAGGCTTAGTTCCCGGCACGGTATATTATGTAGTTGGTGCCTCCGGTATCACTTGCAAGCTCGCGGCTACGCCGGGCGGTACGCCAATCAACACATCGGGTACACAGTCGGGTACACACTATTTATCGTCCCACGGAATTAACGCAAGTAAGCTTGCTGGCGCTACAAGCGTTCCTATTAAGCAGAACTACATTATTGTTTCTGACATTAGCCGTTTTGTGTTTGCTCTAGGCTGTACTGAGTATGGATCAACATTGTTTGACCCTATGCTTATTCGCTGGGCTGACCAAGAATCGGTAACTGACTGGGCACCAACAGCCACAAACCAAGCTGGTTTTCTACGTCTTTCTCACGGCTCTCAAATTGTTACGGCTGTTCAGTCTCGCCAAGAACTTTTGGTGTGGACAGACTCGTCGCTTTACTCCTTGCAGTATGTAGGCGCGCCTATTATTTGGAAGGCTGACATTGTTGGCGACAACATTTCTGTTGCAGGGCAGAACGCTGTTTCTTTTGCTAACGGTGTGTCTTACTGGATGGGTGTAGATAAGTTCTACAAATACGATGGACGCACCCAGACTTTGAGCTGCGACTTGCGACAGTACATCTTTGGCGATATCAATACCTCTCAGCTTGACCAAGTGTATTCTGGTACGAACGAAGGATTTAACGAGGTCTGGTGGTTCTATTGTTCAAAAAACTCGACAAGAGTTGACCGTTATGCGGTCTACAACTACCTTGAAAATGTTTGGTACTACGGCACAATGGGGCGTACGGCTTGGCTTGATTCTGGTTTAAGGAGCCTACCTCTTGCTGCTACATATGCAAATAATTTAGTCGATCATGAAATAGGTTACGACGACAACACCTCTGGCACCCCTACGCCAATAGCAGCGTTTGTTACCTCTGCTGAGTTTGATATTGAGGACGGTGACCACTTTATGTTTATCCGTCGCGTTTTGCCTGACGTAACGTTCCGTGGGTCTACCTCAGAAAACCCAGCTATTACCATGACCTTGTACCCACTAATAAATTCGGGTTCTGGGTATGATGATCCTGCTTCTGAGGGTGGTGTGAACTATGCTGCCATAACACGTACGGCTGAAGTCCCCGTGGAGAAGTTTACAGGGCAAGTGTTTGTTCGCGTTCGTGGGCGTCAGTTGGCTATAAAAGTGGAGTCCACGGGTCTTGGTGTTTCGTGGCAGCTTGGTGCCCCGCGTATAGATATGCGTCCTGACGGGCGTAGAGGCACCTAATGAAAAATTATGTCAATCAAGTAGTTCCACCAGCTTTACCATTAGCGCGGGATGAATACGAGCGTGCATACCAAGATCAGCTTAACAACGTCTTACGTTTGTACTTTGTGCAGCTAAACGCTATTGTTAATGCGTTACATATTCCCACTACGTATATAGTAGCAGACTTACCAAGCGCGGCTGGCCTTGGAGTAGGGGCTAGGTCTTTTGCAACTGATGCAACTGGCCCTACGTTTGGCTCTATAGTTGTAGGCGGTGGATCGACTAAAGTACCTGTATATTCAGACGGAACCAATTGGAGAGTGGGATGAAGCCGCATCACGTTAACAGCAAACAGCACATGCTGTCTAACAACGACATATTGTTAGTAGCTGCTCACGATCACCCAGAGGTTGCGGAGCAAGCGTACAAGAAAGCGGGAAGTCCACCACAAGCTACGCCAGAGTTGTTGTTGTATACGATCTTTAATCAGTTGTTTGTACAGCCAAATGTCATTAGATTGCGGGAGGGCAACACGCTTGCCACATTAACTCCAGCGGAAAACGAAGAGGCGCTCTTCCTAATGTTTGATGCAGACAGCCCAAACAACACTGTAAACAACATTGCACAGTGCATTGAAGCAGCGCGAAAGATGGGGTTTAAAAAGCTATTCGCACAATCTGACAAGCCTATAGTTAACAAGATGGTTCAAAGAGCCGTTGGAAAACTTAAAGGTAAGCACTCTTTTGTGATTAGGAGCAAATCCATGGTATTGGAGTTTGCAAATGTGTAATCCACTTGAAGCGGTATCGAACGCTGTATCGCAAGCTTGGAACACAGTCACTGGGACTATTAACCAAATCATTAGCAACCCCCTGCCAGTCATCACAATGGCGGCAGCGACGTGGGCTCTTGGCCCCTCGGGCGCAGGATTAGTTTCTGCCGCCACTGCGCCAGTTTTAGCAGCGGGAACCATCACTGCGATTCAGGGCGGGAACATTGGACAGATCGCCAAAAATTCCTTATTGGCTTATGGAGCCAATAACTTTGCGGGCCCCACTGGTATTGGAGATGTGACTAGCTATGTGGGTTCGCAAATAGGCGGAACTGCTGGGGCTATGACTACGGCTGGATTGAACAATGCGTTCTTTAATTCCACAGTTGCGGCGGTGGGCGGGGGAAATATAGCGCATGCGTTTGGCACTGGGTTTGTAGGAGGCGCTGCCGGTTCCCTCGCTAACACTGCATTCACCTCGGATACGGGGAAAAGTTTTTTTGGGGGCATGCAAAGCACATTTGGCTTAAGCAATACCCAAATGAAGTACATCCAAGGCGCAACTTTAGCGACTTCTACGGCTGCTCTATCTGGACAAGACCCAACAAGGGCATTGGGAAATTACATTGCACAGAACATTTCCAACTATGGCAAAAAAGAATTCAATGAGTTCCTCGACTCCGCAAAGAAGTCATATCAAAATCTAGACTCTAGTAGCAGTAGTTTAAAAACTTCCCAAGGAAATTACGAAGCGATTAAGTCTCAATACGATAGCCAGTTATCTACCGCAGAACAACTGCGTACGTCCATTAATGCAGGCAATGCGGAAATGAAGGATGTTATAGATAACAACTATACGCCATTTAAAAATAACTATGATACAGCAATTGGATACATAAACGAGGCCAAAGGAAATTACGACGCTTGGAAATCATCGTACGATGTCTGGATGGAATATTATAATCGCTATGCCCCGCTGAACTTTCCGGGCAAAAACGAATACATGAATATGCTTGTGAATGGCATTAACGATCATATAAGGGTGTGCAATGAACAAGCAACTTACATACAAAACACGACTGCGTATGTTAATGATATATACACTGCAAATAAGCCTACAATTGATTATCTTAATAGTAAAAAAGCAGAAATAGAGCAGCAAGTTTCACGGTTTGAATCAATTAAGACTAACATCGAATCACCAAATGGTTCAAATTTGGCTTCACAGTTTCTTAACGCATCGAACGATCTTCAGGCAAAATTTGATCAATTTACCGCTGCAAAACAGAGCGTAGACAATATATCAAGCCAATACATCACTAAGCTAGCTGACATTGGGAGCCATGAAGCAGAAGCTCAGCAACAAGCCAAAGGCAGGCTGAAGAGGCCCAAAGGCAGGCTGAAGAGGCCCAAAGGCAGGCTGAAGCTCAACGACAAGCAGAAGCTCAAAGGCAAGAACAAGCTAGACAAGAAGCCCTTGCAGAAGAAGCTCGTCAACAAGCGGCGGCTTTAGAAGCTCAAAGACAAGCTGAGGCGGAAGCAGCTAGACAAGCGGAAGAAGCTCGTGCTGCCGCCCAAGCTGAAGCTGGCCGACAGGCTGAATTAGCACGCGCGCAACATGATGCAGAAGAAAGAGCCAAGGCAGAAGAACTTCGTAGAATAGCCCAAGAAGAGGCTGATAAACATGCAGAGATTGTCCGACAAGCTGAAGAAGCTCAACGACAAGCTGAGATCCAAAGGCAAGTTGAAGAAGCTCAACGACAAGCTGAGGCCCAAAGGCAAGTTGAAGAAGCTCAACGACGAGCTGAGGTTCAAAGGCGAGTTGAAGAAGCCCAAAGGCAAGCTGAAGCCCAGAAGCAGCCAGAGCCCCCTGCCGAGTTGCCTACCGAGACTGTGCAACCTCCCACTGAGACTGTAGAGCCCCCTGCCGAGTTGCCTACCGAGACTGTGCAACCTCCCACTGAGACTGTAGAGCCCCCTGCCGAGACTGTAGAGCCCCCTACCGAGACTGTGCAACCTCCCGGCGCTGTATACGATGTTAATGATACGGACATAGGGTCTGAAACTGGGTCTGAAACTGTAACAACCAGCCCCGGTGAAGAAGTAATTCCAGAAATACCGGAAGAGACTTGGACTCCTCCTACAGGGCTCCCCAACGCAAATACACCGACTGGAATTGACAACGAAGGCGCGGATCTTTCTGGCGGAGATAGCTTTTTTTGGGATGAATTTTATAGAAACCTTGGTATTGATCCAGCCTCCATGAAAGACGAGCCACCTATGTCTCAGGAAGATATAGATGCGATCATTCGGGGGGAAAACGTACCTGTTCATACAGCTAATGGCACGGTAAATATATTTGGCGGAAAAGTAGTTACCCCAAAACCCGTAACACCTACGCCTAAGCCAACTACGCCTAAGCCAACTACGACTACGCCTAAACCAACTACGACTACGCCAACTACGACTACGCCAACTACAACTACAAATACGCCGACACAGCAAGCTAATCAATCCAGCATGCTAAACCTATTAAGCCTTTTAGACCAACAACCGCAGCCGCAGCAAACGCCTGTACAAGACCCATATGCCAAGATAAAATCATTCCAAGGCGATTTATTTGGCGGGGACATTAGCACCGACTTTGTAGGTGCTGCTACCGGCGGGTCTGTTGATGACCTGCTAAGACTATTGAGGAGCTAAAAATGGAAGATTTTGACTTACCAGATTACACAAATGACTTAGCTCCGGGGATGGTAGCAAGCCAACCGTTCGCCCTTGACGGCATTGATAATGAAAACAGCGCTGGCAATTACGGGGCTGGTAGCGCAGGCTACGGTGGGCTTGACAGTGACTGGCAACCCGTAGAGTTACAAGATGGCTCTACTATCTACCAAGCAAATGGTTCTTACATTGATGCCCTTGGTAATCCAGTAACTTCAACAGGACAGCCTCGTACTGATGTCCCCGGCACTGTGTATGGTAACAATGTAGTTGGCGCGAACAACGACATAACTAAGTGGCTTAACAGCACCCTAGGCACAAAGCTCACTGATAAACAGGTCACTGCGATGGGTCTTGGCGCGGGGACTGTTGCTGGATTAATGGGGGCAATGAACCCAACCCGCAACCCCGTTGGCTTTCAAGGCAGCGTGGACATGTCGAGACAAGCGGTGCGTCAGCAAATACCTCAATCAGCGACGCCTAGAGAATATGGCGGGCCTGCTATGGGTCGTAGGTACTTTACCGATACTCAATACACTAACCCTGCTGGCCTTGCTGCTGCGCAAGCCAACGCCACTCAACAAGCGCAAAATATTGCTGCTCAACAAGCTGAACCAGTACGTGCAGCGCAAGGAGGACTCATGGGAGCAGCTAAAGGACGTTATCTACGTGGTGAAACAGACGGCATGTCTGATGAAATTCGCACAACCATTGATAACTCACAACCCGCTGCGCTTAGCCACGGCGAGTTCATAATTCCGGCTGACGTGGTTTCTCACTTGGGTAATGGCAACTCCGATGCAGGCGCTAAAAAGCTCAAAGAGATGATGTCTAGGATCAGAAAAGCCCGTACTGGCACTACCAAGCAGGGCAAAGAAATCGACCCTAATAAGTTTATGCCCGGTGGGTTGGCTTCTAAACAGTATGCTGAAGGCGGTGCAGTGCAAAGATTTAATACTGGTGGGTTACCGTCTAACGCCCCTTCAGGTACAGCGCTTTCCTCTGGACTTACTGGTACAGAATCTAATTTGTCCAACTGGGCGGGGCCATACGTCACAGGCATGCTAGGCCAAGGTCAGGCTTTGGCTAATTCCCCATATCAAGCTTATAGTGGCCCTCTAACTGCTGGTAGTTCTCCGCTACAGCAGCAGGCATTCCAAGGCGCGTCGAATTTATCTACTCCGACTAACATGGGTGGGTTTAACGCGCAGTCGTTTACTGGAGAGGGTACGGCACAACAGTACATGAACCCGTACTTGAAGATGGCGCTTGACCCACAGATGGCGGAACTACAGCGTCAGAATGATATTGCTAACACAAAAACCAACTCACAGTTCACCCAAGCTGGTGCTTTTGGTGGGGGTCGTCAGGCTGTGGCAAACGCTGAAAACCAGCGCAACATGCTCCAACAGATGAACTCTACGCTGGGTCAAGGCTACGCCAATGCCTACGATAAGGCTGCGCAGCAGTTCAACACTGAGCAGCAAGCGGGTCAACAAGCGCAGGCCCTTACTAATAGATACGGTCTTGACGTGCTTGGACAGCAAGCCGGATTGGGTGCTACTCAACGCGGTGCGGAGCAAGAAGCAGTTGCCGCAGACAAAGCACAGTTTGAGGAAGAGCGCGCTAACCCATACAAGATGGTGCAGTTTCAACAATCGCTGTTACAAGGCTTGCCATTGGCAGCGCAAAATTACAATGTGGCACAACCTAGTTTGCTCCAACAAGCTGCTGGCGGCACGAGTGGGTTAGCTACACTTTTAGGTAATTTTGGATACACCCTTCCCGGGGCATAATAAGCCAATAAGGAAACATCATGCAAATACCTGCTGGCCCCAACCAAGTTGCTCAAGCCTATCAAGGCAATCCTGCTGCATTGCAGGCTAACATTCAAAAAGACCAACAGCAGAAACCAAATCTTGGGCCTGACCTTGTTAAGTTGCTTGCACTTGGCACAGTAACTAGCGAAAAAGATAACGCTTCTAAAGCACAAGCCTTGCAGCAGCTACAGGGCTTAATGGCCCAAAGTCCTACGGGTAAACCCCCAACTGTTTTTGAACAGATACAGCGCAAAGCTGCGCAAATGACTATGGGGCTAGGCCAAGCAGCGCAACCCCAAGCGCAACCCCAAGCGCAACCGCAAGGTCTGCCAGCAGCCCTGCAAGAACAGGGACAAGAGCAAGAGCAGCCTGAACAAGCACAGGGTATTGACCAACTTCCCGCTGACTTTGAATTTGCTGGCGGCGGTATTGTGGCGTTTAGTGGCGGTGGAGGAACTTTAGAGGAACTTGAAAAACAAGGTATTGACAAACTTAGACCATTAGCTGACAAATATAAACAAGAAGAAGCTCAATTTTTGGCCGCAGCGCAGTCTGGAGATTCGCAGGCTATTAAGACGTATATGGACGCCAAAGAAGCAACTAGGCAGAGTCTGGAGTCACAAGTCGGGAAACAATTTGGTAACGCTGCATCTAAGGTTATGCAAACTTTGTTTGCTCCTGCCACCCCTGCGAAGACTCCAGATACAACTTTGGCTCCTACTCCTGCTGCTGCGACTCCACCTGCCCCTGCTGCTGTTGCAACTCCACCGGCTCCCGCCGCTGCCACCCCACCTAAACTTAGTGGTGGAATTACGGAGTCTCCGCTCGTACAAACTTCTGCCCCCGCTGCCCCCGCTGCCCCTGCTACGTCACAAAAGCGAGTTGACGGGCTTACATTGGAAGAACATCTTGCGCTAGGCCGCAGAAAAACAAAGGAACAAGACGGGGTTTGGACAGAGGGAGCGGAAAAAAGATACCGTGACTACTTTAATAATGCAAAGCCTGACCCTGTTGCTACTAAATCTGCTGCGCCTAAACCTGCTCCAGCCGCTACTGCTCCCGCTCCCACTCCCACTCCCACTACGCCTAAACCTACTATTGTTGCACCGCAACAAGGTATCAAACAGCAACAAGCCACAGAACCGGCAGATCCAATGGAAGCTTCTATCCGCAAAAGCATTACGGATACTCTGGCGGAGAAACCGGATGACGTGTACAAAGCCGCTGCTGAGCGCAATAGCAAGTTAGTAGGTTTGGATGATTTACTAAAGGAAAAAGAAGGTCGTATTGCGTCCACTGAAGCATTGTTGAAAAAACAGCAAGCTGGGCGTCTACCTTTGTGGGTTACACAGTTGCAGGAATTCAGTGCTGCTAATCCAAGGGCGGGTCTTGGCGTACAGTTAGGTGCATCAGGTGCGGGTGCGGAAAAAGCGCGTGCTGGATACGAAGCTGAAGACCGGGCATACAACGCAGAAATTAATAAGCTTAGAGACTCTGTACTGCAAGCCAAGATTGAAGGACGGTACAAAGACGCTGCTGCTGGTGAAGCTGCAATCAAAGACCTTACTGCTAACCGTCGTCAAGCAGAGTCTTCAGGTACATCACTGCTTAATACCCAAGCAACTGTTAAGTCCACTGCTGAAAGCAAGCGTCAGCATGAAGAGAATAAGAGGATTGGAGCGGCGGCGGCTGCGGCGGAAAGTAAACGTAGGTTTGATTTAGGACTGGAAGAGAAAAAGAATAAACGTCAGCAAGATATGGAGAAGTTTATTCAAGACCAAGAGCGTAAGCAAAACGCATTCATACTTTCAAGTCAAGAATACAAGAACTTATTGGATTTAGAAAAAAGACAGCAATACCTTTTAATATCTCCAAATCAAAAAACACGTGAAAACGCAGAGGCTGAACTCCAACGTATTAGCGAAAAAAAGGCCGACTTGCTTGCAAAGAATGCTAGCGGGGCGAG